>ENA-UOUJ01000060-UOUJ01000060.1-activated-sludge-metagenome-genome-assembly--contig:-NODE-60-length-101080-cov-38.245236_pt1 | contig 101080 bp, 87 predicted proteins | sample MGYA00249839_ERZ747224 | MGnify/ENA primary metagenome ERZ747224 (study PRJEB28782, sample SAMN03220277) | activated sludge metagenome | biome: wastewater; feature: sewage sludge; material...
GTTCAAGTGTTCAAGTGTTCAAGTGTTCAAGTGTTCAAGTGTTCAAGTGTTCAAGTGTTCAAGGTAACTATTGGCACTCTCCGTATTTTTAAAAAACCGCCTCTGTTTCAGCCTTTAGTAAAGAATGCCTCAGTTTTCTTGAGGGGGAGCCGCTAGTCGGCAGGCGGGGCCCTGGCCCGTGCTGCGCACGGGTACCCTTGTCTCTTGAGCTATCCAGGCGCCCCGTGAACTCGCGCGATAGCTCGTCCCCCGGACGAGCTATAAGCGTCGCGCTCAAACAGCACGGGGCTTGTATCCTGGATAGCTCAAGAGCCTGCGGCCAGAACCCTGACTCGCCCTCCGACTAGCGGCTCCCCCTCAAGAAAAGGCCACACCGATTCAGGTTCAAACAGGTCCTTGCCCAAAGATGCTCTCTTTTCTGGACAGCTTCAGACTCTATAGAAACAAAAAAAGCGCAGCATTTTTTGCTGCGCTTTTTTCATCGAACCAAGCAGATAGTTAGCTGCGGCTGGCCAGTGCCGGAAACTCGGCAAAATATCCCCGGATGCCGGTCAGAATGGCTTGGGCAATCTTGTCCTGATGTGAAGAACTACGCAGCAGACGCTCTTCTTCCGGATTACTGATAAATGCCGTTTCGATCAGAATCGATGGAATATCGGGTGCTTTCAACACAGCAAAACCAGCGCGTTCAACATTGCGCTTGTGCAGGCGGTTGATCTTGCCGATCTCGCCCAGCAGGCGCGAACCCACTTTCACCGAATCGTTAATCTGTGCGGCTGTGGACAGGTCCAGCAGAATCTGTGCGACCTGACGGTTGTGGGAACCTAGGTTCAGACCACCGATCAAGTCAGCATCGTTCTCTTTCTTGGCCAGCCACCGAGCAGCCGAGCTGGTGGCACCGTTTTGAGACAGGGCGTAGATAGACGAGCCACGCGCACTAGGCTTGATCCAGGCGTCAGCGTGAATACTGATGAACAGGTCCGCTTTCACCCGACGCGCTTTCTGTACACGCACTTGCAGCGGTACGAAGAAGTCCGAGTCACGCGTCAAATAAGTACGCATATTGGGCTGAGCATCAATCAGACGCTTCAAGCGGCGGGCGATATTCAGCACCACATCTTTTTCACGGGTACCACCGGGGCCGATGGCACCGGGGTCCTCTCCACCGTGGCCGGGGTCCAGCGCAATCAGCAAAGGACGATTGGGAGTACCCGGCGTGGCCGCAGGCGAAGGAGAGCGCGGTGGAGTCGTGACAGGAGGCGGCGTCCGAGCGACGGGCGGCAAGGTTTGCCCTTGTACCGTAGGCACAGGGGCGTCAGGCGAGTTTTGAGCCAGGCTTTCCAGGACGGAAGCCAGGGGGTCGTTATCGTCCTGAATTTGCAAGGCCAGCAGCGGGTCTTGCGCCACGCGCGGGTACAAGTCCAGCACCAGCCGGTACTTGTATTCGCCAACGGGCTTGAGCGTAAAAATCTGGGGAGCGACGGCCTGTTTCAGATCCAGCACCAGCCGCACGACGTCGGGGCGGTTCTGGCCCACGCGCACGGAGCGAATGTAGGGATCATTGGGGCGGACCTTGGAAACCAGCTCCTCGATGGTGCGGTTCATGGTCAGGCCCTGGATGTCCACCACCATGCGATGGGGGTTCTCCAGTGTGAAGTGCTCGGCCTTGAGCTCGCTATCCATTTCCAGGGTGACGCGGGTGTATTCGTCTGCCGGCCAGGTACGGACGGCCACGATGGTGCTGGCGTTCGCCAGCCGCGGTATGACGGGAAGCAGGAACAGGGTGGTGGCCGTGGCGACGAATCGGCGACGGGCCTTGCCGGCTGGGGCTACTTCTGCAGGCTGGGGGCGAGTGTCGTAATCCATAGCGTTCCTTTGGCGCTGCGTGCATCCAGGGTGGCCAAACGACCGTCACCGCAATAATCCAGGTGTAAATCCAGATCGGGCTCGGGCAATAAATCCCCTGCTTTTTCGGGCCATTCGATCAGCACAACAGCATTGTCTTGCAAAATATCGCGAAAACCTGCGTCGACCCATTCTCGTGGGTCGCTAAATCTATAAAAATCAAGATGATAGAAGTATAAGCTAGAAACTTTATAACTTTCAAGCAAAGCGTAGCTAGGACTTTTGATACGACCGGTAACGCCACAAGCCCGTAACAGGGCCCGAACAAAGTGGGTTTTACCGGCGCCCAGATCACCATGAAGATGAATTCGGCCACCCACAGGCACACCGGGAACTTGACCGCTTAGCAGCGGGGCAAGGCGCTCGGCCAAGGCGGTGGTGGCGTCCTCGTCAGGCAAGGACAGGGTTAAAGCTTGCGGATTCATAGGCTTGGATCAGGTAGCGAGGGATAACCACAATGGAATGGTCAAGCCCGCTAGTATAGTGCCGATCGACATGGTCAGCGCGACCAGACGGCTATCGGCTCCCATGCGGGCAGCCAGTACGTGGGCAGAAGAGGCCGTAGGCAGGGCAGCAAATACCAGTAACATCTGGCGCTCCAATGTGCTCATATCCAACACCCAGGCAATTGCCAGGGCCGCCAAGGGCAAAGCCAGCAGCTTGATGGCCGTAATCCAGCCGATCAAGGCCCCCGCACGCCGCGAGCCTTGCAGGGACAAGGTGGCGCCTACACACAACAAACCAATCCCCAAGGCACAAGCCCCCAAGCGGCTAAAGGCCAATTGAACCGGGCCTGGTACGGACAAACCAGCCAGATTCCAGGCCAGTGCAGCAACAGTAGACAGAATCAGGGGATTTTTAAGCAGCTCGATGGCGATACGGCCTTGCTGCCCCCGCGCCAGCACGGTCACTGCCACCATATTGGCCATGGGAACAGAAAAGCCCACCAGTAAAGCCATGACAGCGACACCCGATGGTCCGGCAATCGCACTGGCCAGAGACATCCCCAAATAGGTATTGAAGCGAAAGGCGCACTGAGTCAGGGCCGCGTGCTGCAAATGTTCGGGTTTCAGAATGGGCAGGGCCAGCCAGGCCAGAACCGTGCCTACGGCAATTAAAACAGCCGCAGCGACCAATAAAGGCCAGGTATCGCCCAGATTGAGCGGAATGCGGGTAATGGAATCAAACAGCAGGGCTGGAAACAGGACGTAATAGACTAGCTTCTCCGCACCCTGGAAAAAATCCCGGCTGAAATGAAAGCGATGCAGCAGTAAAGCCCCCAGTGCAATTAACAGGAAGTCGGGCAGAATCAGCGGGAATATTGTGGCCATGATGAGGGTAAATAGAAGCAGATATAGGTATATCCCCTGTAGGTATCTGCTTTCAGAATTAACAATTGATGAGGAGTAGCTGCGCTATTATTGGTTAGTTCCCCTTACCCAGGGGATGGATCTACAAAAAGACTAAAGAGGAGATGTTCCCATGATAGAGAAGTTTCCCAAGAAATTTGCGCTGCTATCCCTTTGTGCAAGTTTGTCCATGATCGGCACGGCTAATGTCGCTCATGCTCAAGCGGATTATCCTAATCAAGCGATTCGCGTCATTGTTCCTTTTGCGCCAGGCGGCTCCACCGATATTGTGGCGCGCATTGTGACCAAGGGCATGAGCGAAGTGCTGGGCCAGTCCATGGTGGTAGAAAACAAGGGTGGTGCCGGTGGCGCTATTGGAGCGGCAGAAGCGGCTCGCGCCAAACCTGACGGCTATACCTTGTCAATTGCCACCATTTCGACTCTGGCAGTAAATCCCGCTTGCCGCCCCAATGATTTGCCTTACGACCCCTTGAAAGACTTTGTGCCGGTCAGCAACTTTGCCAACCTGCCCAACGTGATCGAGGTCAACCCCAAATTCCCGGCACAGAACTTCAAGGAGTTCGTGCAGCAACTGAAAGACAATCCAGGTAAGTATTCCTACGGCAGCTCGGGCACTTGCTCGGTGCTGCACTTGTTTGGCGAAGCCTTCAAGCTGGAAACCGGCACTGATATCGTGCACGTGCCTTACCGTGGTGCCGGCCCGGCTGTAACGGATGCGGTCGGTGGCCAGATCAATGCCATGTTTGATAACCTGCCGTCGTCCATGGCCCAGATCCAGGCTGGCAACTTGCGCGCATTGGCTATTGCCTGGCCCGAGCGCCTGCCTGCTCTGAAAGATGTGCCGACCTTGGCCGAAGAAGGCTACCCGCAGCTGAACAGCCCGGCCTGGTATGGTCTGCTGGCTCCCAAGGGTACGCCGCCTGAAATCGTTGCCAAGCTGCATGCCGCTGCTGCGGAAGCCTTGAAGAAGCCCGAAATTATTTCGGCTCTGGAAAAGCAGGGTGCGACTCCGTCGGGTAACTCGCCTGAAGAGTTCGCCAAGGAAATCAAGGAGCAGTACGACTGGGCCCACGACGTGGTCAAGAAAGGCAATATCAAGCTGGAATAAGCCTTGGACTTTAAATGTCAGCCATAAAAAACCGGCCTGCACAGGCCGGTTTTTCATTTCTGCCCTAAGGCCTAGCCACGATTGGCTTGCAGCACGGTCAAGGCCGTCATATTAATGATGCGGCGTACGGTGGAGCTGTAAGTCAGGATGTGTACAGGAGCATTGGCGCCCATCAGGAAAGGACCGATGGCCACGTTGCTGCCAGCAGCAGTCTTCAGCAGGTTGTAGCTGATATTGCCAGCGTCCACGTTCGGGCAGACCAGCAGGTTGGCCGAGCCTTTCAGCGAGGAGTTGGGCAAGGTACGATTGCGCAAGCTTTCGTCCAGAGCGCAGTCGGCATGCATTTCACCGTCTACTTCCAGGTCAGGGGCTTGCTCCTGAATCAAACGCAGGGCTTCACGCATTTTGGGTCCGGAAGTGGCCGAGTCGGTACCAAAGTTGGAGCGCGACAGCAGGGCCACCTTGGGTTCCAGGCTCAGCGTACTCAACATGCGGGCGGCTTCAATCGTGTATTCCGCAATTTCCTGTGCGTTCGGATCGTCGTTGACGTGTGTGTCGGTCAAGGCAACCGTACGCTCGCCCAGGAGCAGAATGTTCATGGCAGCGTAGACGCTGGAGCCGGGCTTGCGGCCGATCATCTCGTCGATATAGCGCAGGTGGTTGTGGTAGGAACCGATCGTGCCGCAGATCATGCCGTCGGCATCACCCAGGTGCACCATGGTCGAGCCAATCAGGGTCAGGCGGCGACGCATTTCCACGCGAGCCATTTCCTTGCTGATACCGCGACGGCACATTTTTTCCCAGTACGTGGTCCAGTACTGGTGGAAACGGTCGTCAGACTCGGGGTTGGTCACTTCCACATCCACGCCCAAGCGCAGGCGCAGACCAAATTTCTTGATGCGAGACAGCAGCACGGCAGGACGGCCAACCAGAATCGGGTGGGCCAGCTTCTCGTCCACAATCACTTGCACGGCGCGCAGCACACGTTCTTCTTCACCTTCGGTAAAGACGATGCGAGCCTTGCCGCCTTCGCGCACCAATTGCTTGGCTACGGCAAACACGGGCTTCATGAACGCGCCAGAGTGGTAGACAAACTGTTGCAGCTTGGCGATGTAGCCTTCCAGGTCAGCGATAGGGCGGGTTGCCACGCCTTCTTCCATGGCGGCTTGAGCCACGGCGGGGGCGATGCGCACGATCAGACGTGGGTCGAATGGCTTGGGAATCAGGTAGTCGGGGCCAAAGCTCAGGCCGTAACCACCGTAGGCTGCGGCCACCGCTTCGTCCTGCTCTTCTTCAGCCAGAGCCGCAATCGCGCGGGCAGCAGCTTTTTCCATGCCACGGGTAATCGTGGTGGCGCCCACATCCAGCGCACCGCGGAAGATGTAGGGGAAGCACAGCACGTTGTTGACCTGATTCGGGAAGTCCGAACGGCCGGTTGCCATGATGACGTCATCGCGAGCGGCTTTGGCGACTTCAGGCAAAATTTCGGGGGTAGGGTTGGCCAGCGCCATCACGAAGGGACGGTCTGCCATTTTTTGCAGCATTTCAGCTTTCAGTACGCCACCGGCGGACAGGCCCACGAACACGTCAGCGTTGTCGATCACATCAGCCAGCTTGCGTGCTTCGGTTTCTTTGGCGAAACGGGCCAGTTCAGGAACCTGGTGACCAGGGCGGCCTTTGTAGACTACGCCGTCAATGTCGGTGACCCAGACATTTTCTTCGGGCAGGCCCATGTCCACCATCAAGTCCAGGCAAGCCAGTGCGGCCGCACCGGCACCGGAGGTCACAACCTTGATCTTCTTGATATCTTTGCCGACCACTTTCAGGCCGTTCAGGAAAGCCGCCGTCACGCAAATGGCGGTACCGTGCTGGTCGTCGTGAAAGACGGGGATGTTCATGCGTTCGCGTAGCTTGCGCTCCACTTCAAAACACTCGGGTGCCTTGATGTCTTCCAGGTTGATGCCACCGAAGGTGGGCTCCAGACCGGCGATGATATCCACCAGCTTGTCGGGATCGGTTTCGTTGATCTCGATGTCAAACACGTCCAGGCCAGCAAATTTCTTGAACAGAACGGCCTTGCCTTCCATCACGGGCTTGGAGGCCAAGGCACCAATATTGCCCAGACCCAGCACAGCGGTACCGTTGGAGATCACGCCCACCAGATTGCCCCGGCCGGTGTAGCGGAAGGCGTTTTTCGGGTCGACCACGATTTCTTCGCAGGCGGCAGCAACACCAGGGGAATAGGCCAGGCCCAGGTCACGTTGGCTGACCAGGGGTTTGGTCGCGGCAATGGTGACTTTGCCGGGAATGGGGAACTCGTGGTAATCCAGGGCGGCTTGTCGATCTACAGGTGAACTCATCGTGTCCTCTTGCTCAGGCGCCAAACAGGTGTTTGGTGAAATCCAGGGAAGGCGTGGCGAATAGTGCGCCAGCGCCAGCTTTCAACAAGTGTAGATAATTAAACAGTCCGCACTATTAGGGCTTATTATTGCCCTATTAGTAAATACTTATAGATAAGGGTAAAGGCTTGGAAACAAACGATATCGCCCATCGCCTGGTACAACGACTCAGGTTGCGTCACCTGGCTCTGCTGATCGAGATCGACCGCTTGGGCTCGCTGACCAAAGTGGCGGATTTAATGGCGATGACTCAGCCTGCGGTCACTCAAGCCTTGGCCGAGGTGGAGCAAGTCTTTGGCACACCGCTATTCCTGCGTTCATCGCGTGGTATGGAGGCAACAGCGCAAGGGCAGATCGTGATTTCACGTGCTCGGGCCATGGTGCAGGACATGGAGTTGTTGAGTCTGGACTTGCAGGCGCACAGCATGGGGCGGCAAGCACATTTGCGGCTGGGGGTGATTCCCCTGGTGTCCGGCAAGCTGGTTTCCACGGCCTTGCGGGCAACTCGCCCTCAAGGGCAGGTAGTGTCCGTCAGCATCACCGAGGGGCTAACGGAAACGCTGCTGGAACAACTGCGTGATCACGCCTTGGATGCAGTGGTGGCGCGCAGCTCTCCGGACCTGAATATGAAAGGGCTGCGCCATGACGCCTTGTACGCGCAGCAACCACGCCTGATTGCCAGCCGGGAACTGGCGGGGCGATTGGGCCGACGCAAGCTGGACTGGGCGCAATTGCAGGATCTGGACTGGATTCTGGGACCGCGCAATACCCCGATGCGGCGGCAGGTGGCGAACCTGTTTTTACGGGCAGGCTTGTTGGAGCCGGTGCCCAGTGTGGAAACCTCTTCACCCAAGCTGATCGGTGAACTGATCGTGAATCACTCCCGTGCTGTGTCTGTGGTCCCGACCGAAATTGCTGAAGAATTGGTACGCGTGTCCGGCGTGGCGATTGTGCCGTACTCCTTTGAGTGGGGCTTGTCGCCTATCGCGCTTTTTACTCGGGTGGCCGGTCAGCAGCGTCCGGTAGACAAGCTGTTCGCGCAGGAGCTGAAACGGGTGTGTACTGATAAGACGGTACCTTTGGAGCGGGGGGCTTTTTTCTACTAATGTCGTTCTGTCTGCTGCGGGCTGATTGCTAGTGTTACACCGTGAGCGCACTATGCTGAGCGGGCCGGGCAAGAGCTGGAAGCAGGATGTCATACCTGCTCAAAAAACCGGAGCAGCTCAGTGGTAAGAACCACCCCCCGCTTGTATGCCCAGGAGTCTGGAAGGGGGGCGGTGTGCAGCGCCCGGTTTATTGATGCCGGGGCTATGCAAGCAGTGGCTTACTGGTTCACATACCAGATGGCCTTGGTTTGCTGGTACTGATCCAGGGCCTCCATTCCCTTGTCCTTGCCGCCAAAACCGGACAGTTTGAAGCCGCCAAAGGGGGCGGTGATGTCGCCTTCGGAAAAGCCATTTATCGAAACGGTGCCTGCCTTGATTTTGCGCGAGACACGCTGCGCCCGCCGTACATCAAGCGTGTAGAGGGAGGCGGCCAGGCCATATTGGGTATCGTTTGCCAAGGCGATGGCTTGCTCTTCTGTCTCGAAGGTCGTGATGGCCAGAACGGGGCCGAACACTTCCTCCTGGAAGAGGCGGTCTTCCGGGGTGATGTGATCGAAGATGGTGGGCTCGATATACCAACCACTGCCCAGGTCACTGTGAATGCGCCCCCCATGAACCAACTTGGCGTTTTTGCCGGGGTTCTGCAGAAAGCTGGCCACTTTTTCAAAGTGCGCTTGTTCTACCATCGGCCCGATAGACACGTCCGGATCCGTAGGCAGACCTACTTTCCAGGAACTCAGCCCCTGTTTGAGTTTTTGCAGCAGCGTGTCTTTCAGGCTGCTGTGTACGATCAGGCGGGAGCCGCAGCTGCAGTTTTCGCTCATGTTCCAGAATGCGGCCGCCAGGATGGACGGAACTGCTTCGTCCAGCAGGGCATCCTCAAAAACGACCTGGGGGCTTTTCCCGCCGCATTCCAGCACGACCTCCTTCAGATTGCTTTCTGCGGAATACTTCAGAAACAGGCGACCCACTTCGGTGGAGCCGGTAAACGACACAATGTCCACGTCCCCGTGCCGGCCCAAAGGCTCTCCGACTTCCTCGCCTGTGCCTGTGATCAGGATCAGGGCTCCTGCGGGAATGCCTGCCTGATGTGCCAGCTGTGTCATGCGGTAGGCGCTCAGGCTGGTCAGCTCGGACGGTTTCACAATGACCGAATTGCCGCACACCAGCGCAGGCGCAACTTTCCAGGCGTACATTTGAGCCGGGAAATTCCAGGGCAGGACGGCCGCCACGACCCCAATGGGTTCCTTGGTGATCAAGCCCAGCGCGTCGGAGCCGGTTGGGGAAATTCGACCAAAGCATTTATCGGCCGTCTCTGCATACCAGCTGAAGGTATCGATGGTGGCGGGCATGTCGGTGTTCAGGCATTCAGTAATGGGCTTGCCTGCGTCCACACAATCAAGTGCGGCCAGTTCCTCGGCGTGTTGCTCCAGCAAGGCCACCCATTTGAGCATGATTTTTTTGCGTTCTGCCGGAGACAACTCAGACCATTCGCCGGACTCAAAGCTTGCGCGTGCGGCAGCCACCGCCGCTTCTACATCCGAGGCTTGGCCGGCAGCGATGTTGCCAATTACGGCCAGGTCGATAGGGCTGACGTTATCGAGCAGGGCCGAAGCCGTGGTTTGATAGCCAGGAATCAAATGGGAAGCGTGCAGCTTTCCGGCGCGGGCCAACTCAAAGACAGTCTCTTGTTGCGTGGGCATTCAAGCCTCCTGTTCTACTTGATAAGCGTTGATCTGGGCCAGGAAGTCATCTCGTTCCTGCGCGTCGACTGGCAGCAGAGGCAAGCGTACCGAACCGACATCAATGCCGTGACGCACGCAGCCCAGTTTGGCTTTCTGGTTGTAGTTGCCGGACTCCATGGCGGCAATGGCGGGCAACATGGCGGCCATCATGCGACGTACCGTGTCCCAGTCTCCTTGCTCGGCGGCTTTCAGCATTTGGACCTGCTCGGCAGGAAACACATTGGCCCCGCCACTGATCCAGCTACGAACTCCCCAGAACAGGAAATCGGCCGCCTGGTCATCGCAGCCGCAAACAACCTGGAAGTCGGGCAGATTGGCATTGACCATGGCAACCACCCGGCTGAAGTTGCCGCTGCTCTCCTTGATGCCCACAATGTTCTTGACCTTGGCCAGTTCGTAAACGGATTCAAGCTCGATCTGGATGCCAATGCGTGCCGGGAAGTTGTACATGACGATGGGCAGTTCAGTGGCCGCGGCGACCTCCTTGAAATACGCCACCACTTCATTCTGGCCGGGCAGGCTGTAAGGGGTGGGAGAGAGCATCAGCGCCTCATACCCTAGCTCTTCCGCTTCACGGATTCGGCTGATGGCTTCGGCAGGCGACATGGAGTTCACGCCGGCAATCAGTGTTGTACGGCCACGGCCAGTTCTGGCAACAATCTCCAGCACGCGGCGACGCTCCTGTGCACTGAGCGCGTAGTATTCGCCCGTGGTTCCACAAGCCACGATGCCGCCTACTCCGGCTTCAATAAAACACTCAACCAGACGTTCCAGCGCAGCTTCGTTTAACTGGTTGTTGGCGTCAAAGGGGGTAACGATGGGAACGAGGATTCCGTTCAGATTCATGATGTCTCCAGATTATTAATAGTTGATCTATCGGTTTATTCAATGACTTTGCGGGTGAAGGCGCTGAGGTAGGCCATCAGCGTCTCGGAGCCCTGCAAGGCCTGTTCGGGGTTTCCATCCTGGATGCCTTCGGCCAGGGTCAGATGAGCCTGGGCTCCGGCCTCCAGGTCCCCTTCATATTGATAGGCGTACCAGAACCGTCGGCACTGAACGATCAAGGGAGTGACCGCTTGCACAGCAAAGGTGTTGCGACAGGCCTGGTGGATGACTTCGTCCAGATGCTGGTCGGCCAGCATGTAGGCGTCGATATCCTTGGTGTCAGCAGCATCCACCATGGCCTGGGCGTGACCGAGCAAGGCGCTGCGCTGGGCTGGGGTCGCCCAGCGGGCGGCTCCCTGCACAATCAGGCGTTCCAGAACCCGGCGCGTTTCAATCAGAGTCAGATGTTCAGCCACACGGATTTCACTGACACGCAGGCCGCGGCGGGGCTGTTGCTCGATCAATCCCAAGGCCACCATGCGCATCAGGGCTTCACGCAAGGGGGTGCGTCCCAAACCTGTCATTTCCACCAGATCACTTTCTACAATGGCCTGACCAGGCTCCAGTTTGAGAGTGGCAATTAACTGCTCAATCGCTTGATAGGCGATTTCAGCGGCACGAGAAGAGGGGGTGGGGGCGCTACTCACGGAGACTCCAATATAAAAATTGCGTTAAAAGCCGGACACTTGCTGGGGTAGCCAGGTTGCAATCGCCGGAAACAGGGCGACGATCAGCAGGGTCAGCAATTGAGCAAGAATAAACGGCACTACACCTCGACAAACTTGTCCGTAGGTCATGTCTTTCGGGGCAATGGACAGCAGGTAGAAAATGGAAGAGGCCAGAGGCGGTGTCAGATAGCTGGTCTGAATGACAACGATCACCATCACGCCAAACCATAAGGGGTCCAGCCCGCTTGCCACAATAAAGGGCAGGAAAAGCGGAACGCAAATCAGCACGTTCGCTGTCCAGTCCAGTACAAAGCCCAGCACAAAGACGATGCCCAGGAACAGAATGATCGTACCTGTACTGCCCAGTCCCAAGTCGCTGGTCAGCATCTGTACCAGCTTGGCACCTCCATTGGCCGCGAAGGCGCCGGTAAACATGGTGCCTCCCGCCACGATCAGCATGATCATTGCCGTAATGCGTACCGTGATTCGCAAGGCTCCACTGAAAACTTCCCAGTTGAACTGACGGTAGAAGATACAAAGAACAGCGGCGGCGGTAGCGCCCAAGGCGGCTGCCTCGGTGGGCGATGCGATCCCTTTCATCAGGGAGCCCAGAACAGCGATGATCAGCAGCATCATGGGAACCAGACCACGCATTGTGATACTGATTTTTTCCCCCAAAGGTCGGCGCATATCCTCGTCATCTGCCCGTGGGCCCAGCTCCGGCTTGAGCGTGGTGGCGATCAGGATATAGGCCACAAAGAGCGTGGTCATCAACAGGCCCGGAAAGAGCATGGCAGCAAACAGCTCGCCAACCGGAACCTGTGCCAGGGAGGCATAGACGACCGCGACCACCGAGGGAGGAATCATGGTGCCCAGGGAACCCCCGGCGCAGATCGTGCCCGCGATCAGTGAGTTGTTGTAGCGAAAGCGCTTCATGGCCGGGATGGCCATCAGCCCCACCATGATTTCTACCGCGCCAACCACGCCTGCTGCAGCGGCAAAGGTCGCCGCCATGGCGATGGTGGCAATGGCCAGCCCGCCTGGCAGGCCGCCCAGCCATAACTGCATGGTGCGAAACAGGCGTGCCGCAATGCCCGAGCGCTCCAGCAGGGCTCCCATCAGCACAAACATGGGAATCGCTGACAGGATATGGTTGGTGGCCGCTCCATACAAAGCACCATACATCTGGTCAAAGACCATGGGGCCAAAGGCGTACCAACCGGCCAGAAAAGCGGGCAGGATCAGCGCAAAAGCCACGGGCATGCCCTGAAAAATCAGCAGGAACAGAGCAGGGAACATCAGTCCGGCGATCCATAAATTCATGGGCTCACCTCGACGTCAGCAGTGTTCTGTTCTTTGACCGCACAGCGCAAGCCATGGGCCAGCAGTTGCAAGGTAAAGGCGATCAGGCCAATCGCAATGCAGGCGTAGAAGGGCCACATCACCGGGGCCCAGGGGCTGACCATTTCGACTTCGTTCAGCTTCCAGGCCATCCAGGCTTTCTGTATCCCGACTTTGCTCAAGATGGCAAACAGCGGAAACAGCACCAGCAGGTACAGGAGCACGTCAGACATACGGGCCAGGGACTTGGGCAAGTGCTTGCGAACCACATCAATGCTGATGTGTTCGTTCTGACGCATCACCCAGGCCATGCCCAGCAGAAAAATAGCCCCATTCATCATGTACGCCACATCAAAGGCCCAGACGGTGGGGGCATGCAGAACATAACGGGCAAAGACTTCCCATACCATGGCGGTGACCAGGATTGCCGCCGCCATTTCCGCCAGCCGAGCGCTTGCAAGAGCGATAAAGTCGATCAGTTTTGAAATAGGCTGCAGCATGGCAGCTCTCCTTCAGAAAGTGGGACTTAGTCTCGGATCAGGTAATTGCTTTCACTGCGCCAACGGTTCAGGAATCCGTCGTAATCAGTCAGCAAATTCTTCATGTAGTCGTTGCCCGATTGCGCTTGCGCTTCGGCTTTCTTGTGTACCCAGTCATTGCCGGCATCCGCCAATTGCTTGATGAAGGCCGGGTCCAGAGTGATGACTTCATTGCGACCCTGGCGGTACTTCTCCATGGCTTTGATGTCGGCGTTGTAGAAGTAGTCCAGGGATTGGTGGGTGGTCAGTTCGGCAGCGGCCTCGATCAGTTGCTGCAAATCGGCCGGCACTTTATCCCAGGTTTCCTGCTTCAGGACGACTTCCCACATAAAGGTGGGCTGATGCACGCCAGGGACCACAATGTATTTGGCGGCTTGATGAAAACCTTCGGGGGTATTGGAGGAGGGGGTAGCCCATTCCACCGCATCGACCCCTTTGCGCTGCAACAGGGTGTACGTGTCCCCGGGTGGCACCACGGTGGGAACGGCACCGAAATAGTCTTTCATTACGTCCGCCCAGGCACCGGAAGTGCGATATTTCAGGCCTTTCAAGTCCTCTGCAGTTCGGATGGGGGTGTTGGAGTGGGCCAGCACTTCCGTCGAACCCAAACCGACAATCATGGTTTTGAGACCGTTTTTGGAACGCAGCTCCTGCAGTTTTTCCTTGCCGCCGCCTTCATACAGCCAGACGCGGTAAGCATCAGGTCCCATACCACCGGGGTAGCCAGCAAAAATGGCATTGGCCGGGTCCTGGTTGACCAGGTAGCTGGAGGTGGAGTGCCCCGCCTCTACCACGCCGGTCTCTACCGCTTCAAAAACTTTAAGGGCGGGAACAATAACACCTGCTCCAAAGGGCTGAATCTCGACACGATCCCCCGTCATGAGCTTCACGTTCTTTGCAAAACGCTCCAGAAAATTCTGATAAAACGGGGAGCCTTCGGGTACGGAAGTTGGTACGCGCCAACTGATTTCGGCCGCTTGCGCCGAGGCCATGCTGCCCAGCAGAAACAGGCCGGCCAGGGTGGATGCAACAAGTTTGGATTTCATGTTTGTCTCCGGTGGTTTTTTTATAGTCCAGCTCCGTCGCAGGCTGGCGGCCAGCGTCAAAGCATGGGATGGATCTTAATATTTTCTAAATATATTAACAACATATTTAGATTGGGGTTTGTCCTAGAAAGCGCCGGAGGTGGCTTGCTGATTGGGTTTCGGTGTTCTTTTTGGATGGTGGAAGGACAGGGGAAGGACGTTCCAGACCTGGTTTTGACGCGGATTTTCAGCGGTGAAATCATTCGTGATGCGGATTTTTTCATGCTTGTTTGAAGCACTGCGGGGCAGCCTTGTTGAGCTGTTTCAATCCTTTCGTCCCCGCGGTCTAGCTGGTACACTTTGCGACTGCTTTTTTAGAAGCGCACGGCGGCAGGACAGGGTCTTTGGACCGTTCTTTTGCTGTAGCACTTTCGGTAGCAGCAGGCAGGAAAATAGCTGGTTGTTTACGAACAAGAGAGGGCGTCGAATCTACTCTTGCGTGTTGTAAAGCCTGGATTCCTGCGGTGCATGTGGCGTCTGGCCCGCCTGGGCCCACTGCGCAGACAAGCCACCGGGCCCATAGTTAAATGGATATAACTTTCCCCTCCTAAGGGAAGATTGCAGGTTCGATTCCTGCTGGGCCCGCCATTCTTATGCATGACGCCTGCCCGGCTTCATGGTCCTGAAGGCTCGTTCTGATAGGCCGAGCTTTGATATCCCACTTGATGATTAGCATCCTGTGCTTTTTGCGCAGTGCTGTTCGTGCCTGCTCGTTTTCTTTTCTTGAGCCAGCCCTGTCTTGAGCAACAAGGCTGGCTTGAGCACCTGACTAATCGCTCGTGATGACAATTCAAGAGTCATGCGTGCTATGGAATGCAGGAGGCGCTAATGGAACGGTCGATTGTCAAAACCCGGAGATGAGCTTCTGGAGGTCTGTTGGTGGCCCCAGGCTTTGACGGGATTTCTTGTTGAGGACAGATAGTCATCCACACTCCCGGTCCAGAGCTTGAATCCCAGACAACTTTTCCATTTGTCTTGTTGATAAAGCCAGTGAGTTTGGCAAACGGAGCAGCGAAACAGGCTCTGTGCTCCCTGGTCTCCATAGTCCTCTGTTTTGGTGACGCGTTCCATATAAGCATGCTTAGGTGTGTGCGCTTTGGAAAGCGGCAGAGTCTGGCACAAAATACACATGGTTTTATGGTCGATCTTGCCCACTTCTTGCTCCTTTTTAAATAAAGGCTATGGGAAATAGCGTGTTTAAAAAAAGACAGCAATGTACTTTCTACAAAAACTATCAAACTGAAAGCAAGATAGTCAGCCCGCATCTTACAAATCTTGTCGGGGCTTGGGTAGTGTCAGCTGTAAAAGGATATTTCGTTCGCAAATACCCGTAAAAAAAACAGAGGAGTTCTTGTCTATCCTTGCATCAGGCAAGGGGATAAGGCTTGGGCAAATCGTTTGGCTGGCTTGTCGTCGGTGTGATTCAAGTCGATGGCAGGAAAATCTGGTGTGTCCTTGATCGAGCTGTGTTTGAATTTTGCCCAGTTTCGTTTTTATTTGAAATATATGAGGCGTGCTCCCGACTAAACTGCTTTTATTTATAAGGAATTTGCCATGAAAAACGACAAGCGTTCCTTGGAAAAAGACCCGTTTTCCTCCTCTGCGTGCAGACAGGAGGAGCCACCCGTGGTCAAACCTTGCAAGCCAGATTCTGTAGACAGTTTGTTTGACTGCTTTGCCAAGACCGTGACCCGCTTTGCCGGCTCGCCCATCATGTTTTCTGTTGCTGTTTTAGCCGTGCTGGTCTGGGCCTTGTCTGGGCCTTATTTTAATTATTCGGAGACCTGGCAGTTAATTATCAATACCGGAACCACGATTATTACTTTCTTGATGGTGTTTTTAATTCAGCAAAATCAGAATAAAGATAGCAAGGCACTGCATATAAAACTTGATGAGCTGATTATTTCACTGACCGATGCCAATGAGCGCTTGATTGATGTTGAGGAACTGGATGAAAAGCAGCTCAAGAAATTGGAGGCCTATTATTCCTCCATCGCGTTGAAAGCACGCCGACGTCTGGACGACGATACATAAAGATAAAAGGGCCTTGCGGCCCTTTTTTTACAGCATCTTGTTGCGTTGCTGCTCGGCCCGCGAGGCCCCGATCGGCGTTTCGACTTGCTTTTGCTCTTCTGGCGGGGGCAGCACGGCAGGAAATCCCAAGGATTGAATCCACAGCTCGCGAGACCAACCCTGGGTATGGTAGAGGTGATGGCCCTCATCGGGAGCGACGGCGTCATGAGCCTGTTTGAGTAAAGTCGCCAGTTTCTTGTCTTTGCTCTGCTCGCCAACCAGGCCAATCAACTGCCAATTCAGATGGTCTTTGGTTTCGGCCAGAATGACACATTCGGATGCGACCAGCTCTGCCGCTTTCGGATCCCCTGCCTGTTTGGCCAACTCCATGGCCTTGACCAGTGCCGAGGCGATCTGTTTCAGTACTTGTCGGCCGGGTGTTTGTTTGGCGGGGTCCAGTGCCAGCTCCTCAAAGATACTTTTCAGCACCTGTTGGTGTGTCAGTGTTTCTTCCAGGTAGCCTTCCCATTCTTTTTTCAGGTCCGCGTTATTGGCACAGGAAATGGCTGCTTTATAGACTTGCTCTCCGCCCAATTCGGTTTCCAGGGCTTGATACAAGAGTTCATGCAGCTGTTCGGTGTTGGCTTTATGTGATGTCATTGTTCGCTCCAGTCCAGAGGTTGAGGGTTGGAACTGACACCATAAATGCTGTGACGCGTACAGATTATGCGATTTGATGAGGAGTGATACGGGCTGTGAATGACGTAAGGCTTGGGTAACAATATCGCCCGATAGGGTTTGAAAAGGGTTATTGGAGCTGCCCTGCAAACCGTCTGCTTGCCTGTGGTAGGATTGTGCGCTTTATTGCAGCTTTGATGCGGGCTGAGGGCCTGTGCATCGGACTTGCCACTCCATTTTTGAACGCATCGTCTCGTCCGGCTGAATCTCTTTCAGTGCCAGGCTGATGCACCGCAGCAGGGTAGTCATGACACTCCAGGGTTGGAAACGCCGCGTTTTTTACGTGGGTTTGTTCGAGTTTTTTGCCATTGTTTTTTCTTCTTTCTTGCTGGCGTACTTTGCCGGTGGGGAGGCTTCAGAGTCCGCGCCCATTGCTGTGGCGATCTCGGTGATTGCGATTGTCTGGAACTACGTGTTCAACACGGCGTTCGAACATTGGGAATCCCGCCAAGCTGTCAAAGGCCGCAGTTTGTTGCGCCGCAGTGTGCATGCCATCAGCTTTGAGGCTGGCCTGGTGATTGCTATCGTGCCTTTGTATATGTGGTGGTATCAGGTCGGCTTGCTGGAAGCCTTGCGTATGGAAGTAGCCATTCTGGTGTTCTTTCTGATTTATTCCTTTATTTTCAGCTGGACCTTTGACCGGGTATTCGGTTTGCCGGCCAGTGCGGCTTGACCCCGTCGTCCAAGAAAAAGCCGCGTAATGCGGCTTTTTTTGTTTCTGCTGGATTGGCTTTCTCACTGCACCTGAGCTTCCCGCCGCGCCTGACAGATACGGGCGTGGTGTACGTCTGCCCACTTCACCAGTTCTCGCATAGGTACCAGAAAAGACTGCCCCAATTCGGTCAGCGTGTATTCCACGCGGGGCGGTACTTCGGCGTATAAGGTCCGTTGTACAAATCCATCAGTTTCCAGCCGCTTGAGTGTGCGTGAGAGCATTTGACGGGAAATATCGCCGATTTCCCGGCCCAGCTCATTAAAGCGCAGGGTGCCCGGTGCCAGCGACTCCAGGATCAGCAGGCTCCATTGGTCGCCAATCCGATCCAGTACATCCCGGATGGGACAGGGTTGCTCAAATTCTTCCTGTATGGGGCTGGAAGCCAGTGTGGCTGAGCTTGATGAGGACATGGCGGCTTGCTTTCCTGTGTTCAATAGTCACTTCCGTGTGACCTGGTATGGCCTGCGTGACTTCTTGTGGACGGTCAAAAAACTGTCTAGCATCACGCTTAATGGTCTACTTTCTAGACCAAGTCTTTATTTGAGCACACAAGGAGCTGTTATGTCTCGTATTGCATTGATAGGTGCTTCTGGCGAAGTCGGTTCGCGCCTTTTGAAAGAACTCTCGGATCGCGGTCATACGGTGACAGCGATTGCTCGCCATACTGAAAAAATTGCCAGCCTGCCCAATGTCACCGCAGTTCAGGGCGATGTGAATGATCTGGATGGTTTGATTGCGCTATTGAAAGGGCACGATATTGCAATTAGTGCGGTTCGTTTTGCGTCGTCAGATCCTTCCAAGCTGATTACGGCGGTTCGTGCGGCCGGTGTGCCGCGTTATCTGGTGGTAGGCGGTGCCGCCAGCCTTGAAGTGGCCCCCGGTCAGCGATTGATTGATCAGCCTGCGTTCCCGGACGCTTACCGGACCGAGGCCTTGGGTGGCATTGCCTTTCTGGATCAGTTGCGTCAGGAAAAAGAACTGGATTGGACTTTCCTGTCGCCCTCGGCAGAGTTTGGCCCCGGCCAGCGCACAGGCAAATTCCGTATCGGCAAAGACAGCCTTTTGGTCTCCGACCAAGGCAGCAAGATTTCTTATGAGGATTACGCCATCGCTTTGGTGGACGAGATTGAACGTCCTGCCCATTCGCGCCAGCGCTTCACCGTAGGTTATTGAATAGGGAGTGGGACTGATGAAAGGTTTAATCCGATGGGTATCTCCAGTTTTATTAGTGGGCTCTTTCTTGTTGAGCACAAATGCAGCGTTGGCTGCCAATTCGCCGACTCGTGATGTGGCTCAGGAAGAGAGCAATCGCAAGCTGGTGGTCGATTTTTACGACAGCTTCTTTAACAAGCATCAGGTGCAGGAAGCGGCGTCGGTCGTAGCTGAGGACTATATCCAGCACAACCCGGAGGTGCCGGACGGAAAAGCGCCTTTCGTGGGGTATTTTGATGGCTATTTCAAAGAGAACCCGCAGTCTCGCGCACGGATTGTGCGTAGTGCCGCAGACGGCGATCTGGTTTATCTGCATGTGCATTCGACCAATGGCAAGGCCGATCGCGGGCAGGCTGTGATGGATATTTTTCGGGTGCAAGACGGCAAGATTGTGGAGCACTGGGATGTGATTCAGGCCGTGCCGGAGCAGGCGGCCAATAGCAATACCATGTTCTAAGCTCACTATTCGGGCAACCCGTTCTTTACCACCGATACGGCAGCAGCCTTGCGCGGCGCCGAAAGGGGGGCGAGACTTTGCCCCGTTATAACGAGGACTTATGCTTACGCCAAATAAAAGACCCGCCAGCCATGGCGGGTCTTTTTGATGAGGGGTAAACGGAGTTCTTCTTTGGGCAACCGTTTGTGCTGTTGCTTGGCGAAGTTTCGATTGCGAGTTGTCTAAGCTGTTTGCATCTTGATCCTGGCTTCGCGAATCGGCAGGTTGACGATGGCCGCCAGTACGGCCAAGGCAATATCAGCCCACCACATCCAGCTGTAGTCACCAAAGCGGGTCAAGGCGATACCCCCCAGCCATGCGCCCAGAAAGCCGCCGATCTGGTGCGAGAACAAGGCCAGACCAAACAGGGTTGCCAGATAGCGCGTGCCAAACAGCTTGGCGACGATATTGGCGGTAGGGGGCACGGTAGCCAGCCAGGTCAGCCCCAGGCCGATGGCAAAGATGTAAAACACCAGATCGGTTTTAGGCATCATCAAGTACCACAGGATCAGCACGGCGCGCGAGGCATACATCAGGGCCAGCACGTATTTGCTGCGCCAGCGGGCAATGCAGGAACCGGCGGCAATACTGCCAAAGATATTGGCCAGGCCGATCAAGGCCAGCGACCAGCTTGCTACCGAAGGTGGCAGCCCGCACAAGTCAATTTCCCCCGGTAAGTGGGTGACCAGAAAAGCAATGTGAAAACCGCAGGTGAAAAAGCCCAGACTCAGCAGCAAGTAACTGCGATCCTTCATGGCGCTTTTCAGTGTCTCGGCCAGACCGGGACCGCTGACAACAGGGGCTGGGGTGGCTGCGGCTTTTTCGGGCTTGCTGCCCGGACTTAGCTTGCGAATCAGAGGCAGGGTCAGCAGGGCGGTCAGGGCCAGAACCCAAAAGGTCGACATCCAGCCGACCCAGCCGATCAGCTTTTGCACCACGGGGGCAAAGACGAACTGCCCGAAGGAGCCGCCGGCATTGATCAGGCCCGAGGCCTGACCGCGGGCGTGATCCGGAATACGTTGGGCGGCAGCGCCAATCAAGGTGGAGAAACTGGCCGCGCCCGAGCCAATACTGGCCAGCAGGCCCAGCGTCAGGGTCAGCCCTAGCCCGGTACCAATAAATGGTGTTACGGCACAGCCCAGTGCCAGAATCAGAAGGCCCGCGATCAGAACCCGGTCCGGGCCCCAGCGGTCGGAGCAGGCACCGGCAATAGGCTGGATGGCCCCCCAGGCAAGCTGGCCCACGGCCATGGCAAAGCTGATGGACATGATGCCCATGCCGGTTGCCTTATCAACGGGGCCGACGAACAGGCCAAAGGATTGGCGTATCCCCATGGTAACCATCAGGATGCCAGCAGCCGCCAAAGTCACCGTCATGATGGCGGGCTGGCGCAAGGATTGAAACATGGGGGCCCCTCTTATTATTCAGGTTTGAATTATCTGGCGAAATGCCAAAGAGGTGCAATCACCTGCGTTTGTGAAGAGCGATGGAGCGGACAGTGTTGTAGTCCGCTGCTATCCAGGTCCAGTTGCGGGAGAGGGAGGAGGAGGAGGAGGTGGTGGCTGCGCGTAGCAGGAAGTGCAGGGAGCAGAACCAGGCTGTCTATTGCGGCGTTTGATGGCTCAAGCAAGTGCGGGACAAAAAAAGACGGGCTGACTGCGCCGTCTTTTTATACCTGCTGCCAAGTAAAATCAGCCTTTTTCCAGGCCAGCCTGTACGGGGCGTGCCCCCAGCTTGTCGATCAGAACCTGGGGATTGATGCCCAGCAAATAGCCTCGTCGGCCACCATTGATGTAAATGGTGTCGAATTCCAGCAGTTCTTCTTCCAGCCACACCGGCATGGCCTTGCGGGTGGCAAAAGGCGAGGTGCCGCCAACCATATAGCCGGAATGACGCTGGGCCACCTCCGGCTTGCAGGGGGCGATCTTTTTCGCGCCGGTCTGACGGGCCAGATTCTTGGTGGAGACTTCACGGTCGCCGTGCATCACGATGATCAGGGGCTTGGCGCTTTCATCTTCCATTATCAGGGTCTTGGCCACCCGGTGCAGATCCAGACCCAGCTGGGCTGCCGCTTCCATGGCTCCGCCATGATCGACATAGTTGTAGCTATGCTCGGTAAAGGAAATGCCATTTTTACGTAGCCACTGTGTGGCCGGTGTTTCGCTAACGTGTTTTTCTTTAGCCATATCTTGGTAGTGCGCTCAGGCGCGTGGATGATGGGCTGCGTGCAAGGCTTTCAAGCGCTCACGTGCCACATGAGTATAAATCTGGGTCGTGGAAATGTCGGCGTGTCCCAAGAGCATTTGCACCACGCGCAGGTCGGCGCCGTGGTTGAGCAAATGGGTCGCGAAAGCATGACGTAAAACGTGCGGCGACAAGGGGGCCAGAACACCGGCCTGAACCGCATATTTCTTGACGATCAACCAAAAGGATTGGCGGCTCATGCAGGTGCCGCGCCCGGTAATAAAGACAAAATCGCTGCGGCGCTGGCCCAGCAAGGCAGGGCGGGATTCCTGCATATAGCGTTCGATCCAGTGCAGGGCCTCCTGCCCCAAGGGCACCAGCCTGTCCTTGCCCCCCTTGCCCTGGTCGATGCGCAGCACGCCATCGCTCAGGCTCAGGTTCTGCAAGGGCAGTTCAGTCAGTTCCGTGACGCGCAAACCGCTGGCATACAAGGTTTCCAGCATGCAGCGATCGCGCAGCCCCAAGGGATTATGTATGTCCGGGGCAGCCAGCAGGCGTTCTACCTGTTCTTCGGACAAGGTGTGCGGGACGCGTGGGGCCTGTCGGGCGCTGCTCAATTCCAGGCAGGGATCGTCCTGCCGCATGCCTTCTTGCACTGTCCAGTTGTAAAAGCGACGTAAGGTGGCCAGCCTGCGATTGGCTGTGCTGGCCTTGCTCTGATCTGCCTGGCTGGCCATCCATTCCCGCAAATCCTTGGCTTCCAACTGCTCCAGCGCTTTGCCTTCGCGCTCTTGTTGAGCCCATTCCTCCAGGCGTTCCAGATCCTGCCGATACGCTTGTTGGGTGTTGGCAGACAGGCCGTCCTGCAACCAGAGCATGGTGATGAAATCGGAAATCAGACTGGCTTGCGTCATGAGGATGGAAGAGTCGTAAAGCGTGCTTTTGGCAGCCGGAATGAAGCTGGAAAGCCATCATGCTATCACTCCGGGATGATGAGCTTCATTCAGCAGACGGGTAGATTTACGCTATATACCTATATATATTTCCTGATTATACTAATTCGTTACACCTGCCCTTGGAGGAGAAAACAATGTTCAAACGTGTCGTATCGGTCGCTGCCTTATCCCTGTTCTTGCAAGGCGCCGCGCAAGCCGATGAATTGGTTGTGGCCGCCGCCGCCAGTCTGACCAACGCCTTCAAGGAACTGGCTGGCCAGTTTGAGGCAGAGCATCCGGGCACCAAAGTGCTGACCAGTTTTGCAGCATCGGACGTGCTGTTGCAGCAGATCGTCAATGGCGCTCCTGTGGATGTGTTTGCTTCGGCAGATCAGAAAGCCATGAACAAGGCCGAAGAGGCCAAGGCTGTGGATCCTGCCACCCGCAAGAATTTTGTGCAGAATCAGGTTGTGCTGATTGTGCCTAGCGACAACCCTGCCAGGGTTACGAACGCTGGCGATCTAGGCAAGGCGGAAGTTAAACGCGTTGCTTTGGGTAATCCGACTGTCGTCCCTGTGGGTCGTTATACTCAGGCCGCTCTGGAGAAGGCCGGTCAGTGGGATGCGGTGAAACAGCGTGAAATTCTGGGCCAGAACGTGCGTCAGGTGCTGGATTATGTCGCTCGTGGTGAAGTGGAAGCCGGTTTCGTGTTCGCGACCGACGCGGCCATCATGAAAGACAAGGTGGAAGTGCTGGAAGTGCTCAAGACCACGGAACCTGTCACTTACCCGATTGCCTTGGTGCAGCGCGAAGGCCGTAATGACAAGGCTCAGGCTTTCCAGGATTTCGTCATGTCTGAATCCGGACAGCAAGTGCTGGCAAAATACGGTTTTGCCAAGCCTTGACAGGATTTTGATCGTCGGATGACTTCACTTTGGATTCCTCTGTGCTTATCGCTCAAGGTCGCCGGTTGGGCGACCTTGTTTGCCTGTGTGCTGGGTATAGGAGTGGCCTATGCCTTGTCGCGCTGGCAGTCGCGCTGGTGTGATCTGCTTGATTCCATCTTGACCTTGCCCATGGTTTTGCCGCCTACCGTCATCGGCTATTACCTGCTGGTCTTGCTGGGTCGGCGCAGTGCCTTTGGGCAATGGCTCTCCAGTATGGGGATTGAACTGGTCTTTACCTGGCAGGGCGCGGTGATTGCCGCGACTGTCGTAGCTTTTCCCATGATTTTGAAGGCCGCGCGTGCGGCTTTTGAGGATGTGGACCCCCGCCTGGAAAATGCGGCCAGCGTGCTGGGTCTGAAGCCCTTGGCCATCTTCTTTCGTGTCAGCCTGCCTTTGGCAGCGCGTGGCATCATGGCAGGCGTTTTGCTGGCCTTTGCCCGCGCTTTGGGCGAGTTCGGCGCTACGTTGATGATCGCGGGCAGCATACCGGGGCGCACCCAAACCATGTCCATCGCCATTTACGAGGCAGTCCAGGCAGGGGAGGATCAGCAGGCATTGGTGCTGGTCGCTATTATTTCGATTACTTGTGTGCTGGTCCTGTGGAGTACCAGTGCCTTGTCACCCCGTCACGTACGCCGTAAAAGAGGGATGCAATGAGCCTGACTGTACAGATTCAACGCACCGTGGTCAGCGAGGCCCGTCATTTCGACTTGAACATTCAGATTCAAACCGAAGCCCGTCATATTGCCCTGTACGGGCCTTCGGGTTCGGGCAAGTCCTTGACGGTGCAAAGCGTGGCGGGCTTGTTGCGGCCCGACCATGGCCGCATTCAAATTGGCAATCAGGTCTATTTTGATTCTGAAAAAGGCATCAACCTGAAACCACGCGAGCGTCGGGTGGCGTACCTGTTTCAGGACTACGGCCTGTTCCCGCATCTGACCGCAGCACAGAATATTTGCTTTGGTCTGAACACGGGCTTGTTCAACCGCTCCGTGCGAGACATGCCTGCGGCTGCCCAGCGTTGGGTAGAAGCGTTTCAGCTGGAGTCGGTATTAAGCAGCTATCCCGCCCAACTGTCGGGCGGGCAAAAGCAGCGTTGTGCCTTGGCGCGAGCCTTGGCTATTGAACCTCAGCTGCTTTTGCTGGATGAGCCTTTGGCGGCCCTGGATCAGGACTTGCGTGCGCGTTTGCGGGCTGAACTGGCTCAGTTGCAAAGCCAGATCGATATTCCCACTATCCTGATCACGCACGATCCTGAGGATGCCAGGGCCCTGGCCCAAGAGGTCTATCGTATTCGCGATGGATGCATTATCGAATGCTGTACCAGCGCGGATCTGGAAGCTCTTACAGCGTAGCGATCATCACGCTGGATGCCTTGAACAGTGCATAGGCGGACTGGCCTGCTTCCAGGTGCAAGCGCTGTGTGCTGTCCAGGGTGATGCTGGCGGTGACTGTCAGGCCCTGTGGCAGTTCCAGACGTACTTCTGCATTGACGGCACCGGTAATGACATCGGTAATCGTGCCGGGCAGTTGATTGCGTGCGGACAGGGAGTTACGGGTGTCGCCCGTGCCAATCATGATCGAGGACGCTTTCAGAAAGGCCAGAACTTTCTGCCCCTCACGCAGGCCCAGGTTTTCCGTGCTTTCTCGTGTGATGGACGCGACCACGATTTGGCCCTGGCCAATATCCACATGAATTTCGTCGTTGACGGCTCCCGTTTTAATCGTGGTAACGATACCGGGCAGTTGGTTGCGAGCCGAAGTTTGCATGATCATGGTTTGGAGTAACTCCATTTGAGTCGCCACGGAAGGCATTAAACGACCAATACGGCTCATGAAGCGTTGATGCAGCCGGTCGTAGGTTTGATACAGCTCCAGCAGTTCGACGGCTTTGGGCGTCAGGGTGGCACCGCCACCACGATGACCGCCCGTACTGCGCAGCACCAGAGGTTCGCCCGCCATATTGTTCATGATGTCGATGGCGTCCCAGGCCGCCTTGTAGCTGATGCCAATATGACGGGCAGCGGCAGAGATCGAGCCCTGCTCGGCAATGGCGGCCAGCAAGGCCATACGGCGGGCGCTACCCCAGGTATGGTCGCCAGTGCGCAGCGACAGGCTGCCGGTTAATTCGGTATTGGGGGTGTTTGAACTAGACATGGTGATAAGTGTAAGGGCGGGAACAAACTAGGGATAGAGCGCCGGTACAATGGCCGGATCAGCGCTGCTGGCCGTTCTGTTTTCTTGCAACCTTAACTGGTTTTTTCTATGTACGACACCCCTGCTGTTTCCATGGCTCAATTGCAGGAGCTCAATAGTGCCGAGACGGTTGTCTTGACCGTGAACAAGCGCTATGCGCGCCGCCTGCTGGGACATTTGTCGGCCCGTCTGGCGGGTGCTGGCGGGACAGTTGCCGTACCGGAAATTGTGCCTTTGGGCGCCTGGCTGGCGCAGGCCAGTGATCAGCTCTGCTTTTCCGAACAGTGGCAACCAGCCGCGCACCAGATGGATCGCTTTGCCGCCTTGCAGCGTTGGGAACACAGCATCGAGCAATGCGAGGAAGAGGGCTATTTTCTGGATGTCGGTCAGGCGGCGCGTCTGGCTTGTGAAGCCGATACCTTGCTGGATGAGTGGAATATCGAGCTGAAACCCGGCGAGGCCAGCGTGGATTTTGAACGCTTCATGCAATGGCGCTCTCACTACCGGCAAAGCCTGGAGCAGGCAGATCTGGATGATGCAAACCTGGCTGCGGAGCGTGTGCTCAAAGCGGTGCAGGCAGGCGCCTTGCACATGCGTCATCGCCATATGGTGCTGCATGGTTTTCATGAATATTCGCCGCGCCTGCAAAGTTTGTTGAGTGGTTTGCAGGACATGGGGGTAGAGATTCTCCAGCTGCAGCACGAAGAGGCTCCGGCGACAGAGGTGTATCGGGTGCAGGCGCAGGATGCGGATACGGAATGGCGCCTGGCGGTGCAGTGGGCGCGTCGTCAATTGGACGAGTACCCGGATCGCACAGTAGCCATTGTGGCCGCGCAGCTGGAAACGCAATTGCCGTTGGTGCATCGTCTTTTGCGACAGGCCATGCACACGGATCAAGGTGCTTTGCCCTATAACGTGGCGGCAGCCCGATCCTTGGCTGAGTGGCCAGTGGTTGAAGCGGCCATGGCCTGGTTGAAGGCCTTGTTTACGCTGGCGACCAAGGGGCAGGCCGAGCCCGCCATGCTGGGCGAAGCCTTGCGTTTGGGAGCGTGTCAGGCAGAACAGTCTGAAGCAGGTGGCCGTGCCCGCATTGACAAGGCCTGGCGCGACAACCGCATTACACAAGTTAGCCGTAAAGAATTTGCCGACATGCTCAGCTTCCACACACCCGAACTGGCTCTGGCCTGGGGCAAGGCGGTGGAACGCTTCGAGTCCGTATCGGCCGGCGCTCAAGGAGTGGATACCTGGGCGTCGGTCATGCGCCAATGCCTGGAGGCTTTGGGCTTTCCGGGCACTAACCGTCTGGATAGTGCCCAGTTTCAAACTCTGGAGGCTTTGGAAGCCTTGCTGCTGCAATTGGCGCAGCAAGCGCCGGTCTTGGGTCGCATCAGTGCCTTGAAGGCACAAAGCGCTTTGGCCCGCATGGCCCGTGAAAATTTGTTCCAGCCACAACGAGACCCACGTTCCCGGCTGGACGTGCTGGGTTTTCTGGAAGCGGAAGGCGGGCGCTGGGATGCCGTATGGGTGCTGGGCCTGACCGATGATATTTTGCCTGCTGCGGTCAAACCCAATCCTTTGATTCCTGCCCAGGTGTTGCGTCGAGTCTCGGCACCTCGCAGTACGCCAGAGCGGGAGCTGGAATGGGCGCGCTGGATGCTGAGTGCCTTGCTACGCTGTGGGAATCAGGTTTTGCTAAGTGCGCCTTTGCATCAGGGCGAACAGGAGCTGAGGCCCAGCCCCTTGATTGCCCACTGGCCCGTGCTGGAAATGCCTTGGGCGGTGCAGGCAGAGCAGGCCGTTGCACAGGAAGCCTTGCTGGACGAGCAAGGCCCCAGTCTGAAGCTGGAAGAGCGCATACGTGGCGGGATCAGTGTGCTGGATACCCAGGCTCGCAATCCCTTGTGGGCTTTTGTGAAGTTTCGGCTACATGGTCAGGCCTTGCCCGACTACGCCCGTGTGGGCGATATGAATACACGCGGGATGTTCCTGCACCGCGCCGTCGAATTGTTCTGGCTGCGTGTGAAGGATCAGGACAGCCTGCATGAGCTGATTGGTGAGGGCTCACTGCTGGATGTGGTGCAAACGTGCATCGATCAAGCGGCGCAAGAAGAGCTGGCCGATTACGGTCCAGTGCTGCGCAGCCTGGAAATGGAGCGGGGTCTGGCCGTCTTGAATGAGTACGCTCATCAGGAAGCCCAGCGCCCACCGTTCGCCCTGGGGGCGACGGAGCATGAGTTGAGTTGGAACCGTGGCTTGTTACGTCTGAACCTGCGTCTGGACCGCTTGGATGATCTGGCTGATGGCGAGCAATTACTGTTGGATTACAAAACCGGCATAGGCGAGCTGCGGCCCGATAAAGACTGGCTGCGGCCCAGACCCGTGAATCTGCAATTGCCGTTTTATGCCGCCGCCTTGCAGGATGAGGGCCGCACCGTCAGTGGTTTGGCCTTTGTACGCTTGCATGCCCGACAGGTCGGTTTAAGCGGTTTGGCCGCGCCCGGCATGGATATTGAGGGTCTGACCGAATTGGAGAGCGCCCAGCAGTGGACCGCCCAAATCGCGCAGTGGAAACAGGCGGTGGAAAGCTTGGCAGATGAGTTCCTGCAAGGGCAGGCCGCCAACCAGATCTGGAACCGCAACGATTTGCTGTATTGCGATGTTTTGCCCTTTTTACGTTTGTTCCAGGAAGACCTCCAAGATAATGGAGGAGAGGTGTAATGGTGACAGTCCCTAGCGATAGCCCCGCCCGTGCACGGGCACTGGACCCCGAGTCCTCCTTTCTGGTCCAGGCCCCAGCCGGTTCCGGCAAGACAGAGCTGCTGACCGATCGGATTCTGGCCTTGCTGGCTCGCGTGCAGCGGCCAGAAGAAATAGTGGCCATTACCTTCACCCGTAAAGCTGCGGCTGAAATGCATGCGCGTGTACTGGAGAAGTTGGCCGCTGCCAATCAGGAACGGCCTGCCGAGCCCTACCGGGTACGCAGCTGGGAACTGGCGCGTGCCGCCATGCAGCGCAATCAGGAGCAGCAGTGGGATTTGCTGGCTTACCCGGCCCGTTTAAGCATCCGGACCATCGACTCCTTGTGTGCCCACCTGGTACGCGCCATGCCCTGGATTACGGGGCTGGGCGGGGTTCCGGCCATTACCGATAAGGCCCAGGAGCATTACGAAGCGGCGGCTTGGGCCACGCTGGAGATGGCGGAAAGCGTGCCCAGCGTGGCGCGTTTTCTGGAGCACATGGATGTGAACTTGCTGCAGGCGCAAGCTCTGTTGGCCGGTATGTTGGCCAGCCGCGATCAGTGGTTGCCAGCGGTGGGGCAGGGCGGTGATGTAGCCTTTTTACAAGACAGTTTGCGTGAGGTGGTGGAGCAGCAACTGCAGCAGCTAAGCGATTCACTGCCACCCGGTTGGGCGCGAACCTTGGCCCCCCTGGCCTGCTTTGCGGCCTCGAATCTGGAAAGCGGCGATGTGCTGGCCTTGGCGGATTGGCAAGGCGATAACCTGGCCCCGGTCATGGACGATTTGCCGCGCTGGCGTGGTCTGGCAGCCTTGTTGCTGACGGATAAAGGCGATCTGCGCAAAAGCCTGACGGTGCGTAATGGCTTTCCCCCGAAAACGGCACAAAAAGAAATGCTGACCGAGTGGTTGAGCAATTGTCTGGGTGCAGAGCCCTGGATTGCTCGCCTGGCCAGTGCACGCCTTTTGCCCGAGCAATACTCCCCCCAGCAGCAAGAAGTCCTGTCCAATCTGATTCAGGTCTTGTGGCTGGCTGCGGCGCAATTGAAACTGCGCTTTGCCGAGAAAGCCGAGGTCGATTTCACCGAGATTGCCCAACGTGCCTTGCAAGCCTTGGGTGATGCCGACGAGCCGGGCGAGCTGCTCTTGCGCATGGACAGGTCCATACGCCATTTGCTGGTAGACGAGTTCCAGGACACCAGCCAATCCCAGGTGCAGTTGCTGGAACGCCTGACCAGCGGCTGGGAGCCTGGCGATGGACGCAGTCTGTTTTTGGTGGGCGACCCCATGCAGTCCATTTACCGTTTCCGCAAGGCGGAAGTGGGTTTGTTTCTGCAAGTCTGGCAAGCTCGACGCTTGGGCGAAGTAGAGCTGGAGCCGCTGAATCTCAGTAATAACTTCCGTTCACATCCGCGCTTGGTGGAATGGGTGAACAAAGTGGGGGCGCAATTGTTTCCGGCTCGACCTGACCCGGATCTGGGCATGGTCACCTACGAACACTCGACCGCCTTCAAGCCCGATATCCCCGATTGGGCGGTGCATTTTCATCCGTCCTGGCATTTCCGAGTGGCTAGGGGAGAGGACGCTGTGCCGTCGCAGCAAGCGGCTCAAGAGCGTGCAGTGCAGGAGGCGGTTCAGTGTGCGGCCCAAGCTCTGGAACGTTATCAGGACAGCGAACATCCGGTGGCGATTCTGGTGCGAGCACGTTCGCACTTGCATGGTCTGGTGCGCAAGCTGGGCGAGCAGGGCATACCGTGTCGAGCCGTAGAACTGGAACCCTTGCAACAGCGTCCTGTGGTGGCTGATCTGGTGCAGTTGGTCCGTGCCTTGGCGCACCCGGCTGATCGACTGGCTTGGCTGTCCGTGTTGCGCTCGCCATTGATCGGCCTGCGTTTGGAGAGCCTGCACCGCCTGTGCGCCTTGCATCCAACACAGACCTTGGCCGAGCTTACACACAATCAGGATTTTGAAGACTGGGATGCCAACGAGCGTTCTCGTCTGCTCTTTGCTTGCCAGATCTTGCTGGACAAAGGCAATCGTAGTGGCTTGATGCCTTTTGCTGCCTGGGTGCAGGAATGCTGGACGCGCTTGGGCGGGCCGCAAGTCTATCCAAGCCTGGCTGATCAGGCGGATGCAGAACAAGTCTTGCGTCTGCTGGAGGAGTTATGCCCTTACGGACCGCCCGACCAGCAACAATTGCAGGCCCGTGTGGAGTCGCTGTATGCCACCCCGCAAGGTACGGGCAAGGCCGTGGAGGTGATGACGATTCACAAGTCCAAGGGCCTGGAGTTTGAAACTGTCATTTTGTTTGGCTTGCACAAGCAGTCAGCAGCCGACTCCGAGCCGTTGATTCGTCTGGAGCACAGCGCCGAGCGCTTGATTCTGGGGCCGATCAGTCACAAGGGCAGCGAGCAGCGCGATCCGGTGTCGCAGTTTCTGGCGGCGCGGGAGCGTATCCGGGCCGAGCAGGAAAGCCACCGCTTGTTATATGTGGCCCTGACGCGCGCTCGCCAGGAACTGCATCTGTTTGCGGAATTGAGCATTACCCAGGACAAGGGCCTGCGCGAGCCGGATGGCCGCTCCTTGCTGAGCCGTGTCTGGCCGGTCCTGGAGCAGCCACAGGCTCCTGTTTGGCAAGCCGAGCAGGGCGGACAGCAAGAGGAAGCAGGGCAAGGTTCCGCAGCATTGTTGCAGCGTGTGGTGAGCTTGCCGGCCGCGCCGCCCGAGCAGTTGCAGGCCGACAGCCCGCAGTATCAAAGCTGGCAGTGGTCCCTGGACACGACTCATGAAAAAGCCATTGGTACGGTTGCCCACGACTGGCTGGAAAAGCTGGGCCGTGAAGGGCTGGAGCAATGGCCGGTAGAACGCTTGCAGCAAGGCCGCGCCGTGATGCGTCGTCAACTGTTGCGTGCTGGTGTGCCAGCGACCTATCTGGATGAAGCCGCCCAATCCCTGTTTGAAGCGATTACTGCGACCGTACAGACGGAACGGGGCCGCTGGCTGCTGGGCGTCAGCCGAGCTTACCGGGAATGGTCCTTGCTGGACGTCAGTGGCCGGGTGTCGATTATTGACCTGGCCATTTCCCAGGAAGATCACTGGCTGGTGGTGGATTACAAGACCGGACGACCTGCCGAGCATGAAAGTCTGGACGATTTCAAGGCCCGGATGCTGGAGCGTTATGCGCCGCAATTGCAGCGGTATTGTGAGCAGGTGCAGGCTCTGGATGGCCGGCCCGCGCAGGCTGCGCTTTATTTCCCGAGAGCCGATCTTTGGCTGCCGTATTGATGCTACACTATTGGTCGGCGGGCCCCTCCGCATGGTTCGGCGGTGAATCTGGTCAGGTCGGGAACGAAGCAGCCACAGCCGTGCAGAATCAGTGCCGGAGTCAGGCTCGCCACTTCATTTGCTTATCGGGTTATGCGCGCCCGGTCTATCTGCTTCCCTTCAGCACCGAATCCGGTACACTTTTCCTTTCGCTTATTTGTATTGATGGTTCACGCCGTCCGGAATTCGCATGACCTATCTCGTTCTGGCCCGCAAGTGGCGCCCCCGTTCCTTTGACACCTTGGTTGGTCAGGACCACGTGGTGCGCGCTCTGACGCACGCCCTGGATACCCAGCGCCTGCACCATGCCTGGCTGTTTACGGGCACACGCGGCGTGGGCAAGACCACCTTGTCGCGTATTCTGGCCAAGTCGCTGAACTGCGAAACTGGCATCACTTCCAAGCCCTGTGGCGTTTGCCGCGCTTGTACCGAGATTGATGCTGGCCGCTTTATTGATTATGTAGAGCTGGACGCCGCTTCCAACCGTGGTGTGGAAGAGATGACCCAGCTGCTGGAGCAGGCGGTCTACGCACCCAGCTCGGGCCGTTACAAGGTCTACATGATTGACGAAGTTCACATGCTGACCGGGCACGCCTTTAACGCCATGCTCAAGACGCTGGAAGAGCCGCCAGCGCACGTCAAATTCATTCTGGCCACGACCGATCCGCAAAAGATTCCGGTCACGGTCTTGTCGCGCTGTCTGCAATTCAATTTGAAGCAGATGACAGTGCCCGCGATTGTGGGCCATCTGCAAGACATTCTGACTCAGGAAGAAATGCAGTTCGAGCTGCCTGCCTTGCGTTTGCTGGCACAGGCAGCTGATGGCTCCATGCGCGATGCCTTGTCGCTGAGCGACCAGGCTATTGCCTATAGCGCGGGCGATCTTAGCGCCCAGGCTGTGCAAGCCATGCTGGGCACCATTGATCAACGCCACCTGGCGCAATTGCTGCAAGCGCTGGTCACTTACGATGCACAGGCCATTATGGGTGTGGCCGATGATCTGGCCTTGCGCGGCCTGTCTTATTCGGGCGCTCTGGCTGATCTGGCAACCTTGTTGTCCCGTATCGCCATCGAGCAGCGCATTCCCGGCACGATTTCTGATGATGATCCTCTGGCAGAGGCGGTGCGGCAACTAGCGCCCATGCTCTCGCCCGATCATGTGCAGTTGTTTTATTCGGTAGCGGTGCATAGCCGTCAGGAGCTGTCTTTGGCTCCGGATGAGTACGCCGGTTTTGTGATGGCGTGCTTGCGTATGCTGGCCTTGCTGCCCGAGCCCGTCTCGGCGTATGTGCCACCGCCAGCAGGGCCTTCGGGGTCTGATACTGCTGGTGCTGGTGCTGGTGCTGGTGCTGGCGCGGCTCAGGCTGCTCCCGCTCCTGCGGCAGCCCCCGCTGCCTCTGTTGATGCCGCCGCCTCTGCCGCGCCTCTACAGCAAGCTGCGCAGGGTGCGCAAACAGAGCCGAGCACGCAAACCGCACAAGCAGTACAAGCCGCGCAAACCACTCAGCCTGCGGTTAGCCCACAGGCCGCGTCTCAGCAGGCACAGGCTTCTGTCCCTGCAGCCGCCCCGGTCGCTGATGTTGCCCGTGCACATGCAGCCCAAGCAGCGCCAGTCGCAGAATCCATCCCTGCTGACGACGATTTTGTCCCGGCCTGGGAAGATGCTCCCGAGCCTGCCGGTGCAGGGGCCAGCTATGACTCTTCAGAGTCTGCCCCAGCGGATGCAAACTTTGACGCCCGTTCCGCGACCAGTCAGCCTCAAGAAGCTGCGACTGCAGTTGCTGGCAGCAGCGCTGTTGAAGCCGTCCAAGCGGCATCGACTCCATCCGCCCCGTCAGCCCAGCCAGCCGCAGAGCCCACCTCCGCATCCCAGGCTGATTCCTCTGCCGACCCTGTAGCGGAATCCTCCAAAGCCCAGGGCAAGAACAGTGCTCAGCCCCTGATGTCGTCTCAGGCCCAGGCCGCTGCCCGAGTAGACCCGGTGGCAGAAGAAGCGCCGCCAGCCGTCTCCACCCAGGACGGCCCGGAAGAGCCCGCCTGGCTGTCCGAGGGCATGGACGAAGAGTTCGAGAATTACCAACCTCTGGATATGGACGCGGCTCGTGCCGAAGAAGACGGCGATGTACCGTCTGTGTCCCTGTCTGATCGCTTCATGCCCGACACTGAACTGGGCCTGCCTGTACCGCAAAGCGGTTCGGACAGCCCGCGTACCGTCCGTCTGGGCGGCATGAAACCGGAAACCTGGCCTGAAGTGGCAACCAGCCTGCCCTTAAGTGGCTGGGCCGCTGAATTGGCCCGCCAGAGCGAATGGCTGGGCGTGAAAGGCCAGGAAATCCACCTGCGTGCCAAAATCAAGGCTACTGAAGGCAGCCAGGGCAAAGCGCGCTTGCGCACCGTTTTGTCGGAATACTTTGCCCAGTCCATTCAGTTGGTGATCGAATACGGGGATACGGGCGATGCCACCGCGCATGCCGTGGAGCAGGCCAAGCTGGCCGAGCGCCAGCGGCAGGCCGAAGAGCAGGTTGCCCAGGATCCCTTTGTCTTGAGCCTGATCCAGGACTTTGACGGCAGCGTCAAAGCCGGGTCGATCAAGGCCACTCCTTTGGTTCGGGCCGCCTGAATGGCCCCTTGTCAATTTATATCAATCAGGAAAACCAAACCATGATGAAAGGTCAGATTGCCGGCTTGATGCGCCAGGCGCAGCAAATGCAGGAAAACATGAAAAAGGCCCAGGAAGCCTTGGCCGATATCGAGGTCGAGGGCGTTTCCGGTGGTGGTCTGGTCAAGGTCATCATGAACTGCCGCCACGATGTGCGCCGTGTCTCTATCGACCCCAGCCTGCTGGAAGACGAAAAAGAGATGCTGGAAGATTTGATTGCTGCTGCCTTTAACGATGCACAGCGCAAAGCCGAGGCAACGTCGCAGGAAAAAATGGCGGGTGTTACCGCTGGCCTGCCACTGCCACCCGGTATGAAGTTCCCGTTCTAATGAACGAACCGCAGATCGCAGAGCCCGAACCGCTTCGGGCTCTGATCCAGGCTCTGCGTCGGCTACCCGGTGTGGGCGAGCGTAGCGCTCGCCGCATGGCCTACCACTTGTTGCAACACGACCTGGTAGGTGCCGACCAATTGAGCCGCGCTCTTGAACATGCCACGACGGCACTGCAGCACTGTCAGCGCTGCAATGGTTTCACTGTTCAACCTATCTGTGAGACCTGTGCCAATCCCCGCCGTGATCCGGCGTTGTTGTGTGTGGTGGAGACGCCTGCCGATCAAAACATGATCGAGGCTACGCATGGCTATCGAGGCCTTTACTATGTGCTGATGGGGCGTTTGACGCCGCTGGAAGGCATAGGCCCGGATGCCTTGCAATTTGACCGCTTGCTAGAGCGAGCCGGTGATGGCCAAGTGCAGGAAGTGATTCTAGCGACCAATTTCACCGCAGAGGGCGAAACCACCGCCCATCATCTGGCGGAAATGCTCACTAGCCAAGGTTTGAAAGTAACTCGACTGGCACGCGGTGTGCCAGCCGGGAGCGAGCTGGAGTACGTAGACCCCAGCACCATTGCCTGGGCCTTGATGGAGCGTCGCGCCACCTAATCGGGTTTGACCGCTTGGCGGACAAGGGGGGGACACCCCCCTTTGTTTTTTAGTATAAGTATCAGACCTAAATAATTAATGACCAACAACAAGAAGGGGATTGCCATGAAACTGACTCGTCGTCATGCACTCAAGCTGGTTGGAGCATCGGGATTGGCACTGTCGCTGCCAACATTGGCCCGTGCACAGGAAATCGAGAAAAAAAGCATCACGATTGCCGTCGGTGGCAAAGCGCTGATCTATTACCTGCCTTTGTCCATTGCCGAGATTAACGGCTATTTTGATGATGAAGGCCTCAAGGTCAAAGTGGCCGACTTTGCCGGTGGCTCCAAGGCCCTGCAAGCGGTTGTCGGTGGCAGTGCCGATGTCGTCTCGGGCGCTTTTGAGCACACCATCAACTTGCAGGCCAAAGGGCAGATGTACCGTGCCTTTGTGCAGCAAGGACGCGCACCGGCCATCGTTTTGGCCGTGTCCAACAAGACGATGGCTGACTATAAGTCGCCTGCGGATTTGAAGGGCAAGAAAATCGGTGTGACCGCACCGGGTTCCTCGACCAATATGATGGTCAACTTCTATCTGGAGCAGAATGGTCTGAAACCCTCGGACGTGGCCTTTATCGGTGTAGGCGCTGGCGCGGGTGCGGTTACTGCCATGCGTACGGGTCAGATCGATGCCATGGCTAACCTGGACCCGGTTATCGGCACCTTGCTCAAGGAGAACGAAGTACGTGTCATTGCTGACACCCGTACCGTTGCCGACACCAAGACCATTTTTGGCGGCAATATGCCTTCGGCCTGCTTGTACGCTTCTGAAGACTTCCTCATCAAGAATCCGAACACCGCTCAGGCCCTGGCCAACGCCATCGTACGCGCCGATAAATGGATTCAGGCCAACGACGCTGAAACCATTGCCAAAACCGTGCCTGCCACCTACCTGCTGGGTGATGTAGAGCTGTACAAGCAATGTCTGGACGCCAATAAAGAAGCACTCTCGCCAGATGGTCTGGTCGATGCTGATGGCCCCGCTACCGCCTTGAATGCGCTGGCCGCTTTTGTGCCGAATCTGGACGCATCCAAGATTGATACCAGCAAGATCTTCACCAACGAGTTTGCTGAAAAAGCCAACAAGAAGTATCCCAATGTCTGAGGCAGCACTTTCTTTAGATAACATCAGCTGTGTTTTTGCATCCCGCGATGGCAAAGGTACGTACACAGCGGTCCGTGACGCCAGCCTGAGCATTGCTCCAGGCGAATTTGTGTCGGTTGTAGGCCCAACGGGCTGCGGCAAATCCACGCTCCTGAACGTAGGGGCGGGTTTGCTGAGCCCTTCGTCGGGCGAAGTGCGTGTGTTCGGTAAACCCCTGGAAGGGGTGAACGAGCGCGCTGGCTACATGTTCCAGGGCGAAGCGCTGATGCCCTGGCGCAGTGCCGAATCCAACGTGATGGCCGGTCTGGAGTTTGCCGGTGTCCCGCAGGACGAGGCCCGCGCCCGTGCCCAGGAGTGGCTCAAGCGAGTCGGCCTGGGTGGTTTCGGGGATCGTTACCCGCATCAGATGTCTGGCGGTATGCGCAAACGTGTCATGCTGGCCCAGACCCTGATTCGTGATCCCGACATCATTCTGATGGATGAGCCGTTCTCGGCGCTGGACATTCAGACCCGTCAATTGATGGAAAACGAGGTGCTGGAGATCTGGATGGCGCAGCGTAAAGCCGTGCTGTTCATCACTCACGACCTGGATGAAGCCATTGCCATGAGCGACCGGGTGGTGGTCCTGTCGGCCGGGCCGGGCACTCATCCCATCGGCGAATTTCATGTCGATCTTCCACGCCCTCGTGACGTGGCCGAAGTACGCAACGACCCCCGCTTTGTCGAATTGCACGCGGCAATCTGGGCCGTCTTGCGTGATGAAGTTCTGAAGGGTTATGCCCAGCAAAAGCGTGCCTGATATGTCTAAATCTATTACTCAATCCAAGCTGGCCCTGCGCGGCTGGCAAATTTCGCTGCTCATCGTCATTCTGGCTGCCTGGCACTTTTTTACGCTGGACCCCAAAGTAGCCTTCTTCTTTGGCCAGCCACTGGAAGTGGTCAAGGTGATCTGGGCCTGGTTCGTCACCAATGGTGATATTTACCTGCACTTGGGCGTGACCTTGAGCGAAACCCTGCTGGCCTTTGCCATCGGTACGATTGCCGGTCTGGCTTGCGGTCTGTGGCTGGGGCTCTCGCCCCGTGCGGCGGCCTTGCTGGACCCGTATCTGACGGCGGCCAACTCCATGCCACGCGTGATTCTGGCGCCTATCTTCGGCATGTGGTTTGGTCTGGGTATCTGGTCCAAAGTGGCTCTGGCCGTGACTCTGGTGTTCTTTATCGTGTTCTTCAACGTATACCAGGGTGTGCGTGAAGTCAGCTCCACCTTGCTGGACAACGCCCGCATGCTGGGTGCCAGCCGTCGCCAGTTGCTGCGCCATGTCTATATTCCTTCGGCAACCAGCTGGGTGTTCTCCAGCCTGCACACCTCGGTCGGTCTGGCCTTTGTGGGTGCTGTGGTGGGTGAATACCTGGGTTCAGCCAGTGGGGTCGGTTATCTGATCTTGCAGGCAGAGGGCACATTGGACGTGAATACAGTGTTCGCCGGTATTGTTGTCCTGACGGTGTTTGCGCTGATCCTGGATGGGCTGGTCAGTGTCTTTGAGGATCGCTTGCTGGCCTGGCGGCCGCAAGGTGGCGGCACAGAAAAGCTCTGACCGCTGTCTGGCCCAAATGTCGAGAGAACCGGCTCCCGTTTCAGGAGTCGGTTTTTTTATGCCTGCCTGTTTTCGAGAGTGGGGACAGGGAGGAGACAGTTAGGCGCTTAAATACATAAAAGAACAAACATGACAGGATCGATATGTGGTTTTCACTCCTATCGCCCAGGCCCCAAAGTGCTATAGATCAAGGCCGCACCGCGTGATCGGTGTGTGCCAGCAGTCTTAGTACCTTGACGTGTTTGTTGTCAAACCAAGCAGATGGAGACGTACATGGAAAAACAGCATGACTACAACGCAATCGGCACGATTTACGAAGAGTTCAACCGGACCTCGCCCGCTCGGCTGGCAGAGGTCGCTACTGTGGAGCAGTTGCTGGGAGACGTGAAGGGCAAGTCTGTGCTGGATCTGGCCTGTGGTTATGGTTTTTTCGGGCGCCGGGCCTACGAGCAGGGGGCAGCCAAGGTCGTGGGGGTGGATATTTCGGAGAGCATGGTTAATCAGGCTAAAGACATTTCCAGGCAGCAGAAGGAGGATATTGAGTTCCGGGTGGGAGACGTGCTGCAGATGGGGGTAATCGGGCAGTTCGACCGGGCAATTGCGGCCTTTCTGTTCAATTACTCCCGGTCAGTGCAGGAGTTGGAGCAGATGTTCCAGGCCGTGGCAGATAATCTGAAACCGAATGGTCGCTTGGTGGCCTATACCGTGAACCCGGACTTTCAGTTGGGAAAGGAGGATGTGGCCAAGTACGGTTTGAAAGTGCTGACGGAGGAGCCGTACCAAGAGGGCTTTCGGCATACTGCACACTTTAATGTGGGGGCGCCGATTCGTTTTACCTATCACCGCTGGAGTAAAGAGCATTACGAAGCAGCCCTGGCAAAGGCGGGTTTTCGGTCCTTTCGCTGGCAGATGCCGTTATTGACTCAGCAGGCTTTGGATGCCTATCCGCCAGGCTTTTGGGAAGACTACAAGAAGAATTGTCCACAAATCAGCTTGCTTTGCGAACGTTGAAAGAAAGTGTGCTGGATTAGAAAAGTGTGGTGCGTATTGACCTGAGCAAGATCTGGCTGCAGTCCAGATAGGGCTCAAAGCAAATCAGCCCGGCGCAATGCCGGGCTGATTCTTTTTGCTGCTCAAGTTGTTGATCAAGCAGCGGGCTTCTTTCAGGGCTTTGCAGGATGCAAAGCCTTTTTATATCGCAGTGCCAGTGATCAAGCCTGCTGACGCGCTTGCTGAATCAAGGAGTCCAGCTTGATGCCATCCGCGGTGAACTGACGGATGCCTTCGGCCAGCTTTTCAGTAGCCATCGCGTCCTGGTTCAAATCCGTGCGGAAAGTGATTTCATTGCTGGCACGCCATTCGGGGGCAACCGCCTTGGCGCGCGCCACATCCAGCATGGCAGGGACTTCACCCTGGGCTGCATCCAGCTGGCCCAGCAGATCCGGGCTGATGGTCAGCAGATCGCAACCGGCCAGCGCCTTGATCTGGCCGACATTGCGGAAGCTGGCACCCATGATCTCCGTGGGGATGTCATAGGTTTTGTAGTATTCGTAAATGCTGCGGACCGAGCGCACGCCGGGATCGTTCTCGCCCTGGTTGGCGCTTTCGTCCCAGTCCTGGCCAGCGGTTTTCTTGAACCAGTCGTAGATGCGACCCACAAAGGGCGAGATCAGGGTGACTTTGGCCTGGGCGCAGGCGATGGCTTGCGGCAGGCAGAACAAAAGGGTCAGGTTGCAGTTGATGCCTTCGGCTTGCAGCGTACGGGCGGCCTGAATGCCTTCCCAGGTGCTGGCCAGCTTGATCAGTACCCGTTCGCGCGGCACACCGGCCTTTTCGTAATGCTGAATGATATGGCGGGCGCGCTCGACACTGGCCAGGGTATCAAAGGACAGGCGGGCATCCACTTCGGTGGAGACGCGGCCGGGAACAATGTCCAGAATTTGTTGGCCAAAGGCAACCAGCAACAGATCGCTGGTTTCAGCCAGGCTGGCGTGAGGGTGGTCGGCGATGACACGGTCCAGCAAGGGGCGATAGGCCGCCTGCTGGACAGCCTTCAAGATCAGGGAAGGATTGGTTGTTGCATCGGTAGGGCGATACGCACGCATCGCTTCAAAATCGCCTGTGTCGGCCACTACGGTTGTGCACTGGCGCAGGGAGTCAAGCTGAGTAGTCATGTCTGTTACTAGTCCATCGCAAAGCCATCAAACCAATCAATTACTGTAGTCGATTTTCCAGGTTTTCGTGCCTGGTTTCGGTGTTATTACCGATAAACTACCGGAAAAACCCCGTTTGAGCATATAATTAGAAGGTTTAATATTAATTTCAGAATCCGGGGTTTTTAACGTGCTGCCGTCTTTATTTCCTGAGGAGTCCCGCACTATCACTAGTGCCGTCCTAGCCCTGGCGGATGGAACCCTATTCAAAGGGGTATCAATCGGTGCCGAGGGGCACTGTGTTGCTGAGATCGTTTTCAATACAGCCATGACGGGCTATCAGGAAATCCTGACAGACCCAAGCTACAGCGGTCAAATTGTTACGCTTACCTATCCGCACATCGGTAATACCGGTGTCAATCCAGAGGACTCCGAATCCACCAAAGCCCACGCTGCCGGGCTTGTCATTCGCGATTGTCCCGCCCGCCTGTCCAACTTCCGCTCCACCCAGTCTTTGCCCGACTACCTGAAAGCTCAGGGCGTTGTGGCCATCTCCGGTATCGACACCCGCAAGCTGACTCGCATTTTGCGCGAGAAAGGCTCCATGGGTGCCTGCATCCTGGTGGGTGATGATGCCGAACGTGCACTGGAACTGGCCCGCTCTTTCCCTGGCCTGAAAGGTCAGGACCTGGCCAAGGTGGTTACCACCGACAAGTCCTACAACTGGACCGAAGGTTCGTGGGAACTGGGCCAAGGTTTCTCCAAGCCCGAAGGCGACCGCTTCCACGTGGTGGCTTACGACTTTGGCGTCAAGGCCAACATCCTGCGCCTGATGGCGGACCGTGGCTGTAAGGTCACCGTCGTGCCTGCGCAAACTCCATTGGCCGATGTGCTGGCTTACGAACCTGATGGCGTGTTCCTGTCCAATGGCCCTGGTGATCCGGAGCCTTGCGATTACGCAATCGAAGCTTGCAAGGGCTTGCTGGAGCGCAAGTTGCCTGTGTTTGGTATTTGCCTGGGTCATCAGATCCTGGGTCTGGCCGTAGGTGCTCAGACCTTGAAGATGAAAAATGGCCACCACGGTGCCAACCACCCTGTGCAGGAACTGGCCAGCGGCCGCGTGTTCATCACCAGCCAGAATCACGGCTTTGCGGTGGATGCCACAACCTTGCCAGCCAATGCCAAGGTCACGCACATTTCTTTGTTCGACCAGAGCCTGCAAGGCTTCGAGTTGACAGATCGCCCCGCGTTTTGCTTCCAGGGTCACCCCGAAGCCACTCCCGGCCCGCGCGATATTGCCTCGCTGTTCGACAAATTCATCAGCCTGATGGCTGCCCACCAGGCCAATAAATAAATCGCACTATGCCAAAGCGTTCAGACTTAAAAAGCATTCTTATCATTGGCGCAGGCCCGATCATCATTGGTCAGGCTTGTGAATTCGACTACTCGGGAGCCCAGGCATGTAAGGCCCTGAAGGCCGAGGGTTATCGGACTGTGCTGGTCAACAGCAACCCGGCCACCATCATGACGGACCCGGATACGGCCGACGTCACCTACATCGAGCCCATCACCTGGCAAGCTGTCGAGAAAATCATTGAAAAAGAGCGTCCCGATGCGCTCTTGCCCACCATGGGCGGCCAAACCGCGCTGAACTGCGCCCTGGATCTGGCCAAGCATGGCGTGCTGGAAAAATTCGGTGTCGAGCTGATCGGTGCCAACGCCGCTGCTATCGAAAAAGCCGAAGACCGCCTGAAATTCAAGGACGCCATGACCTCCATCGGTCTGGAGTCCGCCAAGTCCGGCGTGGCTCACAGCATGGACGAAGCCTGGGCGGTTCAAAAGCGTATCGCTGAAGAAATCGGCACCGCCGGTTTCCCCGTCGTGATTCGCCCCAGCTTCACGCTGGGCGGTACGGGCGGCGGTATTGCCTACAACCCTGAAGAATTCGAAACCATCTGCCGTCGTGGTCTGGAAGCATCGCCAACCAACGAACTGCTGATTGAAGAATCCCTGCTGGGCTGGAAAGAGTTTGAAATGGAAGTCGTGCGTGACCGCGCCGACAACTGCATTATTGTGTGCTCCATTGAAAACCTGGACCCCATGGGTGTGCACACCGGTGACTCCATCACCGTGGCTCCTGCCCAAACCCTGACCGACCGCGAATACCAGATCATGCGTAATGCATCGATCGCCGTATTGCGCGAAATCGGTGTGGATACCGGTGGTTCGAACGTACAGTTCGCGGTGAACCCCGATAACGGCCGCATGATCGTTATCGAAATGAACCCGCGCGTGTCCCGTTCCTCGGCTCTGGCTTCCAAAGCCACGGGCTTCCCTATCGCCAAGATCGCTGCGCGCCTGGCCGTGGGTTACACCCTGGACGAGCTGCTGAACGAAATTACCGGCGGTGCGACTCCCGCTTCGTTCGAGCCCACCATCGACTACGTGGTTACCAAGGTGCCACGTTTCGCTTTCGAAAAATTCCCTCAGGCCGACTCGCGCCTGACCACCCAGATGAAGTCCGTAGGTGAAGTGATGGCTATTGGCCGCACTTTCCAGGAATCCTTCCAGAAAGCCCTGCGTGGCCTGGAAGTGGGTGTGGATGGTCTGAACCAGAAAACCACCGACCGCGAAAAACTGCAGGTCGAGCTGGGCGAACCCGGCCCAGAGCGTATCTGGTACGTGGGCGATGCTTTCGCTCAAGGCCTGACCCTGGACGAAGTTCACAACCTGACCAAGATCGACCCCTGGTTCCTGGCCCAGATCAAAGAGATCGTGGACATTGAACTGGCTCTGGAGCAAAAGACGCTGGCCGATCTGGACCGCGACACCTTGTTCGGTCTGAAACGTCGTGGTTTCTCCGACCGCCGTCTGGCCTTCCTGCTGGACACCGTGGAATCGGAAGTGCGCAAACTGCGTCACCAGTTGAACGTGCGTCCTGTCTACAAGCGTGTGGACACCTGCGCGGCCGAATTCTCCACCGATACGGCCTATATGTACTCGACCTACGAGGAAGAGTGCGAATCCCATCCTACGGACAAGAAGAAGATCATTGTTCTGGGTGGTGGTCCTAACCGTATTGGTCAGGGTATCGAGTTTGACTACTGCTGCGTGCACGCTGCTTTGGCATTGCGCGAAGATGGTTACGAAACCATCATGGTCAACTGCAACCCCGAAACCGTTTCTACCGACTACGACACCTCCGACCGTCTGTACTTCGAGCCTCTGACTCTGGAAGACGTGCTGGAAATCGTTCATATCGAAAAACCCGTGGGCACCATCGTTCAGTACGGTGGCCAGACTCCGCTGAAATTGGCACGTGCTCTGGAAGCCAACGGTGTACCTATCATCGGTACCAGCCCTGAATCCATTGACGTGGCTGAAGACCGTGAGCGCTTCCAGAAGCTGCTGACCAAGCTGGGTCTGCGTCAGCCGCCAAACCGTACAGCTCGTACCGAAGGCGAAGCCATTGCTCTGGCTGCTGAAATTGGATACCCCCTGGTGGTGCGCCCAAGCTATGTGCTGGGTGGCCGCGCCATGGAAATTGTGCACGAGCAGCAAGACCTGGAGCGCTATATGCGCGAAGCGGTCAAGGTCAGCAATGACTCGCCCGTGCTGCTGGATCACTTCCTGAATAACGCCACCGAAGTGGACGTGGACTGCCTGGCCGATGGCGAGCGCGTGTTTGTGGGCGGTGTGATGCAACACATTGAACAAGCTGGTGTTCACTCCGGTGACTCCGCTTGCAGCTTGCCTCCTTACTCGCTCAGCGACGAAACCGTGGCTGAAATCAAGCGCCAGACCGCACTTATGGCCAAGGCCTTGAACGTGAAGGGCTTGATGAACGTGCAGTTCGCCATTCAGGATGGCGATGTGTACGTGCTGGAAGTGAACCCACGTGCTTCGCGTACCGTGCCGTTCGTGTCCAAGGCTACCGGTTTGCAGCTGGCCAAGATCGCCGCTCGCGCCATGGCTGGTCAGACTCTGTCCCAGCAAGGCATTACTGAAGAAGTCACGCCGTCTTACTACAGCGTGAAAGAAGCCGTGTTCCCCTTCGTGAAGTTCCCTGGTGTGGATACCATTCTGGGACCTGAAATGAAGTCCACCGGCGAAGTCATGGGTGTGGGCACCTCGTTTGCCGAAGCCTTCGTGAAGTCGCAGATGGCTGCCAGTGTGAACCTGCCCAAGGGCGGCCAGGCCTTCATCAGCGTGCGTGCTCAGGATAAACCACAAGCGGTTGAAGTGGCTCGTGGCCTGATTTCGCTGGGCTTCAAGGTTGTGGCTACTCGCGGTACCGCCAGCGCCATCGAACAGGCTGGTCTGGCTGTTCAAGTGGTGAACAAGGTTACCGAAGGCCGTCCGCACATTGTGGACATGATCAAGAATGGTGAAGTTTCCTTGGTCATCAATACGGTTGAAGAGCGTCGCAACGCCATCGTTGATTCGCGTACAATCCGTACACATGCGCTGGCTGCCAACCTGGCCTACTACACCACCATTGCCGGTGCTGTGGCGGCGGTTCAAGGCTTGCAGTATCTGAGCCAAGGTGAGGGCTTGAAAGTTTACGCGCTTCAAGAGCTGCACGCTCTGCTCGCGAAACACTAAGTCTTACCCGGCTGGAAAGGCGCACCTTAGTGGTGCGCCTTTTTTTGTTCTTGCATCAGACAAGACCAAGCCGTCGTATTGGGGCAGCACGCAGGCCACTGCCTGCACAGTGCAGAAGTTTTCTTCTTTGGAGATCATGTCGTGAAATGGTTCATTCTTGCCTTGTTCATCGTGTGCACGATTGTTGTGCACTTCAGGGGTAGAGTCAGGCACCGGTTTTCTCGCCAGTTGCTGGATCATTCCACCTTCACGGCTCCTTTGAACGTCTTCATGTACGGCTTTTCGGCAGTACCGAACGAGCCGTATCTGGATTTGAAACACTTTCCCGAGCTGAACAAGCTGCTGGAGCACTGCGATGAAATCCGTGCCGAGGCCGAGCAGCTATTTGGCGAAGGCCATATCAAGGCCTCGGACAAGTACAACGATGCGGGTTTCAACTCCTTCTTTAAAACCGGCTGGACGCGTTTTTACCTGAAGTGGTATGACGCGGATCATCCGTCAGCACGCGAACTGTGCCCGGTGACGACCAATCTGCTCAAGGACATTCCTTCGATCAAGGCGGCCATGTTCACCTCTTTGCCACCCGGTGCCCGTTTACCGCGTCACCGCGACCCTTATGCGGGTTCGCTGCGCTTTCACATGGGGCTGATGACGCCTAATAGTCCGGATTGCTATATCGAAGTGGACGGCCAGCGTTATCACTGGCGTGATGGCGAGGCCGTGGTGTTTGATGAAACCTTTATTCACTACGCCGAGAACAAAACGGATCAGAACCGCATTATCTTGTTTGCGGACGTAGAGCGCCCCATGCGTTACCGTTGGGCACAGGCGATCAATCACGCAGTGGGTGGTTTCTTGCTGCGCGCCGCTGCCGCTCCTAACCAGGAAGGCGACCGCACCGGTGGTATCAACCGTATTTTCGGTACGGTTTATGCAGTGCGTCGTTTCGGCAAGGCGATCAAGAAAAAGAACGAAACCCTGTACTACATCCTCAAGTGGTTGCTGGTGCTGGGCATTGCTGCCCTGATCTTCCTGTAAAAAGCAGGCAAAGATGCAAACCGTCTTTATCACGGGTGCCAGCAGCGGTCTGGGCAAAGCGCTGGCCCAGGAGTACGCCGCTCAAGGTGCTTGCCTGGGTTTGCTGGGCCGGCGTCAGGAAGAACTCCAGGCGCTGGCTGAGAGCTTGCCCGGTGTGCACCGTATCTATGTGGCGGATGTACGTGACAGAGACGCCTTGCATCAAGCGGCCCAGGACTTTTTGAAGTTCACAGGGCAAAAAATTGATGTGGTCATTGCCAGTGCGGGGATCAGCGCTGGCACCTTGACGGAAGAAACCGAGGATTTTGCCGTCTTCAAAGCCATTGTGGATACAAACCTTCTGGCCATGGTGGCGACCTTCGAGCCTTTTATCGGCACCATGAAAGCGGCGGGGAAGGGAACCTTGGTGGGTATTGCCAGCGTGGCGGGTATTCGTGGTCTGCCTGGTGCAGGAGCTTATAGCAGCTCCAAGGCGGCTGTCATTGCCTACTGCGAAAGCTTGCGGCTGGAGCTGTCGTTGTACGGTGTCTCTGTTGTCACCATTACGCCCGGTTATATTCGCACGGCCATGACGGCGCAGAATCCTTACTCCATGCCGTTTCTGATGCCTGCTGAGGACTTTGCCCGCAAAGCTCGCAAGACTATCGAGCAGGGCGTGTCCTATCGAGTCATTCCGTGGCAGATGGGAGTTGTCTCGCGCCTGATGCGTCTTTTCCCTAATTGGCTGTATGACCGTCTGGCTCGTCAGGCGCCGCGCAAGCCACGACTGAACAAAAAAAGCTGATCATTGCCCCTGTAGCTGATTTTTAAGGCCCTTGTTGGCCTCATCGTGGTTTGAGGGGGCTATGCTTATGGCCGCAACCGCAATAGTGCCTGTGGCTCTTCCTGGTATAGGGCCGTCGCTATCGTAAGGATGAAGGTTGCGGGTGTGGCGCTGGAGACACTGTCAGGAACTGATGAGGTGAGTCAGGCGGACAGGACTCCGCACAAGTCTCAGGCTGGTTTATCGAACGCTACAGCTAATCCGATCTGCGGATAGCAGCCTGATCATGGCTATGTATGGCTTAGACTTGCTCGTCCAGTGCCGTATTCAGATGTGGCAACTGCCCCCACTGCGTACAGGTCCAGTTCAAGTCTTCATCGATACTGAAGAAATTCAAACTGGTATTCAAAATGGCATGAGTGCGCTTGGCATTCAGCGCCTGCTGGTTCAGCTTGCGCCAAACCATATCAATGACACCGCCATGGGCAAAGACCAGCAAGTTCTTGCCCGTATTGTCCTGCGCCAGCGCCTCAAAGCAGCTCAGAACCCGTGTTTGAAACTGACGCAGTGATTCGCCGCCCTCTACGGCGTAATCGATATCGACGGTGTCGTCGGGCTGATCCGGCCCATGGCGACCTGCCGCATCCCAGGCCTGGCCTTCCAGCTTGCCAAAGCCACGCTCGCGCAGTCCCTGGATTTGCTGGATTTCAATATCCCAATGCTGACAGGCAATTGCCGCTGTTTCCGAGGCGCGTTGCAGATCGCTGCTGATGACGGCATCCACAGGCATGTGAAACGCCGGGGAGCTCAGGTAACTTTGCAGGGCACGGGCCTGTTCGCGGCCGGTCTCGTTCAGCTCTATATCCTGCCAGCCCTGTAAACGGCGTACGGCGTTCCAGGCGGTTTCACCATGGCGGATCAGACAAATAGACGTACTCATGCTGGCGTAATCACTCTGCTAGGGAATCGGACTGCCAAAGGCAGGCTGATTGTCTATTGTAATGGGCCAGTCAAGCACAGGTAGATAGAGGGGGTATATACCGCATATAGCGCGAGCATCGACGTCAAAAGGCAGTTTGAAACCTGTATTGGCTGGATCCATGTTGGGGTTTACCGCGTACTGCCTTATTTTCAGGTGCCTTGTTGAGTCTTTCACGTTTAAAATCATGCCTCAACGAATCAGCCAGTGCCTCAGGGAGCACTGCGCGACCGTCTGACCAATTGCGCTGTATTTCTTTATTCCTTTTCTGGAACCCTTTATGTCTCAGTCTTACTTCCCGCGTTGGCGCCGAGTGTCCGGCAGCGAACCCGGTGCGGTTGTGCAGCCCGACGAATGTCTGGCCACGCCGCAAAACATTGCCATGGGTGCGCAGCACGTGGTGGCCATGTTCGGCTCCACCATTCTGGCTCCCTTGTTGATGGGCTTTGATCCCAATCTGGCCATCTTGATGTCCGGTATTGGTACGCTGATTTTCTTTGTGTTTGTCGGTGGCCGGGTTCCCAGCTACCTGGGTTCCAGTTTTGCATTTATTGGCGGTGTGATTGCGGTTACCGGCTATGCCGGCAGCGGCCCGAATCCCAATATTGGCGTGGCCTTGGGGGCCATTATTATCTGTGGTCTGGTCTATACGCTGATCGGTGTTCTGGTCTGGGTGTTCAATGCCCGTACCCAGGGTGGGGCAGCGCGTTTGATCAACCATTGGATGCCTCCGGTTGTTACCGGCTCGATTGTGGCGGTGATTGGCCTGAACCTGGCTCCTATTGCGGCCAAGGGCGCGATGGGTAGCGGCACCTTCGATTCCATGATGGCCTTGATGACCGTATTGTGCGTGGGTGGTATTGCGGTCTACACCCGTGGGGTGGCTCAACGCTTGCTGATTCTGGTGGGTTTGGCTCTGGCTTGCGTGTTGTACTGGGTTTTCACCAATGTGATGGGCTACGGCACCCCAATCAACTTTGCGCCGGTTGCTGAAGCCGCCTGGCTGGGTCTGCCCAGCTTTTCTGCGCCTGTGTTCCAGGCTCATGCCATGACCGTGATTGTGCCGGTGGCCATTATTCTGGTGGCCGAGAATCTGGGTCACATCAAGGCGGTTAGCGCCATGACCGGTCAGGATCTGGACGGTTATCTGGGGCGTGCTTTCGTGGGTGATGGCGTGGCGACCATGCTGTCCGGCTCCGTAGGCGGCACTGGTGTGACGACTTACGCTGAGAATATCGGCGTGATGGCCGCTACCCGTATCTACTCGACGCTGGTGTTTGCCTTTGCTGCCGTGATCGCGATTTTCCTGGGCTTTTCGCCCAAGTTCGGTGCCGTGATCCAGTCGATTCCTGGCCCTGTGCTCGGTGGCATGTCCATCGTGGTGTTTGGTTTGATCGCTATTGCCGGCGCCCGTATCTGGGTGGTGAACCAGGTGGATTTCAGCGATAACCGCAATTTGCTGGTGGCAGCCGTCACCCTGATTCTGGGGGCTGGTAACTTCTCCTTGCAGTTTGGCGTGATTCGTCTGGACGGCATTGGCTGCGCCACCTTTGGTGCCATTTTGCTGCACGCTTTGTTGCGAGGCCGTCGCCAGAGTATGGTGTAGTCGGCCCAAGGCGGATCAAGACTGGCCTGGCTCTGACTAGTTTGGCCCTCAGCCTGTCGCCAGTCTTGACATAGCCTGCTCTAAACCCGTGGCCCTTGAGCTTCTGTTTTTTTACACAGGGGTTTCAGGGGCTTGCTATTTTCAGGCAGTTTGCCGACAATAGATCTCACACCCCGGTTCTTCGCGGGGTTTTTTTCTGCCGCAGAATTTCTCTGTGTCGGAAAAGCCATATTGGGGCAGCCGGCAGGTTTGGCTTGAGCAGTGTGTTTGAATGTACGCTGTAGGGTCAGCAGGACTTTCAAGTCGGCCGATTCAACCTGTTTGATTGTTTGCCCCATCATCGTTATCCCCCTATCTTCCAGGCGCTCCTGCTACGGAGCGTCTTTTACTTGTTGAGCAGGAATACTATGTCTGCGATCCCATTGACTGCGCAGGGCGCACAACGTTTGCAAGTCGAATTACACCGCCTCAAGACGGTGGAACGCCCGGATGTAATTAACGCCATCGCCGAAGCGCGAGCACAAGGCGATTTGTCCGAGAACGCCGAGTATGATGCCGCGCGCGAGCGCCAAGGCTTTATCGAGGGTCGGATTGCCGAATTGGAAGGCACTTTGTCCAATGCCCAGATTATCGAACCGGCCGCGCTGCAGGCGGATGGCCGCATCGTATTTGGTGCTACGGTTGAAATCGAGGACCTGGAGTCCGGCAACACCGTGACTTACCAGATTGTGGGTGACGTCGAGGCCGATATCCGTGCCAACAAGATCTCCATCTCCAGCCCTGTGGCTCGTGCCCTGATCGGCAAGAGCGAAGGTGATGTGGTCGAGGTCAAGGCGCCCGCCGGTATTCGTGAATACGAAATCCTGTCGATCAGTTACGTTTGACCTTGCTTCTGACAGCAGGCTTGCCCTGCTGTTGATTCGAGCACGCAAAAGAAAGGCCCCTGCACATTGTGCGGGGGCCTTATAATTTACGGCAGTTTAGCGTTTGCCCGAACCGCCCAGTCCGCGACGAGCACCTGCCCGCAAGGACATGGCACTGCCAGGACGGTTGGTATTGCTACGGGGCGCGGCAGCAGGTTTGACTGCCGAGAACTTTTGAACGCTGCGTGGTGCGGCCGAGGCTTTTTTCGCTTGGGTGCTGCTGCGTTCAGCTTGCATTTCAGCACGGCGAGCACGTTCCGTCTTGCGCGTACGCTGAACACCGGAAGCGGCCAGCTTTTTGGGCGTGTAAGGCTCCGAAGGCTTGCGCACCGCACGGGTAGGTTTTTCAACAGGCGCTCCCAAAACAGGGGGGCGTTCGATATTGGGTCTGTAGATGGTCAGGATTTTGCCCAGATGATGAATAGGGGCAGCATCGAGCGCATCGCAGATTTGTTCTAACATGGTCAGACGAGCCTGACGGTCATCACCGGCCACACGGATCTTGATGAGCTGGTGAGCCTGCAGGTGGACGGTGATTTCCTTGATCACGGCGTCGGTCAGGCCATTGTCTCCAATCAGGACAACTGGGCGCAGAGCGTGAGCAGCAGCACGAAGTTCGCTGCGCTCATGAGGTGTAAGGTTGAGTTTTGGCATAAAGAGATTGTACGGGAATGGCCAAGAAAAAATTCTCTAAAGAGTGGGTTCAGCAGCATATAAATGACCCCTACGTCAAATTGGCGCAACAAAAAGGGTATCGCGCGCGTGCGGCCTTCAAGCTCAGTGAAATATTGGATCTGGAGAAGATTCAGGTTCAGGGCAAGGTGGTGGTGGACCTGGGGTCTACGCCGGGCAGCTGGTCGCAATTGATACGGGAACGCATGGTCGGCCCTGGCGGTGTGCTAAATGGTCGCATTATCGCACTGGATATATTGGAAATGGAACCAATTGCCGGGGTAGAGTTCATGCAAGGCGACTTTCGCGAGGACTCTGTACTGGAGCAATTGCAAGATTCCTTAAAAGGTGCGGCGGTAGACCTTGTGATTTCGGATATGGCCCCCAACTTGTCTGGTGTGGCATCGGCCGATTCCGCCCGCATCCAGCATTTATGCGAGCTGGCACAGGAATTTGCCCTGCAGCATCTGACCGATGAAGGGGTACTGATCGTCAAAGCCTTCCACGGCAGCGGGTTTTCCCAGATCGTGGAGTCTTTCAAGCAGAATTTTGTCAGAGTCGTCGAGCGTAAACCCAAGGCTTCGCGTGATAAATCCTCCGAAACCTTTCTCGTTGCCCGTGGCTTGAAGCGCAGGTAATTTATGACTTGCCGGGCTTTGAATCGGGTAGAATGAACTATGTATGGCGCTTGTTCAGGTATGTGTAAGCATATGGAGCAAGTTATCGCAATCGCAGGAGATTGGCTTTGAACAACTCGTTTTCCAAAGTCGCGATCTGGATGGTTATTGCGCTGGTGCTGTTTACTGTTTTCAAGCAGTTTGACGGCCGGCCACCAGCCACTGATGGCGTCACTTACACACAATTCATGAATGATGCCCGCTCCGGCCGCATCAGCAAGGTGGATATTCAGGGCGATACCCTGCATGTCACGCCGGATTCTGGCCGCAGCTACTCGCTGACGTCCCCCGGTGACCTGTGGATGGTGCCTGAACTGGTGAAATCCGGTGTGCAGGTATCGGGTAAAGCCCGTGAAGAGCCTTCCTTCCTGACCAGCCTGTTCATCTCCTGGTTCCCCATGTTGCTCCTGATTGGCGTGTGGGTGTTCTTCATGCGTCAGATGCAAGGTGGCGGCAAGGGCGGGGCATTCAGCTTCGGTAAATCCCGTGCACGTTTGCTGGACGAGAACTCCAACCCTGTTACCTTTGCGGACGTGGCCGGTTGCGACGAAGCCAAGGAAGACGTACAGGAACTGGTGGACTTTCTGCGCGACCCAAGCCGCTTCCAGCGTCTGGGTGGCCGCATTCCACGCGGTATCCTGATGGTTGGCTCGCCGGGTACAGGTAAGACCCTGTTGGCTCGTGCCATTGCTGGCGAAGCCAAAGTGCCTTTCTTCAGCATTTCCGGTTCCGACTTCGTCGAAATGTTTGTGGGTGTGGGTGCTTCCCGCGTTCGCGACATGTTCGAGACCGCCAAGAAGCAATCGCCTTGCATCATCTTTATCGACGAAATCGACGCCGTGGGCCGCCAGCGTGGCGCAGGCCTTGGCGGTGGTAACGACGAACGTGAACAGACACTGAACCAGTTGCTGGTCGAGATGGACGGTTTTGAAACCGGCCAAGGCGTACTGGTCATTGCTGCAACCAACCGTCCTGACGTACTGGACCCCGCTTTGCTGCGTCCTGGCCGTTTTGACCGTCAAGTGGTTGTTGGCCTGCCTGACATCCGTGGTCGTGAGCAGATTCTGAAAGTGCACATGCGCAAAGTGCCTTTGGCTCCCAACGTGGACGCTGTGGTGCTGGCTCGTGGTACTCCCGGTTTCTCCGGTGCTGATCTGGCCAACCTGGTCAACGAAGCCGCTTTGTTCGCTGCGCGCCGTAATGGTCGCACCGTGGATATGCAGGACTTCGAGCGCGCCAAGGACAAGATCATCATGGGTGCAGAACGTCGCACCATGATCATGCCCGAGGAAGAGCGTCGCAACACCGCTTACCACGAAGCCGGTCACGCCTTGGTAGCTTGCATGCTGCCCAAGACGGACCCGGTTCACAAAGTCACCATCATTCCTCGTGGTCGTGCGTTGGGTGTCACCATGCAGTTGCCGGAAGGCGATCGCTACAGCATGGACAAAGAGCGCCTGTTGAACATGATCGCCGTGCTGTTCGGTGGTCGTATCGCTGAAGAAGTGTTCATGAATCAAATGACCACGGGTGCATCGAACGACTTTGAACGTGCCACGCAAATTGCGCGTGACATCGTGACTCGCTACGGCATGACAGACTCCCTGGGGCCTGTTGTGTACGCCGAGAACGAAGGCGAAGTGTTCCTGGGTCGCAGCGTCACCAAAACCACGCATGTGTCCGAAGCCACCATGCAGAAAGTGGACTTCGAAATCCGCAAGATTATCGACGAGCAGTACGCGGTTGCCCGCAAGCTGATCGAAGACAATATGGACAAGATGCATGCCATGGCCAAGGCCTTGCTGGAGTGGGAAACCATTGATGCCGACCAGATCGACGACATCATGAAAGGTTTGCCACCACGGGCTCCACACGTGCCCAACAGCAATGACAACACACCCTCCGATGGCTCCACGCCACCAGCCGCTGGTCCTCGCCCAGCTGATGACAAGGGTGCCGCGGCGACAACGCCGGTTGCTTAACTTACAACATAGGCCATGCCTATTTCATGAATTACCCTGAGTGGTCTTGTGGGCGCTTCCAGTTTGGGCTGGAGCGCCCTTTGGTTATGGGGATTGTGAATGTCACCCCAGACTCCTTTTATGACGGCAATGCACACAATGATTTGCCTCGGGCGCTGGACCACGCCCGTCAATTAATCGCCGAAGGCGCAGACATTCTGGATATTGGTGGCGAGTCGACTCGTCCCGGTGCCGAACCCGTTTCCCTGGAACAAGAGCTTGAGCGTGTCATTCCCCTGATCGAGGGCTTGCGCGACAGCGGTGTGGCCTTGTCGGTGGATACGTTCAAGCCTGAGGTCATGCGCGCCAGCCTGGCGGCCGGTGCAGACATGATCAATGACATCTATGCCTTGCGCATGCCCGGTGCCATCGAGGCCGTCAAGGACTCCAATTGCGGACTGTGCATCATGCACATGCAAGGTGAGCCCAGGACCATGCAAGAGCAGGTTCACTACGATGATGTGGTCGTTGATGTGCGTCATTTTTTGCAACAACGATGTGACGCCATAGTGAGCGCAGGCATTCAATCCGAGCGTATCATGCTGGATCCCGGCTTTGGCTTCGGTAAAACAGCGGCACATAATTATCAGTTGCTACGGGATTTGCAGCAGGCGGCAGTGCCTGGTTACCCCTGGTTGATCGGCTTGTCGCGCAAATCCATGATTGGCCATGTCACGGGGAAACCCGCCAGTGAGCGTTTGATTGGTAGTCTATCGGCAGCCCTTGCCTGCGTGGCACGGGGCGCAAAAATTGTCCGTGTCCATGATGTAGCCGCCACGCGCGAAGCGCTGGATGTGTGGAACGCGGTTGAATGTGGAGTCTCTGAATGAGCGATCGTAAGTATTTCGGCACCGATGGTGTCCGCGGTGAAGTAGGTGGCCCAACGATTAACCCCGAGTTCGCTTTGCGCCTGGGTTACGCTGCCGGGCAGGTTCTGGCTGCCCAGTATGAAGGTACAGGCCGCCCCACCGTGGTGATTGGCAAGGACACCCGAATTTCTGGCTACATGCTGGAATCGGCGCTGGAAGCCGGTTTGTCGGCCGCCGGGATCGATGTATTGCTGGCTGGCCCTGTGCCTACGCCCGCTGTGGCCTATTTGACGCGTACGCTGCGCCTGACGGCCGGTATCGTGATCTCTGCCTCGCACAACCCGTATTACGACAACGGTATCAAGTTCTTTTCCGCACAGGGCACCAAGCTGCCTGACGAGATCGAGCTGAAAATCGAGCAAGCCATTGACCAGCCCATGCACTGGGTGAAGTCCGAGTCCCTGGGCCGCGCCCGTCGTCTGGCTGACTCGGCTGGCCGTTATATTGAATTTTGCAAGAGTGCCTTCCCGAACGACTTGAACCTGAACGGGCTCAAGATTGTTGTGGATGCCGCTCATGGCGCGGCTTACAACATCGCTCCGCACGTGTTCCGCGAGTTGGGTGCCGAAGTGGTTGCCGTGGGTGTTCAACCTGATGGGTTCAACATCAATCAGGAAGTGGGCGCGACTTATCCCGAGAAGCTGGCCGAAGAAGTACGCAAGCACGGCGCAGATTTGGGTATTGCGTTGGATGGTGACGCAGACCGTCTGCAAATGGTCGATTCCCAGGGACGCATCTACAATGGCGACGAACTATTGTATCTAATTGTTGCTGATCATCTGCAGACCCAGCCTGTAAAAGGCGTGGTTGGCACGCTGATGACCAACCTGGGTTTCGAGAAGAAAATGCAGGAATTGGGCGTGGAGTTTGCTCGAGCCAAAGTGGGCGACCGCTACGTGCTGGAATTGATGCAGCAAAACGGCTGGGTGTTCGGTGGCGAAAGCTCCGGTCACCTGCTGTGCCTGGACTGGCACACCACAGGCGATGGTATTATTGCCGCCCTGCAAGTGCTGACCGCCCTGTGCCATAGCGGCAAGAGCCTGCCAGAACTGATGGAAGGTCTGAAGATGTACCCGCAAATTATGGTTAACGTGCCATTGCAAGCGGGCCAGGACTGGAAAAACCATGCAGGTTTGCAACAGGCAACCCGTGAAGTGGAGCAAATGTTGGGTGACCGTGGGCGAGTGCTTATTCGCGCATCAGGCACAGAACCCAAGCTGCGCTTGATGGTGGAAGCAGAACAAGCCGATCTGGCTCAAGCAGGCATCGATACCTTGCTTGCAGTGGATTTAATGAAATAGTAATGTGGCTATCAAATACCTGAAACATTGTTTGTGCATGATGCACGAAAGTGTTTGGAGTCATCACGATGCTAAATCTTGAGCGCGAACGTACTGAAGTGGATTGGGCGAATACTTGGGCAGGTCATACCGTTGGAGGCCTGGCCTTGCGCCTGGCTCGTACCCAGGCTGAGCTTGAATGCCTTCAGCGCTTGCGTTTTCAGGTTTTCACCCAGGAAATGAACGCCGTCTTTCCAGACCAGCACAATGGTCTGGATATAGACCGCTTCGACCCCTGGTGCGAGCATTTCATGGTTACCGAACCCGAAGAAAACCGGGTTGTAGGAACCTACCGCTTGCTGACCCCTGAAAATGCCAATAAAGCGGGCGGCTATTACTCAGAGTCCGAATTCGATATCAGCGCCCTGGATGCGCTGCGCCCCAGCCTGGTTGAGGTTGGGCGCTCCTGCATCCATCCCGACTACCGTAATGGCTCGGCCATCATGATGCTGTGGGGTGGCATTGCTGCCCTGACGCGTGTAGGTGGTTACCGTTACCTTCTGGGTTGTGCCAGTGTCAGTTTGCGTGATGATGGCGTCACCGCCGCCGAAGTCTGGCGTGTGGCCCAAAAATCCATGCAGGACAACAAGCACATTCCGCATGTGCAGCCCTTGAATCGCTATCCGGTTGAACGACTGAACAGCGATTTGCCCGCGCGCATTCCACCGCTGATCAAAGGCTACCTGAAGCTGGGGGCCACGATTTGTGGGGAGCCTGCCTGGGATCCGGACTTCAATACGGCAGACTTTCCTGTCCTGCTGGATCTGGAAGCCATGGACGAGCGCTATAAACGTCACTTTGGCCTGGTCTGATTGCGTACTGCTCAGGCCTGAACAAGTCGGGCCTGAATAGGGCCTGCGAATAAAAAGAACCCCCGAAAGTTGGATGGCAATCCAACTTTCGGGGGTTTTTTAGGTTCTGATGATCTGCTTGGCTTGGCCCACCTAGCCGCTACAGGTCCAGCAGGCCTTGTCAGACCAGCTCCAGGCTCAAATCATTGATATCGCTTTGCCAAGCCTGTACTTCAGCCAGCAAGGAGGCCTGGGACAGGGGGTGGCTGGCCATCCATTCGTGATCCAGATGAATCATGACGGTCTTGCCACGCGCTTGCAGGCTCAGCGGAAGGGTTTCCCTGTCCTCGCGACGGCGCATCAGCATGACGGCCAGACGCAGGCTCAGCAATGTCAGCCACCAGGCGTTATTGGACTCAAAGCGCTTGAGTTTACCCAGCTTGCCCTGGTGACCCAGGCTCAGGAAGCTCAACAAGGCTTGGTCGTCGTTGGAAAAGCCGGGCATATCGGCATGTTCCAGCACGTAGGCCGTGTGCTTGTGGTAATCCGCGTGTGCAATGCTCAGGCCCACTTCATGAAGATCGGCAGCCCAGCCCAATTGACGCTGCAGTTCCTGCACTTCAGGGGTGTCGGGCAGCTTCAGTTGTGCGAAGAACTTCATCGCCGCCTCGTGCACACGATGGGCCTGGCGTGTGTCGACCTGATAGCGCTTCATCATTTGCTGAACGGTCTGGTCACGCTGATCGTGTTCCGATTCGCGCCCCAGCATGTCGTAGAGCACACCCACACGCAGTGCGCCTTCACCAGGCAGCATCTGGCGAATCTTCAGCTCCTGGAAGGCGGCCATCATAATGGCCAGACCTGCCGCCAGCACGGGCGCGCGGTGTGGTTTGATGCCGCTCAGATTGCGTGTGTCCACCTTGCCATCGTGCACCAGGCGTTTGCGCAGCAACTCCATGCCTTCCAGGGTAATCCCCTTTTTGGACATGCCGTTCTCTTGCAGGATGGCGATCAGGCCCTTGGCGGTTCCGGAGGAGCCATACGCTTCCTGCCAGCCCGTTTTGCGGTATTGGCGCGTAATTCCTTCCAGTTCGCGACGAGCCGTCAGGATCGCATTGCTCATGCGCTCTTCGGTGATCACGCCATCGGAGAAGAATTTGTCGGTATAGCTGACACAGCCCATGTAGAGCGAGGACAGCAGCAGAGGTTTGAGGCCCTTGCCAATAATGACTTCGGTCGAACCGCCGCCGATGTCGATCATCAGACGGCGATTGGGGGAGGGGGGCAGCTCGTTGCTGATTCCGGAGAAAATCAGGCGGGCTTCCTCGTGGCCGGAGATGACCTCGATAGGAAAGCCAAAGGCTGCCTCGGCAGCCGGCAGAACCTCGCTTAAATTGCGTGCCACCCGAAAGGTATTGGTGGCTACAGCGCGAACGCGATTGGGGTGAAAACCGGCCAGACGTTCGTTGAAGCGTTTCAGAATGACTACGGCGCGTTCAATGGCATCGGGACTGATGTATTTGTCGGGACCCATGCCAGCGGCGAGTCGGACGGATTCATTCAGGCGGTCAATGGTGTAGATCTGGGCATGACCGTTGTGCTGAACCACTCGTCCAATGGATAAACGAAAGCTGTTGGAGCCCAGGTCCACAGCGGCAAGAAGTTGTTCCATGAGGCATCGCTCGGGATGATTACTGTGCGATTATAAGGACATTAATCATGGGTTTTGTTACATAAACCGGAAAATTAAGAAAAGTTAGATGAAAGCATCTTGGGAAAGGCGATGTGATATTTGCGCTCCTGCCAGGCAGAGCTGTTTTAGACTTGAATTGCTACGGGTCATAGAGCTGTAACATTCATGTAGTAAAAGTCTCACGATCCCATTTTCTTTGGCTTTTTAACGACCTCACCATGCTGCCTTCTCCAGATTCAACCTTGCTAAACCGTGAGTTGTCCTTGCTCAAGTTCAATGAGCGAGTGCTGGCCATGGCCGAAAATTCGACCACGCCTTTGCTGGAGCGCTTGCGCTACATCTGTATCGTGAGTTCTAACCTGGATGAATTCTTTGAAATTCGTATTTCCAGTCTGAAAGAACAGATCTTGCAAAATCCTCATCAAGTGGGGGATGACGGGTTTTTGCCTCAACAAGCGTTTGACAAGGTGCAGGCTGCGGCTCACCAGTTGGTCGAGAAACAAAACGACTTGCTGATGGACGAGGTCTTGCCGACCTTGATGGATGAAGGCATAGGGTTGCTGCTGACCGCGCTATGGACACCTGCTCAGCGTGAATGGGCATATCAAACCTTTTTGCGTGACGTTATGCCTTTGCTCACGCCTATTGGTCTGGACCCGGCGCATCCCTTTCCGCGCGTCTACAACAAAAGCCTGAACTACATTGTTGAGCTGAGCGGTGAAGACGCCTTTGCCCGCACCGGCACGATTGCCATTGTGCAGGCACCCCGTGCCTTGCCACGTGTGATTCGTGTGCCAGATGATATCGCCGGCATTCCCCAGGGCTATATGTTGCTGACCTCCCTGATCAGCGTTTTTGTGGGCGAGCTTTTTCCCGGCATGGACGTAAAGGGCTGCTATCAGTGGCGCGTTACCCGTAACAGCGATCTGTTTGTGGACGAGGAAGAAGTTACCAACTTGCGCGCCGCCTTGCAGGGCGAGCTGTCGCAACGTAACTTTGGTGCGGCCGTACGCCTGGAAATTGACCGTTCCATGCCCGAGCGCCTGGAGCGCTTTTTGCAAAGCGAGTTTTCGCTGGATGTGCCAGATACTTATCGCGTCAGCGGCCCGGTCAATCTGACGCGCCTGATGCAGCTGTGTAATGTGCCTGACCGTCCGGATCTTCTGTTCCCGGATTACCGTGCGCCTATTCCGGCGCCGTTTGATTCTTCATTTGAATCCCCCGCACAGTTTTTTGAGGCGATTTCCCGCAAAGACCAACTGCTGCACCATCCGTATCAGTCCTTCCAGCCCGTCTTGAGCTTCTTGCGTGCCGCAGCGGCGGACCCGGCCGTCGTCGGTATCAAGCAGACGATTTACCGTACTGGTGAAGATTCGGAGTTGATGAATATCCTCCTGTCGGCGGCGCGTGCTGGCAAAGAGGTAACGGTGGTGGTGGAGCTGATGGCTCGTTTTGATGAGCAGACCAATATCAATTGGGCCGCCAAGCTGGAAGAGGTGGGAGCACACGTCAGTTACGGGGTGGTGGGGCACAAGACCCACGCCAAGATGGCCCTGGTGCTGCGTCGTGAAGGGGGTTCGATCCGGCGTTATGGCCATTTGGGTACGGGTAACTATCACCCGCGCACTGCTCGCCTGTACACGGACTTTGGCCTGATTACCGCTAATCAGGAAATTTGCGAGGACATGGACAAGGTGTTTTCCATGCTGACCGGGCTGGGTGCTTGGCGGCCCCTGAAGCGCTTGCTGCAGTCGCCGTTCACCTTGCATGACAGCATGATGGATCGCATCCAGGCGGAAACCGAGCGCGCACTGGCAGGCAAGAAAGCCCGCATCATGGCCAAGATGAACTCCCTGCTGGAGCCCAAGATCATTCAGGCGCTTTACGATGCCAGCCAGGCCGGAGTCAGGGTAGACCTGATCGTGCGTGGTGCTTGCGCCTTGCGTCCGGGGGTCAAGGGTTTGTCGGAGAACATCCAGGTGCGTTCAATCATCGGACGCTTTCTGGAGCACTCGCGTGTTTTCTATTTCTACAATGGCGGTCAGGAAGAGGTCTTTATTTCCTCGGCCGACTGGATGGACCGCAACTTCTTCCGCCGCGTGGAGCTGGGTGTGCCAGTGCTGGACCGCAGCCTGAAAAAGCGGGTTATTGCCGAAGCCTTCACTTATGCCTTGCGTGACAACCAGTTGTCCTGGAAGGCCAATCCGGATGGCACTTATAACCGCATCCGCAGTCGCGGTGCCCCGTTCAATCTGCATCTGAGCATGATGCAGCGCTTGGGCGGTGTGTGAAATACAGACTGTCATGAACGTGTCATATAGTCTGTTTACTATGACGACACATACAGGGTGGGCCTGTGATCTGACTATCATCAAGAGGATTTCTCGATGTTAAAACGTGTATTCAACAAGGTAAGTATTGCTCTGGCGTTCAGCGCTTTTGCGGCTACTGCCACAGCTGCAGACGTAACCGGTGCTGGTGCGTCGTTCCCTTACCCAATCTATGCCAAATGGGCGGCTGAATACGCCAAACAAACGAATAACCGCGTCAACTACCAGTCGATTGGTTCGGGTGGTGGTCAGCAGCAGATTATTGCCAAGACCGTGGATTTCGGTGCTTCGGACGACCCAATGAAGGTCGAAACACTGGAAAAAGAAAACCTGTTGCAGTTCCCCGCCGTGATCGGTGGTGTGGTGCCTGTGATCAACGTCGAAGGCATTGAGCCTGGCAAGCTGAAACTGTCCGGTAAAGTACTGGGCGACATCTACCTGGCCAAGATCACCAAGTGGGACGATGCAGCCATCAAGGAACTGAATCCCGATTTGACCTTGCCTAACAAGGACATCGTGGTGGTTCACCGCTCCGACGGTTCGGGCACCACTTTCGGTTGGACCAACTACCTGTCCAAAGTGTCCCCGGACTGGAAGTCCCAGGTTGGTGAAGGCAAGGCTGTGAAGTGGCCTACCGGTCAAGGTGGTAAGGGTAACGAAGGCGTGGCTGCTTACGTACGCCAGCTGCAGAACTCGATCGGCTACGTTGAATACGCTTACGCCAAGCAAAACAAACTGTCCTGGACCCAGTTGCAGAACAAGGACGGCCAATTTGTCCAGCCTGGTCAGGAAAGCTTTGCAGCCGCCGCTGCCAATGCAGACTGGGCCGGTACGCCTGGCATGGGTGTGATTCTGACCGAAGAGCCTGGCGCAAAATCCTGGCCTATCACTTCGGCTACCTTCATCCTGATGCACAAGGTGCAGGACAAGCCCGAGAACGGTAAAGAGGTGCTGAACTTCTTTAACTGGGCCTTCGAGAACGGTGCCAAATCTGCTGAAGAGCTGGATTACGTTGCGTTGCCTAAGGACGTAACCGACCAGATCAAGGCGGCCTGGGCATCGGAGATCAAGACCAAAGACGGCGCTGCGGTCTGGAAGTAAGATTCGTGTTCAAATACAGGTCAGTTGTAAATTGATCCTGCGAGACGGCCCACCTCTAGGTGGTGCCGTCTTTATTATGTAAAAATTACGGTTTTGTCTTGAACGCACAGCGCGTAGCGTTATCCGGTTTGTTGGGCTGGAGCAGCCTTGGCTGTTACAGAATCTGTGAATCGGTTGCAGTGCGTTCGTCCTATTCCGGCCTGTCCCTTCATCTGTCTACATGAAATCAAATCAGAACGCCTTTATGGACGGCATTTTCAAGAACATGACACGCTCGTTTGCGTTTCTCGTGTTCATATTGCTGGCTGCCATCTCTATTTCCCTGATCTATGGAAGCCGGGAATCCATTGCCGAATACGGTTTCTCTTTTCTCTGGACGAATAACTGGGATCCGGTCAATAACGAATATGGCGCATTGGTGCCCATTGCCGGTACCTTGCTGACTTCTTTCATCGCACTCTGTATTGCCGTGCCGGTCTCGTTTGGCATTGCGATGTTCCTGACAGAGCTCTCGCCAGCCTGGTTGCGTCGCCCTCTGGGTACGGCCATTGAAATGCTGGCTGCGATTCCCTCCATTATTTACGGTATGTGGGGCCTGTTTGTCTTTGTGCCCCTGTTCCAGCGCTATGTACAGCCTGGCCTGATCTCCTTTTTTGACGGGGTGCCAGTGCTGGGTCAGATCTTTGCGGGCCCCCCCTTCGGGATTGGTGTCTTTACCGCCGGTCTGATTCTGTCCATTATGGTGATCCCCTTCATTACCGCCGTGATGCGCGACGTGTTCGAGTTGGTGCCTCCCATGCTCAAGGAGTCCGCTTATGGTCTGGGTAGCACGACCTGGGAAGTGATGTGGCGTGTGGTGCTGCCTTTCACCAAGAACGGGGTGATTGGCGGGATCATGTTGGGTCTGGGACGCGCGCTGGGTGAAACCATGGCTGTCACCTTTGTGATTGGTAACTCCTTTAACTTGCCAAGCTCGCTGTTTTCGCCCTCGAACTCGATTGCGTCTGCACTGGCCAACGAGTTTAACGAAGCCGGTGGCATGCAGAAATCCGCCTTGCTGGAGCTGGGTCTGATCCTGTTCCTGATCACCACGGTTGTATTGGCGATCTCCAAGTTGCTCTTGTTGCGTCTGGCCAAGAACGAAGGCACGTCGCGCTAAGGATCACCTACCATGTTTGATAAAAAATCCGCAATTAGTCTGAGCAACCCGATTTACAAACGCAGGCAGGTGTTTAACCGCCTGATGCTGGGTGTGTCTTTTACTGCCTTGATCTTCGGCCTGTTCTGGCTGTTCTGGATCATCTGGACCCTGATTGAAAAGGGCAGCAGTGCCATGGCCTGGTCCCTGTTGTTTGAAAGCACCCCGCCTCCTGGTGGTGAGGGTGGTTTGCTGAACGCCATTGTCGGCAGTGTCATGATGGCTGGCGTCGGTACTCTGATAGGCACACCTATCGGCATTCTGGCCGGCACCTATCTGGCCGAATACGGTCAGCGCGGCTGGCTGGCTCCGGCCACCCGCTTTTTGAACGACGTGCTGTTGTCGGCACCGTCCATCATTATTGGTCTGTTCATCTATGCCGTATACGTGGCACAGGTGGGGCACTACTCGGGTTGGGCCGGTTCCTTGGCTTTGGCTATTTTGGTGATCCCCGTGGTGGTACGTTCCACAGACAATATGTTGATGCTGGTTCCCAACGGTCTGCGCGAAGCCGCGGCGGCTCTGGGCTGCCCCAAGTGGAAGATTGTGATGTCCATCTCCTACCGTGCTGCCTTGCCCGGTATTGTGACGGGCGTTCTGCTGGCTGTGGCTCGTATTGCGGGTGAAACGGCTCCCTTGTTGTTCACCGCCTTGAACAACCAGTTCATGTCCCTGAACATGAACGCACCGCTGGCCAACTTGCCGGTGGTGATTTTCCAATATGCTGCCAGCCCCTTTGAGGACTGGAACCGTCTGGCCTGGGCAGGTGCGGTGCTGATTACCTTGCTGGTCTTGGGTATCAATATCCTGGCTCGCAGCCTTTTCCGCCAAAAATAACGTTTTCACGGAGCGCCCTAGTCGGCCAACGCTATGAGTCAAATTATTACCTCCGACGAATCGACCAAGATTGAAATCCGCAACCTGAATTTCTTCTATGGCAAATTCCATGCCCTGCGCAATGTGAACATGTCTATCAAGGAAAAGAAGGTCACGGCCTTTATCGGACCATCCGGTTGCGGTAAATCCACCTTGCTGCGCACGCTGAACCGCATGTACGAGCTGTACCCCGGCCAGCGCGCTGAAGGTGAAATCCTGCTGGACAATGAAAACCTGCTGACGTCCAAGCAGGATATTTCCCTGATCCGCGCCAAAGTGGGCATGGTGTTCCAGAAGCCGACACCATTTCCCATGAGCATTTACGACAACGTGGCCTTTGGCGTGCGTTTGTTCGAGCGCCTGAGCAAAGGCGAAATGGACGAGCGTGTGGAATGGGCCTTGTCCAAAGCTGCGCTGTGGAACGAAGTGAAAGACAAGCTGCACCAAAGCGGTAACGGCCTGTCCGGTGGTCAGCAACAGCGTCTGTGTATTGCCCGTGGTGTGGCGATCAAACCCGAAGTTCTGCTGCTGGACGAGCCTTGCTCGGCACTGGACCCGATTTCCACGGCCAAGATTGAAGAGCTGATTGCTGAACTGAAAGCGGATTACACCGTGGTTATCGTGACCCACAACATGCAGCAAGCTGCTCGTTGCTCGGATTACACTGCCTATATGTATCTGGGCGAGTTGATGGAATTTGGTGAAACTGACCAGATCTTCGTGAAGCCCGCTCGCAAGGAAACCGAAGACTACATCACGGGTCGTTTCGGTTAATCAGACGGATGCGGGCAGAGCGGCCTTGCGGCGCTTTGCCTGGAGTTTGAATAAAGCCATACCCCCACATCGGGACAGTTGTTCCTGTGTGGCAACCACCCCAATCGCTGGATTTACGTCCAAGGGTTGGGGTGTTTTTTTGTCCATTGGGGCGGCGATGCGGTGTTGGCTCCAGTAAAGGGAGTAGCGACGGCCTTGTGTTGTGCGGGTGCCGCCTGCAGCTAGTGCCTTTACTGGCTCAATTTGCGTAAAGCATGACGTATGACTTTGCCGGTGGTTGTCATGGGCAGGGCATCGACAAACTCAATCAGCCGTGGGTACTCATGTGCAGCCACCCGGCGTTTGATGTGCTCCTGAATCTCCTTGACCAGTTCCTGGGACGGTTCGATATCCTCCTTCAGCACCACAAAAGCTTTCACGACTTCGGTGCGTTCGGGGTCGGGGACACCGATCACTGCCGCCATGGCGACAGCGGGATGCCCCATCAGGCCATCCTCAATCGGGCCGGGCCCAATGCGGTAGCCGGAGCTGGTGATGACATCATCATCGCGGCCTACGAACTGGATATAGCCATCCTCGTCCTGCATGCCTTTGTCGCCAGTCAGCAGCCAGTCACCCACAAATTTCTCGCGAGTGGCTTCAGGCCGTTGCCAGTAACCCAGGAACATAACCGGATCGGGGGACTGCACGGCAATATGGCCTTCGATACCGGGTTTCTGAATTTGCCCCTGGTCATCCACAATCGCGACCTTGTGACCAGGCACGGCCTTGCCGATCTTGCCCGCCTGTCCTGGAAACCAGGCCGAGCAAGAGGATACGATCATATTGCACTCGGTTTGTCCGTAGAACTCGTTGATCGTGATGCCCAGTTCCTGCTTCGCCCAATCCAGCAACTGTGCGCCTAGTGACTCCCCGCCACTGGCAATGGATTGCAGCTTCAAAGGCCATTGCTCGCGTGACCATTGGCTGCGACGCAGCATTTTCAGGGCAGTAGGGGGCAGGAAAGTATGCGTGACACCATGCTCGGACATCAGTTTCCAGGTGGCCTCGGCATCGAATTTGGGGAAACGGTAGGCCAGCACGGGTATGCCGTGATGCCAGGCGGGTAGCAGCACATCCAGCAGGCCGCCAATCCAGGCCCAGTCGGCGGGTGTCCACATCAGGCCTTCGCCTGTGGGCAGGAAGTTGTGCGACATCTCTACGCCCGGCAGATGCCCCAGCAGCACGCGGTGGGCATGTAGAGCACCTTTGGCCGAACCTGTGGTGCCGGAGGTATAGATCAGCACGGCAGGGTCGTCTGCGCGGGTATTCAATGTGCGCGGTGCCGGTTCGGGGTGGGCGGCAATGGCTTGCCATAAGGAAAGTGCATCGCCCTGATCCTGCTGGCTGTCACTTTGGTAAAGATGTTTGAGCTGTGGCAGGTGCTCGCGCAAGGGCAACACCGTCTCCAGGCCTTGTTGATCGGTAATCAAGGTGCTGGCGCCGGAATCATTCAGCCTGTAGCGCAGCGCGTCCGTGCCAAACAGGGTGAACAAGGGCATGGCAATGGCGCCAATCTTGTAGGTCGCCAAATGCGCCAGCGCCGTTTCCAGTCCTTGAGCCAGAAAGATGGCGATACGGTCGCCAGCCTGAATACCCTGGGCTTGCCAGGCAGCCGCTAAAGAATCGGACCAGGCTTTGAGCTGATCGAAGGTGTAGCGTTTGATCTGACCATCGGGCAATTGCTGGATCAGGGCCAGACGCCCGGACCCGTCAGCCCATTTGTCGCAGGTGTCGTGAGCGATGTTGTAGTGCTCGGGGATGGACCAGTGAAATTCCGAGTAGCTTTGTGAGTAAACCGAATCAGCAGACAGCATGAGAGGCACTTTTCCCAAAGGTGAAACAGACTCCCATCCTAACGCCTTGAGCGGGATGACCCTATCCGGGCTAATCAGTAGAAAAGAAAAACGGCGCTGGGGGGGCGCCGTTTTTCGTCCTGCTACCGACTTCTACTGCTAAAACAACTGCGTGTTGTCACTTCTACTGCTTGCGAACATCAACTGCTTAGGGGAAAGTGATGTGATGATCAGGACTTGGTGGCCTCTTTCGTGGCGCTGTCACGTTGTTGATCGTGACCGGAGCGGTGGCCGCGACGATGCTGACCGTCGTTCTTGCGCTCTACAACCGTGAACTCGCCATTGGCACCTTCGGAACGGACACGTACAACCTTGCCGTCCTTATCGACCACCATGGCCATGATGTTGTCGCCTCGCTGATGCAGGCTGCCCACTTTGGTGTAGCCGGCATCTTTCAGGCGCTGGTAGGCGGGACCGATATCGGTGACTTGATCAGCGGTCAGCGGTTTGTGGTCGCGGGCCTGACGGGCTTGTTGCTGCGTGCTCTGTGTTTGGGCTGCGCTTGTGGCTTCCTGTGCAATGGCAGCGGTGCCACCCAACAGACTTGCGCTCAATACCAGGGCAGAAAAGAGGGAAGTGCGTTTCATGTATAGCTCCTTCATGTAATCAAAAAGTGGTGCTGTCAGATTCCTGGGTAGCTTCCTTTTGAGGTGGGAAGGTTTGTTTGTCCTGTCAGCCTGGTGCCCATTATGGACAGGTGGCTCTGAATCTAAACTGAAGCTGCTGTTCATGTTATGTTCATCCGCAGCTTGCTATATAAGGGGGAGTGATCGTTTGATCCCTCTATTTTTCTGCACGTACCGATTCTTATGACGTCCATTAAACAATCCGCCTTGCTGATGAGTTTGGCCGCCGTTTTGACGGCGGTGATGCCATTGGCATTGGCCCATTCTCACGATTACCCTGACTGCGGCAGCAAAAAGCAGAAGGGGGATTCGTCGTGGGACAGGAATCAGCGTTCGGATTGGTCAGGACATGATTACCTCGGGGACGACGACTGTTTTCGTCGTTTGCCCCCTCCCCCGCCTCCACCCCCGCCTCCCCCTCCTAACGAGCGTTTCGGCCCCAGCCCGTACTGGCCTCCGGGCCCGGCCTATCGGGGCCACGATCAGGCCCGCGAAGCCGTGCGCCGTGGGGAAGCCTTGCCGTTGCGGGAAGTCTTGAAGCGGGTGCGCGAGACCTATCCCGGACGAGTGCTGCGTGTGCAGTTTGAATATGACGAGCGCTTTGAGCTTTGGGTGTATGACTTGCGCATGCTGGTTGATGACAACCGCTTGTTGCGTCTGAAAGTGGATGCCTTGACCGCCAAAGTGCTGCTTGTGCGCGGCGTGAAACGCTCGCATTCCCGAGGACATTAAGATGCGGATACTGGTTGTTGAAGACGAACCTACCCTGGCAGCGCAATTGCAGCAGGCGCTGGAACGGGCCGGCTATGCCGTTCAGGTGGCTCATGATGGTGAGCAAGGCCATTATCAGGGCGAGGTAGAGGCCTTTGATGCGGTAGTTCTGGATCTGGGTTTGCCGGGCATGGACGGGGTATCGGTCTTGCGTCGCTGGCGTGCTTCGGACATCAATATGCCGGTGCTGATTCTGACCGCACGCAATGATTGGCACGATAAGGTCGAAGGTATGGATGCGGGTGCAGACGATTACGTGGCCAAACCCTTTCACATGGAAGAGCTGCTGGCTCGTATGCGCGCTTTGCTGCGCCGTGCGGCCGGTCAGGCGAACCCACGTTTGCAGCTGGGCAAATTGGAGCTGGACGCGCGCTCGTCCTCGATCAGTTGTGCGGGCATGGTCTTGTCGCTGACCAGCCATGAATACCGTTTGCTGGCGTTCATGATGCATCACCCTGGCCAAGTGCTGTCGCGTACTCAATTGACCGAGCATATTTACTCTCAGGACTTCGAGCGCGACTCCAATACCATCGAGGTTTTTATCGGCCGTCTGCGCAAGAAATTGCCCGCCGGTTATATCGAAACGGTGCGAGGTATGGGCTACCGTCTGGTGGACCCTGAAGCATGATCGCCTTGCGGGGTCATACCATTCTGGGCTCTCTGCGTGGCCGCCTGCTGCTGGGGACTTTGGCCTGGATTCTGATCAGTATTGTTCTGGCCGGTTTGGGCCTGAACCGCTTGTTCCAAGACCACGTTTACCGTCAGTTCGAGCAGCGTTTGCAAACTCATCTGGACCAGATTATGGCGGACGTGAATCTGGACAATGCGGATGGGGTGACTTTGCAATCGCGCCTGAGCGATCCTTTATTTGAGCAGCCTTATTCGGGTATGTACTGGCAGATTGCACGCCAGGAAGCGGGCAGTGAGCAGTGGACGGTGGTTTTGCGCTCGACGTCCTTGTGGGACGAGGCTCTGGATGTGAATGCTCCCGATTCGCCCAATGGCGTCTTGTCACTGACGGGGCCGGAAAAGCAGCGCCTGGTTGTGTTGCGTCAGGAGCTGGACGAGGTGAATGACAAGGGACAAAGCTTGCAGATCATGGTGGCCGGCAACCGGGAGCTGCTGGCCGAACCATTAGCCCGTTTTGAGCGGATTCTGTTCCTGTCGCTGGGTGGTTTGGCCGTGGGTTTGATCCTGGCGGCAATCTTGCAAGTGGTGCTGGCCTTGTACCCTCTGCATCTTTTGCGACGTCGTTTGCTGGATGTGCAGGAGGGGCGGGAGCCACAAGTCAGTGGCAATTTCCCCAGTGAAATTCAACCCTTGGTGGATGATTTCAATGCTGTACTCAGTGCTAATGCGGGTATGGTGGATCGCGCACGGGCGCAGGCAGGAAATCTGGCCCATGCGGTCAAAACCCCGCTAACGATTATGGGCAATGCTGCGCAATCCGAAGATCCGCATTTGGCGGCTTTGGTTAGCGAGCAGGTGGCCTTGGCCCAGCGTCAGGTTGACCACCACTTGTCTCGTGCACGGGCCATGGCGGTACGCGCCATAGGTGTGCGTACGAATGTGTCTAGTTGCCTGCAATCCTTGTGTCGGGTGATGGGGCGTTTGCATGGCGACAAACAGATTCATCTGGATTTACCCGATCAGGAGTTGATCTTTAAAGGCGAAGAGCAGGACTTGCAGGAGATGGCTGGAAACCTGTTGGATAACGCCTGCAAATGGGCGACGCAGAATGTGTGGTGTCAGGTGTGGCAGCAGGACAATGTGCTGCATCTGGTGGTGGAAGATGATGGTCCTGGCCTGGGGCCGGAGCAGTTGGAGCGTGTGTTTGGTCGTGGTCAGCGTGCGGATGAGCGACATCCAGGCTTTGGATTGGGATTGGATATTGTGCGTGAGCTCGCGCGCAGCTATCAGGGGAAGGTGCAAGCCAGTGCGTCGGAAAAAGGTGGTTTGCGACTGGATTTGACCTTGGCAAGTTAAGGCCGGAAGCTGGGTGCCAACGCCAACGCCAACGCCAACGCCAACGCCAACGCCAACGCCAACGCCAACGCCAACTTTAACTCCCGTGCAAGTGCAGTATTGTCGAGTGTAGAGCTACCTGAGGCCAGCGGACTGAGTGGCTAGGGCGAACAAGGGGGGGCAGGTGGGGGTTAAGCTTGATCATCCATGAAAAACGCCCGGCGAAGCGGGCGTTTTTCAGCACATGAATCGGGCCAGCCTTAGTTCCAGGGGCCGCCATCGCCACCCAGGCTGTAGCGTCCGGCGCCAATCAAGCCGACTGTGAGCGCACCAATCAGGAACATGCCTTGCAACTCCAATGCCCAAATACCTTGGGCATTGAAACTGCCGATCTGGTTGCTATGGGCCAGCAGCAAGGCAATGACCATGTTCATGGCTACAATCAAACCGCCGGCACGGGCGTAAAAACCCAGAATCATCAGGACGGGAGCAATCACTTCGCCTATGTACACGCCCCAGGCCAGAAAGCCGGGCATATTATTGGCGATCAGCATTCTTTCGATTCCTCCGATGCCATAACGTATCTTGGCGATGCCGTGCAGCAGGATCAACACACCGACCGTGACACGCAGCAAGAGTTTTCCAAGATCATCACGAGACATACAGGCGCTCCATTATGTAGTGGGACAGGAAGGTGCGTTATTGTAGAAGACCGGGTTCTTAAAAGTATGACGGAGCATTTACATGACACAAAAGCAGGCTGTCGCAGCAGAACTGGCCCCCAGCGGGGTTTTGCGTGTTGCCATGAATTATGGCAATCCCGTCCTGGCCCAACGCGGTGCCAATGAGCAGTCGCCCAAAGGGGTCTCGGCGGACCTGGCGCGCAGCGTGGCGCAAGAGCTGGGCCTGAGCGTGCAATTTCATGGCTACGATGCGGCCCAGGCTGTCGTAGAGGCGGTCTACAGGGACGAGTGGGATCTGGCTTTTTTGGCGATTGATCCCAAGCGTGCGGAGAAGATTCGCTTCAGTGAAGCCTATGTGCATATCGAAGGCACCTATCTGGTGCGTGACAAGTCCGCCTTTCAGAACGTGGATCAGCTGGATCAGCAAGGCGTGTGCATTGCCGTTGGCAAAGGGGCGGCCTACGATTTGTTCCTGAGCCGTCATTTAAAACATGCCGATCTGGTACGAGCAACGACCTCTGCCGATGCGATTGATCTGTTTGTGGAAGAAGAGCTGGATGCCGCTGCGGGCGTACGACAGCCTTTGGAGCGCTATGCCCGCTCCCGCAGCGGCTTGCGTGTGCTGCCCGACAGTTTCACTGTAATTCGTCAGGCCATGGCGGTGCCGTCGGAGCGTACGCTGGCCCATGCCTGGGTTGAGGCTTTTATTGCTCGGCAGAAAAAGGAAGGGATGGTGGCGCAGTTCCTGGCTGATAGCGGCCAGGCGAATGTCACCGTACCGGAATAGGCGCAAGGCGCGTATTCAATTCGTCTTGCAGGGCCTGTCTGAACAGGGCCCGCGCCTTGCCCACATCCTGTCCCTTGGATTGCAGAAGATAAATGGGCAAGTCCAGACCATTGCTGCCGGTAGAGAACTGGATACGGTGCAAACGGCCAGACTCCAGTGAGGGTCGCAGGCAAGACAGGGGCAGATTCGCCCAGCCCAATCCCCGTTCCACCAGTTCCAGTGTCATGGGCAGACTGTCCGTTTTCCATTGACGCAGGCTGAGCATGGAACGGTCCTTGCGTATATCCTTGTCGGGGCTGGTAATCACAATCTGCCGGTAGGCTTTCAAATCTTCCAGGGGCCTGGGGCTTTCCTGTAGCAAGGGATGGCCGGGTGCAGCGACAGCGCTAATGGTTTCGGTCCACAGCGATTGCACAATCCCCACGCTTTCCAGTTCCCGCCCGCCATAGGCAATGCACAGATCCAGCTCGCGCTTTTGCAACGCTTCGACCAGTGCGTCTTGGGGCGCGGTTCGCAGTTCTATGTCCAGACCGGGATAGCGTTGCTCCAGAGCCTGCAAGGCAATCAACGCCGGTTCGGGATCGACGTCGCACACGATACCCAGCCGTAAATGGCTTTCCAATCCCCCCGATAACTCCTGCAAATGCAGCCGCAAACTCTGCAAGCGGCTGGCGATCAGCTTGGCGTCGGGCAGCATGGCCAGTAGTTCGGCCGTGGGTACGGGTTCACGTCGGCTGCGGTCAAAAAGCGACAGATCCAGCTCGGCCTCCAGATTGGCCACGGCCATGCTGACGGCCGATTGTGTGCGGCGCAACGCCCGCGCGGCGGCGGAGAAGGAGCCGTGTTCAACCACGGCAAGCAAGAGCTCAAGATGATCACTGGTAAGCATGGCTAAACCATAAGTAAAACTGATGGAATCTGACTTTTTCTAGAAGCTGTACTGCGGATAATCATGCTTTCTGAGCTTTTGATCAAGGATATTTATCGTGCAGGGATGGAAAAGAAGAGTTGTCTACATAGGGATGTTCGAGTTGCTGGGCATGATGGTAGCGGCAACCGTATTGGGGCACTTGAGTGGGGCAGGGGCCATGGAAAGCGGGATGCTGTCTTTCATGATCAGCACCTGCGCGGTATCGGTAAACCTGTTCTACAACATGCTGTTTGAAGCCTGGGAGCGTCGTCGTCAGATTCAGGCGCGTACGTTCTGGCACCGGGTGCTGCACGTGGCCGGTTTTCAGATTGTGCTGGTGTCTTTGCTGATCCCGCTGATTGCGTGGTGGCTAAATGTCAGCTTGTGGAAAGCTTTTTTGATGGAAGCGGTGTTGCTGGCTTTCTTTCCCATCTTCGCCTTTATCTACAACTGGGCATTTGATTCTATTTTTGGTTTGCCCGACTCGGTGGGTGTGAGCGCCAGCCAAAGTTAAATGACGCAGTGAACCGAACCGGCAAAACTAAAAGGCCTTGCAGATTGCTCTGCAAGGCCTTTGAATTTTTTGGTCGGGGCGGCGGGATTCGAACTCGCGACCCTCTGGTCCCAAACCAGATGCGCTACCAGGCTGCGCTACGCCCCGACTAAGAAAAAAATTATATCCCGTCGTGGTGAACTTGGCAAGCATAGGCCCACATCAAAAAGGGGTTTGCACGCATTTATCGGGAGTCAGCTAATTTTCAGCCCTGTAAAGATGTGTTTCTTATGTTGGGCTTAAACATTTTAGGTGCTTATAGTTAAGTGACAAGCTGATCATAAGGCATTGTGTTCTTTGTTTTTTTCCACACGAGTAGCATTCATGCACCGGGGGCAGGCAAAGAAGTTGGGGGCGAATGCTGCTCATCATTTTTCCAAAAGGAGAAAGGACGATGAGCCAAGTTTCACAGGGTGGAATACTGACACGGCGACATTTCCTGACGATGGTCGGGTATGCCGCAGGTGGCGCGGCCATGTATCAGGCCATGATGCGTCTGGGCCATGCGGCGGAGGGCAGTTACGATGGCCCGATTCGTCTGGAAGGCAAGCCCAAGCCAGGGACCTCTGTGGTGATCCTGGGGGCGGGTCTGGCTGGCATGGTGGCCGCTTTGGAGCTGCGCAATGCAGGGTACAAAGTCAAAATCCTGGAGTTTCGGGAAAAAGTGGGGGGGCGCAACTGGTCCTTGCACGGCGGGGACAGCTATACCGAGCTGGGGGGTGCCAAGCAGGATGTCAAGTTCGACAAGGATCAATACATCAACCCCGGCCCGTGGCGGATTCCTTTCCATCACCGGGCCTTGCTGGATTATTGTAAGCGGCTGAAAGTCAGGCTGGAACCGTTTATCCAGTACAACTACAACGCCTATTTGCATAGCAAAGAGCATTTTGGTGGCAAGCCTCAGCGGTTTCGCCATATCCACGCGGATTTTCAGGGGCAGGTCTCCGAGCTCTTGTCCAAAGCCATTAATACTCAGTCGCTGGATGCACCCTTGTCCAAGGAAGATCAGGAAAAGCTGCTGGAAGCCTTGCGCAGTTGGGGGGCCTTGGACAAGAACATGGCTTATGTGAAAGGCCATGCCAGTTCCGAGGTGCGCGGTTTTGAGCGTGATCCGGGAGGCGGTCTGAATGCTCAACCCGAGTTTTCCGAGCCTTTGAAACTGGCCGATATTGTGCGCTCCAGTGTTTGGCACAATATGGGCATTCATGATCTGTACGAGTTCCAGCAGACCATGTTTCAGCCGGTTGGCGGGATGGACCAGATCGGCGCTGCTTTTGGCAAGGAGCTGGAGGGCCTGTTTACCTTTAATGCCAAGGTCACTGCAATCAAGCAGAGTGATGGCAAGGTGACGGTTAGCTACAAGGATCAAAGCAAGGGTAGCGAGCACACTGAAACAGCAGACTGGTGCGTATGCACCATTCCCTTGTCGATTCTGAGCCAGATAGATCTGGATGCCAGCAAGGAAATGCACGCTGCCATTGACGCTGTGCCCTACGCTCCCTCGGTCAAGATCGGGCTGCAGTTCAAACGGCGCTTCTGGGAAGATGATGACGCGATCTATGGCGGCATCAGTTATACCGACCTGCCCATCACACAAATCTCTTACCCCAGTGGCGGCATGATGGCCGGTGGCAAAGGCGTATTGCTGGGGGGGTATATGTTCGGTCCCAGCGCCGTGGAATGGTCGTCGCTCAGTCCTGAGGACCGGGTCAAGAAGGCCCTGGAATATGGTGCGCAAATCCACCCTCAATATAAGGATGAGTTCGAGAGTGGGGTGGCGGTCGCCTGGCACCGCGTTCCCTGGACATTGGGCTGCTATGGCATGTGGACGGACCAGACACGGGCCGCGCACTACGAGAACCTGTGCCAGATTGATGGTCGACTGGTTTTAGCGGGTGAGCACGCTTCTTACGTCAACGCCTGGCAGGAAGGTGCGATCCTGTCGTCCCTGAACGCGATTTCCCGCTTGCATAGCCATATTGTGGGTAATCAACAAGCCGATTCCAAAGGAGCCTAGTCATGATGATGCGATCTCTAGCGGTTTTTCTGGCCTCGGGACTGTTGACCATCAGCCATGCGGATACGGCGGTGGTAGGGGGTGATACGGTGGTCTTTACCCAGAAAACCGGCCAGGAAATTTATGAGCAGGTCTGTGCGTCTTGCCACATGATCGATGGCAAGGGCGCTCAAGGGGCGGGCATGTATCCGTCCCTGTCCAAGAATCCGAAACTGGGGGCGCCTGCTTATGTGGTGTTCATGGTGAACCAGGGCAATAAGGGCATGCCCGGTTTTGGTGGCGTTCTAAATGACGAGCAAATAGCCGAAGTAGTCAACTATGTGCGTTCCCACCTGGGCAATGAGTTCAGTGACAAGATTACGGCCAAGGACGTGGCAGGTCAGCGTCCCAAAGACCACCAGTACTTTGATCTGAACTGATCAAAGGCTGCTTGTCGTCATGCTGACACCTGATTGGAGCACGGTCTTCGCACTGGAAATACCTGTGTTGGAGTCCGTGCTGCGAGGCACAGTGGTGTACTTTGTTCTGTTCGTCCTGCTGCGGCTGGCAGGACGACGTGAACTGGGATCGCTGGGCGTTGCGGACCTGTTGATTCTTTTGCTGATTGCCGATGCCAGTGGTAATGCGATGTCAGGCGGTAGTAATTCCTTGACGGATGGTCTGCTGGTGGCCGCAACCATTGTGGCTTGGGGGTACATAGTCGATTGGCTGATGTACCGATTCCCGGCGCTCAATGCACTGGCCACTCCGCGCAAAGTGTGTGTGGTCAGGGACGGGCAATTGCAGTGGCGCAATATGCGTCGGGAGTTTGTGACTCGCGATGAAATTCTGAGTGAAATGCGTTTGGCCGGAATCCAGTCGCTGGAAGAGGTAGCGGCGGCTTATATCGAGCCTAATGGCAAACTCAGCTTTTTGAAGGACACATCCGTGTAGTGTGAACGGGTCAGGAACAAGCAGGGCTGAAGGCGGTCGTCAGAGCATAACGCAAATAAGGCGTTGCCCTGGGAGCAGGCAAAGAAAAAGGCTTAGTTTACTGTGCAATGAACTAAGCCTTTAATTCTTTAATGGTCGGGGCGGCGGGATTCGAACTCGCGACCCTCTGGTCCCAAACCAGATGCGCTACCAGGCTGCGCTACGCCCCGACTAAAGACAAGTATAGTAGAACAAATTCAGGACTTCGTCAAGCTCTGAGCCCTCGGTTTTAGCGTTTTTGCAGGTGGGGCAGGGTGTAAGCCTGTTCGTGATACGCCCAGCTAGGCCAGAGCACGTGGGCAAGGGCTTCCTTGGCCAGCCCTTCGTCCATCTGGTCCAGCGGCTCGTACTTGTCCGGCGCGGTATAGCGATACTGACAAGGCGGCAGGTGTGGCATCAGCACGGTCAGGATGTCGCCTTTCAAATAGCCATAGTTCTCGAAGTACTGCATCATGGCCCGGTCGCTGTCCTGCTGGGTCAGGTCGCGCCCGATCATGGGGTGCTCGCTTTCAATGCCCATCAGAGATAGCAGGGTGGGAGCCAGGTCAATCTGGCTCATAATGCGTTCGTCCTGACGGTTGGGAACGCCTGCGCCCAGAATCAGGGCAGGAATATGGAAGTGACGCACAGGCACCAGATTGGCACCGCCCACGCGCGAGTCATGGTCGGCCACGATCAAGAATACTGTGTTGTCCCAATAGTCGGATTCACGCGCTTTCTTGAAGAAGTCCCCAATGGCCCAATCGGCGTAACGTACCGTGTTCTCTACCGTGGCGGGATCGCCTTCCACCTGGATACGGCCAGCCGGGTATTCCCAAGGCGAGTGGTTGCTGACGGAGAAGGCCAGCGTCAGGGTGGGTTGTTCCTTGTCCTGGCTTAGCAACTGGTGCAGCTTGTTGAACATGTCCTCGTCGCTGGCGCCCCAGGTGCCGACGAACTCGGGGGACTCAAAGCTGGATTGCTCATGCAGCTCATCAAAGCCATTGCCCAGGAAAAAGCTCTTCATATTGTCAAAGTGGGCTTCGCCGCCATAGATAAAGCGTGAGCGGTAGCCTTGTTCCTTGAGCAATTGGGCCAGGGTGAAAAAGCGGGTTTGCGAGCCGGGCAGGCGCAGTACAGCGTCTGCCACGGTTGGGGGGAAACCGGCAGAAACCGCTTCCAGACCCCGTACCGAACGCGTGCCGGTAGCGTAGGCGCGGCGAAAGTTCCAGCCCGTTTGGGCCAGTTTGTCCAGTTCGGGGGTTAGATTGGCCCCGCCCAGATTGCTGACATATTGCGCCCCCAGGCTCTCCTCCACGATCAGGACCAGATTGGGTTTGCGCTCACGTTTTTGCACGGGCGTCTGACGATGCAGGGTGGGGAGTGTGTCAGGGCCAGCCGGCAAGGCAGCCGCATCGCGCACGATCTGGTTCATTTCTGCGACGTCCAGGCCACCGTAAATATCCTCGGCCGAGCGCTCGTTTTTCATGCTGTAGATGGCGTAGGCCACGTTATACAGCGAGTTCAAGGGCAGCGTGTTGAGCATGCTGTCGCTGCTCCAGGCGACCGAAGAAGGATTGATGGGGCGGTGGGCCAAGGTGCCCCGAATTGCCAGGACGCACAGGGCCGCAGCAATCAGCATCCAGATAGGACGCAGCCACCAGCTCATCACGGGGTCGGCAGACACATGACCAAAAATAGACCAGCCCGAATACACAATCAGCCCCAGACCAATCAGGGCGATGCCTATCATCAGCTTGTAGCCTTTCCAGAGCATGCCCACTACTTCTTGAGGGTGCTTCAGATAGTCCACATACAGCCGATTGGGGCGAGTGTCGTATTCAATAATGAATTGGGGCGTGGAAACTTCCAGCAAGGTCAGCAGGAACCAGGCGAAGGTAAACCAGATGGCGGCTATCGTCGTCATGACGGGATAGTGCCCTAGCCAGGGGGCCAGCAAGACCACGGGGGCGCTGAGCGCGGCGATCATCAGGGCGTCGATACGCAAGCCGCCAATCAGGATGGGCAGCAGACCTCCGGCCTGACGTACACGCGGCCATTGCCACAAGGCAAAAGCCAGCCTGAAAGCGGTCAGCAAAATCAGGGCTGAAGGAACAAAAACGTAAACAAGATGGCGCATAAAATGTGGTCCTGGTCGACCTAATTGCCACGGACGGTGGCACTGGCATCGAATTGCACGATTGTATGTCAGTTTAATGAGCAAACTATCTTGCTGAACGCTTGGGCTTGTCGGGGAAGTGTGGCCGCATGCCGGTTCAAGGTTTAAAGACGAAAAAAAGCAGGCCGCTTTGAAAGACAGCCTGCCGCTAAGGAGGAGTTAAGGGGAGCCAGCCCTGTGTTCCCAGGGCTGGCGATAGGTTCAGGCAACGCGTTGGCTGGGCTCGGTACGAGAACGGAACTGGCTGCGTTGTTGTTCACGCTGGGCGTAGGCTTTGACGTGGCCCGCATCTTTGACATGGCCGTAGCCACGGATCAGATCCGGGTAGTTCAACCAGCGCTGGGCCACTTCCATATTGTCCGCATCCAGGTGGGCACTGACTTCATTCAGGTCGGCCAGATAGTCTTCAATGTTCTGACGTTCCTGACGGCGTTCCTGGGTGTAGCCAAAGATATCCAGCGCACCACCGCGCAAACCACGCAGACGGGCCAGAATCTTGAACAAGCTGCGGGTCGAAGGGCCAAACTTGCTCTTGACTGGCTGACCCTGGCTGTTCTTGCGACCGAGCAAGGGCGGGGCCAGATGGTATTCAATCTGGTAGTCCTTGCCAGGCTCACCCGCAAACTGGGCACGCAGCTTGTCCAGGAAGGCCGGGTCGGTGTACAGGCGGGCCACTTCGTACTCGTCCTTGTAGCTCATCAGCTTGGCCAGCTGCGTGGCGGCGATACGAGTCAGGGGTAGAGCCTTGTCCTGATTCAGGCGCGATTCGCGTTCCATGACCTTGTTGATGGCGTCGCGGTAGCGCTTGGCCCAGGCCGGATTCTGATACGCAGTCAGGTGTTCTTCCATGCGCTTGATCAGGGACTGCACGCTTTCAGGGAAAGTGACTTCACGGGCTTTGGGTGTCGCACCTTCCATCAAGGCTTCGATACCCTTTTCAGCCGCCAGACGCCCCCACTGGAAGGCTTCACGGTTGGCTTTGACAGCGACGCCGTTCAGTTCGATAGCGCGCAGCAAGCTGTCCATATGCAGCGGAATCCAGCCGCGCTGGAAGGCATAGCCCAGCAAGATGGGGTTGGCATAGAGCGCATCGCCCATAACGTGTACGGCCAGGGCATTGGCGTCCAGATAGCGGATTTCCTTGCCTACGGCATTTTCAATATCCGTGCAGGCGGTTTGCAACGGGAATTTCCAGTGCGCATTGCCGATCAGGTCCGAAGTCGGGCTGGCTGCGGTGTTGATAATGGTGTGTGTGCGATCGCGGCTGACACGGCTCAGGACATCCGTGGAGGCGCTGACCAGAGCATCACTGCCAATGAGCAAGGAGGCCTCGCCCGTTGGAACGCGGGTGGCATGGAGCAGATCGGGCTGGCGTGCGATTTGCACGTGGCTTAGCACCGCACCCCCTTTCTGGGCCAAACCGGCCATATCCAGGACGCTGACCCCTTTTTGCTCGATATGAGCAGCCATACCCAGCAGGCCGCCTACCGTCACGACACCTGTGCCGCCAATACCGGCGATCAAAATACCGTAGGTCTTGTCCAGATCCGGCAGTTTGGGCAAAGGCAGATCGGCCAGATTGAAGGACTCCAGCGAACGGCCCTGAGCTTCCGGCTTGCGTACCTGCGCCCCTTTCAGCGTGACAAAGCTGGGGCAGAAACCGTTAACGCAGGAGAAGTCCTTATTACAGGAGGACTGGTTGATGCGGCGCTTGGAGCCCATAGGGGTGTCCAGAGGCTCAACGGATAAGCAGTTGGATTTGACCGAGCAGTCACCGCAGCCTTCACAGACCGTGTCGTTGATGAAGGCGCGCAGGGCAGGGTCCGGGTAAGTCCCTTTCTTGCGGCGACGGCGTTTTTCCGTGGCGCAGGTCTGGTCGTAGACCAGGATGGTGGTGCCGGGCACTTCGCGCAGCTCGCGCTGTACGCGGTCCAGCTCATCACGGTGATACACAGGCGGGTTGCCAGCCAGGGTCACGCCCTTGAATTTCTCGGGCTCGTCGGTGACCACCACAATCTTGCGAGCGCCCTCGGCATGGACTTGGGCAATGACGTCGGTGACTTTCAAGATCCCGTCTACGGGCTGGCCGCCTGTCATGGCAACGGCATCGTTATACAGAATCTTGTAGGTGATATTGGAGTTGGCTGCGATCGAGGCTCGGATCGCCAAAATTCCCGAATGGAAATACGTGCCATCGCCCAGGTTGGCGAAGACGTGTTTTTCATCGGTAAAGGGTTGTTGGCCAATCCAGGCGACGCCTTCGCCGCCCATATGACTGAAAGTGGAGGTGCTGCGATCCATCCAGACCGTCATGTAGTGGCAGCCAATCCCGGCCATGGCGCGCGAGCCTTCGGGCACGCGAGTGGAGGTATTGTGCGGACAGCCCGAACAGAACCAGGGCTTGCGCTCTACGCTGACGCGCGGCATACGGGCTTCGCGGTCCTTGGCATCCAGAATGGCCAGACGGGCCTGGATGCGGGCTTGCAGCTCCTCGGAAATGTCCATGGTGCACAGGCGGCGGGCAATGGCGCGCGCAATAATCGCAGGAGACAGTTCACCTTGAGGAGGGAGTAGCCAGGGCGAGCGCAAGCTGGACCATTCGCCGCCACCGTGTTCGGTCTCGTCAAACTTGCCGTAGACCTTGGGACGTACGTCATCGCGCCAGTTGTACAACTCTTCTTTAAGTGCGTATTCCAGAATCTGGCGTTTTTCTTCCACCACCAGAATTTCGGACAGGCCGGTTGCGAACTGGCGGGCGTCTTGCCCGTCCAGGGGCCAAATACAGCCCACTTTAAATAGTCGGATACCTAGCTCGGCGCATAGCTCGTCGGACAGGCCCAGATCGGCCAGTGCCTGACGGGTATCCAGATAGGCTTTACCCGCCGTCATGATGCCAAAGCGGGCTTCGGGCGAATCAATCTCGACGCGGTTCAATTTGTTGGCGCGCACATAAGCCAGAGCGGCGTACCACTTGTGGTTCATCATGCGGGCTTCTTGCGCCAGTGGCGGGTCTGGCCAGCGGATGTTCAGACCATCGGCGGGCATGTCCTCGATCTCGGGCAGGACAATGTTCAGGCTGTCCGGGTCCAGATCAACTGAGGCGTTTGACTCCACTACTTCGGTGACGCATTTCAAGGCTACCCACAGGCCGGAGAAACGGCTCATGGCCCAGCCGTGCTGGCCAAAGTCCAGGTATTCCTGCACGTTGGCCGGGTAGAGCACGGGAATACCGGCGGCGGCGAAAACGTGATCGGACTGGTGGGCAACAGTGGAGGATTTGGCTCCGTGGTCATCGCCTGCCAGTACCAGTACACCGCCGTGTCGGGCGCTACCAGCCGAGTTGGCATGCTTGAACACGTCCATGGAACGGTCCACGCCAGGGCCCTTGCCGTACCACATGGCAAAGGTGCCGTCGAAACGTGCACTGGGGTACAGATTGGTTTGCTGGCTACCCCAGACGGCGGTAGCGGCCAGATCTTCGTTCAGACCGGGCTTGAACACGATGTCGTGTTCTTTCAGATGTTTACTGGCTTGCCACAGAGCCTGGTCTACGCTCCCTAATGGGGAGCCCCGGTAGCCAGAGATGAAGCCTGCTGTATTCAGACCGGCGCGCCGGTCCCGTTCTTTCTGCAGCATGGGCAAGCGCACCAGGGCCTGGGTGCCGCTCATATAGGCGCGGCCCTTGGTGACAGTGTATTTGTCATCCAGGGACACGGACTCCAACATGGCCTTGTAAGGTTTGTTGAGTGGGGCATTCATGAGTTTGTCTCCTGCAAGAAGGATGGTTTTCGTGCAAGTTGTTGTCGTTTGTTCTTTAGTCTAGGGCAGCTTTTTGTTATCGTAAAATCAAATTTACGTGTACCTGATATCTGAAAAACGGATGGCTATGAAGCACGAAGTGACTCTGAGGCAGTTTCGATATTTCATCGCTGCGGCGGTCAGCGGGCAGTTCTCGGCGGCGGCCCAGGCGGAGAATGTCTCCCAGTCGGCTATCAGTAATGCAGTGCAAAGTCTGGAGCGCCAGCTGAATGTGGCCTTGTTTGAGCGTTTGCCCCATGGTGTGGAGTTAACGCCACAGGGACAGGCGTTCTTTCACCACGCCCATCACGTGATTGATGCCGTCAGCGATGCGCTGAACCATGCAGATTTGCGGCGACAAAATATCGAAGGGCAGATTCGGGTAGCCGCGGGCTATACGGTTCTAGGCTACTTCTTGCCTGATCTGATCAGTCGTTTCAAGCACAGCTATCCGAATATCGACATCGAGCTGGTGGATATGGAGCGCCCCGAAATGGAGGCCGCCCTGGAGGGCGAGCGTATCGATCTGGGTGTTGCTATTTTGTCGAATATCACCGATTTGGCCATGTTCGGGCACCATCGCCTGAGCAGTTCCCGCCGGCGCTTATGGGTGTCGGATCAACATGCTCTGGCCAATGAGTCCAGTGTGTCCCTGGAGCAGGTCAACAACTATCCTTACATCTTTCTGACGGTGGACGATGCCGATACGGCGGCCATGCGACATTGGGGCAGCCCCGGCTTTCCGGAGCGTGTGGCTATGCGGACGCGCTCCCTGGAGGCGGTGCGCGGTTTGGTAGCTTATGGCTTTGGGGTGACGATCTTGTCAGATATGGTTTACCGGCCCTGGTCTCTGGAAGGCAAGCGTATCCATGCCATCGGGATTCATGACCCGGTGGAGTCGGTAGAGGTGGGCTTATTGTGGCCTACAGGACGTGAGCCGGAAGGATTGGTGGCCTTGTTTCAGCGCTTTCTGATTCAGGCCTGTGACCATGATATGGCCCGCGCCGGCATGGGAAGCCGACGCGGTGGGGGACTGTTGTAGCAGCGCTTACGGCACCAGCGCCAGACCGATACGGAACTGCGAAGAGCTGCGCTCGCGGTAGCTCAACATGGTTTCCGCGTAACCCGAGAAGTACTGGGCGTAGAGGTAGCCGTTCATGTTCAAAGGCGTGCGGTTCAGCGGCCAGGCAATCGTGAACTCATGCGTATTGCGGCTGCCCGCGCCCTTGTTGTACATGCCAGACAGTACCAGTCCGTTGTCCTGGGCGTAGCGGACTTTCCAGTCGTAACGGCCACGGTAGTGTGCCCAGTCTGCGTTCTCGCCCATGAACACATAGTGCTTGATGCGTGGGGCAAACGTCAGTGTGGCACCGTGATCAAAGCGGTAATTGAATTCGGGCTGGATGAAGACCTCGTTCATGGAGCGCGAGTCATCACCGGCCTTGCCGTTAGAAGCGTGTTCGTAGCCGGTGGCCAGACCCATGAACAGACGTTTCTGCTCGGATTCCCAGATGGAGTCCTTACGCCAGAAGAAGCTGGGGCGGTAGGTGGTGTCTACAAAAGGCTTGGATTCGGCATGCAGATCCCACAGGGCTGTTTGCGTATAGCCAATGTAGAAGTGATCGTAGAACTTCGGATTGCTAGGATCATCCGGCGAATGCAGGCGGTACTTGAAGCTCAGCTGGAAGCGGGCATTGGTGCCGCCTTTATTGCCGACAATAAAGTAGGTCGGGTCGTGAGCCGAAATCGCGTTGCTGAAGTTCTCGAAACTGGAGTTCGCGGGTTTCAGGCCTTGTCCGTTATTGATGGCTGGCCCTTCGCGTTGTGCGCCGGCCGCGACGGCCTGGGCATAGGGCAGGGCAGGGTCAATGACACGTGGGTCATGGCCAGCACCTGCGTTCACCACGGCGGCGTTTGCCGGTTGCGAGGTAATCGGGCTTTGACCTTCCGGATTGGTGTCCAGCGCCAACATCACACGCTCGCCTTCAATATTGACGGCTTGCAAGCCGGTCAAACCATTGGGGACCACAGCTCGCCAACTGTAGGCGGTGAAGTTGTTGATGGGGATGGATGCTCGGGGCCGCGGGCTGACTAGCTCGGCCAGGCTACGGATGACGTTGCCGTTATTGTCGCGCCACTGCAAAACCAGGTTTTGCGGGGCGGTCCAGCTCATCAAGCTGCCTGTGTCGTTGTAGACGATAGCGTCAATATCGACGGTTTCACCAGAACTGGCCTGTACTTGGCGCAATTGATAGCTGATACCTGCCTGTGCGGTATTCAGGACTGCGCTCAAGATAAGAAAGGGGGCCGATAGTATTAAAGAGTGCTTGCTTAGTTTCTTTTTGGTCGGCATGGAGAAAAGTCCAGGAAAACGGGTTAATCCGTACACGACTGTACCATTTGCGACTAAAAATACTACCTATAATTATTTTTCTTACAGTATTGACACTCTGACCAGAGTGCTGCTTATCTAAAACAGATTTTCAGGCTAGAATATTCGATTGTCCTTTTCAGGTCTGTTTTTTTACAAAAAATGGGCCTTGAATTCGGTCCTTATTCCTTACGGACCGTTATCTCGGACCTTGCATCGCCTGACAGTTTTGACGATGCCACCATCACCTGGCGGGTGTAGCTCAGTTGGATAGAGCACAGGCCTTCTAAGCCTGGGGCCGGGGGTTCGAACCCCTCCACCCGCGCCAACCTTACTCCCCTTTTTCTTGCGTGCTTTTCTGCTCCTAGGCATTACCCTGAGCCGATGCATTTAGTAAGTATGGTGTAAGTGTCGGGCTCTAATGTTCACCGCATAGACGTCGGCAGGCGTCTTCATAGCGCCGTTTTCAGCCTTTTCGGGCTGGGCCGGTTCAATAAGATACGCCAGCAAAATAAGGCGTTCAGAACAATGCGGAGACAAACTATGCAAGACCCCCTTGTAGGTCGGATTACGGCCAATCCTCGCTATCAGAATCTGGTCAAGACCCGGTTGCGGCTGGGCTGGATACTCACCATCGTCATGCTGGTGGCTTACTACAGTTACATCGGCATTATTGCTTTCGACAAGGAATTGTTTGCAGTGCGCTTGGGTGATGGCGTCATGACCCTGGGTATTCCTATTGGTTTTGGAGTCATTGTGTTGGCTGTTGTCATTACGGGCATTTATGTCTGGCGCGCCAATACCAAGTTTGACCAGATGGCCAAGGAAGTCCTTGAGGAGGTGCGTAAATGAAGCATTCCTATCTTCGTTCCGGCCTGGCTCTGGGCCTGATGCTGGCCAGCCCCGCCTTGCTGGCGGCTGGCGGCGACCTGGGCGAGCTGCAAAAGCAGCCGACCAACTGGACCGCCATCGGCATGTTTGCGGTCTTTGTGGTGGCGACCTTGTGGATTACCAAATGGGCGGCTGCCCGCACCAAGTCGGTCTCTGACTTTTACACGGCAGGTGGCGGTATTACGGGCTTTCAAAACGGCCTGGCCATTGCCGGTGACTATATGTCTGCGGCTTCCTTTTTGGGTATTTCGGCGGCGGTGATGATCAACGGCTACGATGGCCTGATCTACTCCATTGGCTTTCTGGTCGGCTGGCCCATCATTACATTCCTGCTGGCAGAAAAGCTGCGTAACCTGGGCAAATTCACCTTTGCTGACGTAGCCGCTTACCGCTTCCGCCAAGGTCCTATCCGCGCCTTCGCCGCCTCGGGCACGCTGGTTGTGGTTCTGTTCTATCTGATCGCACAGATGGTAGGCGCCGGTCAGTTGATCAAGCTGCTGTTTGGTCTGGAGTACTGGGTGGCTGTGGTGCTGGTGGGCGTGTTGATGATGGTCTACGTGCTGTTTGGCGGCATGACAGCCACCACCTGGGTGCAGATCATCAAGGCTGGTCTGCTGCTGTTCGGTGCTTCCTTCATGGCCATCATGGTGCTGGCACAGTATGGTTTTTCGCCAGAAAAACTGTTCGCTGCGGCAGTGCAGGTCAAGACAGATGCCGCTATTGCAGCCGGTAAAGATGCTGTCCAGGCCTCCACAATTGGTCAAGCCATCATGGGCCCCGGCAACTTCATCAAGGACCCTATCAGCGCGATTTCCTTCGGTATGGCTCTGATGTTTGGTACTGCTGGTCTGCCACACATCCTGATGCGTTTCTTTACCGTGCCTGATGCAAAAGAAGCACGTAAATCCGTGTTCTGGGCAACCACCTGGATCGGTTACTTCTACATCCTGACCTTCATTATCGGTTTCGGCGCTATCGTGCTGGTGTCCACCAATCCCCGCTTCCTGGACGTTGGCGGCGATCTGATTGGCGGTTCCAATATGGCCGCTGTGCACTTGGCTGATGCTGTTGGTGGCGACGTGTTCCTGGGCTTCATGTCGGCAGTGGCGTTTGCCACGATTCTGGCTGTGGTAGCTGGTTTGACGCTCTCCGGTACATCCGCCGTGTCGCACGACCTGTACTCCACGCTGATCAAGAAGGGCGAAGCCACGAACGAGGAAGTCATGCGTGTATCGCGCACTACCACCTTGATCCTGGGTGTGGTTGCCGTGTTGCTGGGTATTATTTTCGAGAAGCAGAACATCGCCTTCATGGTGTCTCTGGCCTTCGCGATTGCTGCCTCGGCTAACTTCCCGGTCCTGTTCCTGTCCATTCTGTGGAAAGGCTGCACGACACGTGGTGCCACGATTGGTGGTTTCCTGGGCTTGATCGTTGCTTTGCTGCTGACTTTGCTCTCGCCTTCGGTGTGGGAAGCTACGCTGGGCAATCCAGCCGGTTCTTCGCCATTCCCTTACGCGTCGGCAGCCTTGTTCTCCATGCCTTTGGCTTTCGTGGCGATCTGGTTCTTCTCGATCACTGACCGTAGCCCACGTGCCGAGATCGACCGTGCTGGTTTCGAGGCTCAGTCGGTACGCTCCGAGACAGGTGTGGGTGCAGAGGCAGCGTCTGCGCACTAATCTGCTCTGACAGGCCGGGCTTGTTTGCCCGTGCCTGAGCCAGATTGTTAAGGGTGCAAAAAAAACCGGTGTGATTCATATCACACCGGGTTTTTCATTTGCTCATGCCGCTATTGCTGTCAGTACTGCTGGTCGTGTGCTGCGGATATCAAGCACACAGCAGTCAGTCTCTCTATTCAGGGATTCAGCTTCAGGCCTGAGTCTCGGACGGGACGGGCAGGCCGTCAAAACGCTCATAGAAGTACGCGGCGGCCTCCGGTGCCTGTTCATCCTCGGCCCGCAAGGTGGACAGAATATAGCGCTCGGCCTTGCCGCAGACCTGACGATACACATCCCGGCACAGCTCATAAGCCTGTTTCCCTGCCCAGCCTGCTGGCAGTAGCTCAATAGGCAGTTGAGGGTCGTGCAGCTGAATACGGCGGAACTCGTGAATCAGCAGGGTACGAATCACAAAGGCCAGCTCGTCGTTATAGTCGTGGCCTGCATCCAGCATGGCCAGAGCGGGCGCAAAGCGCTGGATGAACTGACCGTAGCCGCTGGCCACCTGAGCCAGATCCCAACTGTCCTGAATCAGTTGGGACAGAGGGCGGGTTTGCGGCAGTTGGGAAGGTTCCAGCTTGCCCACATACACCTGCGACTGCGCCTGTGTCGCCTGCAGGATGTAATCCAGAATCGTGTGATCCGGGTTGGGGTGCAGGAAAGCCGTGGGTGACAAGGCGCAAAAGCCCTCCCACAGCAGTTCCTTGCGCAGGTCTGCCCGTTGCTTGGAGTTCATCATCAAGCTGGGCATGCTGAAGATCAGCGTCCATTGCCCGTCCCAGGCCAGATAGGTTGGGGTGTAGATGCGTTGATACGCGTGTTCGAAGCGCTGGCTGGCTTCGGGACGCAAGGTGTACTGGCTACGTCGCCCTTCGCGCTGCGCGCTCAGCCAGCCCTCCTCGGCCAGCCTGTACACGCTGGTGCGCACCAGTCGGTCGCTGATCCCGAAGGGGGCCAGCAACTGAATCAAACTGCCTAGCCAAAGTTTGCCGCCATGTGGGCGAATCACGTCGCCAAACAAGGTCATGACCAGGGACTTGGCTCGGGGAGGGCGGTTTTCCAGATGGTGGGCGGCCCATTGGGCCAGGTCGGAATAAGGAAGCTCGGACATTGTTTTTTTAATGGCGCTCAAGTCTGTTTTGGAACGGCACGCCTGTCTGTGTAGACCGTTTAAGCGCTTGATTATAAAGGGTGGGTGCGCAAGCGGATTGAAAGATTGTGCAAGCCAGGGGCTTTCTTGAAGCTTGCAGCAGTTTCAGGTGTGCACATATTACAGATAGGGGCTGGCCAGCCAGATCAGGCGGTTGCGCAAGCGCTTGCCAAAGCCGATTGAACTTAAGGACTCCAGGCTGACGGCTTGGGCGTCCTCAATTTCCAGATCAATCAGGTTCTGGATTTGGCGGGCCGTGTCGCGGCTGTAGATTTCTACGTCCAGCTCGAAGTTCAACCGCAAGCTGCGCGGGTCCAGATTGGACGAACCAATATAAGACCAGACTCCGTCAATCGTCATGAGCTTGGAGTGGTTGAAGGGGCCGCTGGCGCGCCAGACCCGGCAGCCTGCGCGCAGCACCTGATCCAGTTGGGCTGTCATGGCGTAATTGACCAGGCGCAGATTGTTTTGCCCGGGGATGACGATATCCACTTGAATGCCGCGTCGGGCGGCGGTGTTCAAGGCACCCAACAGGATCTGATCGGGTAGAAAGTAGGGAGACTGAATACGGATATGGCGCTGGGCAATGGCAAACGCCCCTTGCAGCATATGGTGGGTACTGGCCATGAAACGATCCGGGCCCGAAGCAATGCAGCGAGCCGGAACATGAGGTCTGGGGGCGGGCGAGGAGCTGGCATGCCAATAGATGGGCGATAGGTCTTCGCGAGTCGTGAACTGCCAGTCGTGGCGAAAAGAAGCCAGCAATTGCATGACTGCCGGGCCTTCCAGGCGGAAATGGGTATCTTGAGAAGGCTTGCCGTCGCTGTACTGCGCCATAAAGGACTCACGCAGATTCATGCCGCCGGTAAAACCTACCGTGCCATCCACAATCAGTAATTTGCGGTGACTGCGCAGATTGGCGTAGGGCATGCGCAGAAAGCCCAGGGGGTTGGTCATGAACAGGGCGCAGCGTATGCCTTCGCGGCGCAGCAATCGCACAATGGGCGTACGCGAGTATTTCGCCCCGATGGCATCGACCAGCACACGAATCTGCACGCCACGTTGATGGGCGCGCGACAGGGCGCTGACAAATTCGCGCCCCAGGCGGTCGCTATCGAAGATGTAGCTTTGCAAGGCAATGGTGCTGTGGGCCTGATCAATGGCCTCCAGCATGGCGGGATAAGCCTGATCGCCGCCGACCAGAACGCGCACATTATTGCCGTTACGCAGTTGGCTGCGGCTGACGCGGTCACCCAGAATTTGTAAAGAGCGAAACGGTGCGCCGACCAGGGCACCAATGTCCGAGACGGGAGGGTGCAGATACGTGACCTGTTCATAGAACACGTCTGCACTTTGTTCCAGAAGGCTTTGTCGGCGTACGCGGTTGATCCCGGCAATCAAATACAGGAATGGCCCGAGCAGTGGCGACATGATGATGACGCCTACCCAACTGATGGCGGCGCGGACATCATTTTTGGTCATGGCGGCATGAATGGCCGCGGAAGCGCCCAGTATCACGCTGAGCACCAAAGCTAGATGCGGCCAGTAATCGTGCAGCAGGGAGCGCAGGTGTATCAGATGCTCTTGCATGGGTTCAGGTGCTACGTTTCTTGTCAGGCAGATCCGGGCGTTGGTAGAGGCTGTGCATCCAGGACGGGTTCGGTGCGCCGCGGGCGGCAAACTGCTGCAGGCGGGAGGGAGAGCGCCATACGCCACCACCTATGCCAGGCGAGGGCTGGACGCCATACCAGAACCATTGGCCGTCTTCATCCTGTGCAAGCCAGTCCCAATTGGCGGGTGCCTGATCCCAGCAGGGGAAACCGAGTGTCATCAGCAAACTTCCAGAAAATGGGACAGATTAGAGTATAAGAAAGCGTGGTTTTGTGCCAGTTTCTATTACAGAGGAGGCGGGCTGAATTGTCGGGTGTTTGATGGGGAGGGGCTTTTGCTGTGCGGGCCTGCCAACTCGAAGGGCTGGGTCGCAGGCGAAAGCCAGGACTGGTCTGGGGTTCACAATCAAACACAGTTTATTGTCCAGCCTGAACTTGCGTGGGGTGTGCGAAGGCGGCAAACTTGTTACGATGAACAAACGCAAAAAAGCCCGCTGCGTGGCGGGCTTTCAAGTATGTTTTTTCCAGTTCCTGGTCTTGTCACCATTTAAGGAGATCTTCAAAACCTTGGAAGCGGTAAATTTCTGGGGTGACCGATGGGGCTCGAACCCACGACAACCGGAATCACAATCCGGGACTCTACCAACTGAGCTACGGTCACCACTGTTTACTGCTTTTTTGCTTCTGGCCTACATCAAGGTGGGCTGTGAAGTAAAAAATGTATTCTAGCATGCTTTTTTTAAAGAATGCAACACTCGTGCAAGAATACTTCGACCCTGAGTCTTGCTCCGGTCTTGCCGGTTGGAGCGTGACTCAGGTTTAATGATTTCCCCTCGTAATAGCAAGGAAGCGCGAAATGTCTCAATTATTCGTCGTTCATCCCGAAAATCCTCAACCCCGCGCATTGGCTCAAGCAGCCGAACTATTGGCTAAAGGAGGGCTGCTCGCCATTCCTACCGATTCCAGTTATGCCGTTGTCGCCCGCCTGGATGACAAGTCCGCCGCTGACAGCCTGCGTCGTTTGCGTGGCTTGGATGATCGTCATCATCTGACCTTGCTGTGTCGTGATCTGGCCGAGATCAGCCACTTTGCCAAAGTGGATAACCCGCAGTATCGCTTGTTGAAGATGGCCACCCCTGGCCCGTGGACGTTCATTTTGGAAGCAACCAAGGAAGTGCCGCGCCGCGTGTCGCACCCTTCGCGCAAAACCATTGGTATTCGGGTGCCCGACCAGAAAGTGGCCCTGGCCCTGATGGAAGAAGTCGGCAGCCCCTTGATTTCCACCACGCTGATTCCTGAAGGCGAAGACGAACCCTTGAACGACGCCCAGGAAATTCTGGACCGTTATGCCCATCAGTTGGCAGCGGTTGTCGATGGTGGACCTTGCCCCTTGCAGGCCACTACCGTGATCGATCTGACCGGCCCTACGCCGGAGGTGTTGCGTCGTGGCTCGGGTGATCCTGCCACTTTGGGCCTGTCCTGATCTGCGGGCTTGTACAAAACTCGCGTCCAGGTGCCTATCCGTGTTTCAATTCTGAACCTTGGGGCAGCACTCGCTGTCCCAATCAGACAGGCTGATGACAGGCGACTTATCGTCTTGAAAAAGTAGGGGATAAGTCCCCGGCCTGGACCAAGGATCACCATGGACTCTTTTATACAGACCTTGACGGTCTATGCTTTACCAGTCATTTTCGGTATTACGCTGCATGAAGCTGCCCACGGCTACGTCGCCCGCATGTTTGGCGACCCGACGGCCATGCTGGCCGGTCGTATCAGCCTGAACCCACTGCGTCATATCGACCCTATCGGCACGATTGTGGTGCCGGCGGTGCTGTTGCTGTCCAGCGCCATGATGGGCATGGGCGGCATTCTGTTTGGCTGGGCCAAACCCGTCCCTGTGGATTGGGGCCGCCTGCGCAATCCCAAGCGCGACATGCTCTGGGTTGCTCTGGCCGGACCGGCCTCCAATATGCTGATGGCTATCTTGTGGGTTCTGTATGCCCATTTGATGGTCAAGATCGGGCAGGGTGACAGCCGCTTCTGGATGGGCATGGCGGTGGCCGGTGTGCAGGTCAACCTGGTTCTGATGGCACTGAATCTGCTGCCTTTGCCGCCTTTGGATGGCGGGCGCATTGTATTTAGTCTATTGCCTAATCGTTTGGCCTATCATTATTCTCGTATCGAGCCTTATGGCATGGTCATTTTGATCCTGCTGATGTTTACCGGCGTACTGTGGACCCTGATGAGTCCCTTGATTGCGCTGGGCGAAGGCATATTGAAATGGTTCTTATGATTTAACGGCTTATCCGTTAAACTTGTGAGTCATATTTTTTTTCGGCTATAGGGCCTTAAACCCGGAGATTCATCTCATCATGGCAAGTTCGGACTCTGCTATTTCCAATTTTCAGGGCAGCATGGTTGCCCTTGTTACACCCATGGATCCCAATGGGGGTCTGGATTTTGCCGCTTACCGAAAGCTGATCGACTGGCACATTCAGGAAGGAACGCGTGTGCTGGTGGTCGTTGGAACCTCGGGCGAATCGCCCACGGTGTCGGTTGATGAGCACGCTGAACTGATCAAGGTAGCCGTTGAACACGCGGCTGGCCGTGTGCCCGTGATTGCCGGTGTGGGTGGCAACTCCACTCGCGAGGCCATCGAACTGTCGCGTCACGCCCAGGAAGTGGGTGCAGACGCCGGTTTGTCAGTGGTGCCTTACTACAACCGTCCTACTCAGGAAGGCATGTACCAGCACTTCCGTGCCATTGCAGAAGCGGTGGATCTGCCGCAGTTCCTGTACAACGTGCCGGGCCGTACCGTGGCCGATCTGCAGAACGACACCGTGCTGAGTCTGGCTCAAATCCCCAACATCATCGGTATCAAGGACGCAACGGGCGATCTGGCTCGTGGCGGCTTGCTGCTGCGTGATGCCCCCGAAGATTTCATAGTGGTCAGCGGCGATGATCCTACCGCTGCTTCGTATATCTTGCTGGGCGCCAAAGGCAATATCTCCGTGACGGCCAACGTGGCCCCACGCCTGATGAGCCAGTTGTGCCAGGCCGCTTTGGATATGGACGTACCGACGGTACGCCGTTTGAATGCCTATCTGGCAGGTCTGAACAAGAACCTGTTTGTTGAGGCTAACCCCATCCCCGTGAAATGGGCAGTTGCAGAAATGGGCCTTACTCAGCTGGGATATCGTTTACCATTGACGCCGTTAAATGCACAGCATCACGAGTTGCTGCGTCAATCTTTGAAACTTGCGGATCTTCTTCCATGATTGCAAAGCCAGTTAATAAAAGCCTGATCGGGCTGTCTTTGAGCCTGTTGGTGCTGTCGGGCTGCTCGACGATGGACCAGATTATGGGCCAGGGCGAGTCGGTGAATTACAAGAGTACGGTAGCAGGCGATCCCTTGAGCATTCCGCCGGATCTGACCCAGGCCAACCGCGACGCACATTACCGTGCGCCAGAAGGTGCCACGTCTTACTCGGTCTACTCGCAAGGTCAAACCGCGCAGCAGGCCAAGGGCGGTGCCGATACGATCCTGCCTCAGTCTGATGCCATCAAGGTGATGCGCGATGGCGATCTGCGCTGGCTGGTCGTAGACCGCCCCGTGGAAGACCTGTTCCCCCGCATCGTCGATTTCTGGGGTGAGCATGGTTTTACCATTCAGTCCCAGGACCCCCGTGCCGGCTTGATTCAGACCGACTGGGCTGAAAACCGTGCCAAGATTCCAGAAAGCTGGATACGCAGTGCCTTGGGTTCCATCATTGACCAGGTCTTTGATAGCGGCGAACGTGACCGCTTCCGTACCCGCTTTGAGCGCGTCGGCAACAAGACCGAAATCTATGTGTCCCACCAGCACATGGAAGAAACACCAACGGCAGACGGTTCCGCCTTTAAATGGGTGTTCGCCAAAGAAGATCCAGGTCTGAATGCGGCCATGCTGGCTCGCATGATGGTCTTCCTGGGCTCGGATATTGAAACAGCACGTGAACAAGTGGCCAACGCCTCCAAGGATCCTTCCAGCGTTCAGGTCCAGGCGTCGGACAAGGGCGATCAGGCTGAATTGATGCTGAACGAGTCCTTTGATCGTGCATGGCGTCGTGTTGGCGTAGCCATCGACTCCGCCGGTTTCTCGGTTGAGGATCGTGACCGTTCCGCTGGCGAGTTCTTCATCCGCTATCTGGACTCGGATACCGGCGAGAAGATCGAGCAGCAAAACATCATTGGCCGTATCTTCGGCAGCCGCAACACCGCCGAAGCCACACCCTTCCGCATCAAGCTGAGTGCCCAAGGTGCTGGCACTCGCGTAACGGTGCTGGATCAGCAAGGTCAGGAGCAGACCACGCCGACAGCCAAGCGCATCATCAATGTGCTGTCTACCAATCTGCGCCCCGGCAACTGATTGTTTTGAGTCGGCCTGCGGGCCGTCTGGAAAAAGCCCTGGTTTCATGCCAGGGCTTTTTTTATGCACTAGCTCCGTTCTGAGTTACTTTGGCTCTCTTTCTCTTGTCGAAGAGGAGCCAACAGGGGCCAGGAATCTGGCGAGGTCAGCGCGATTAGCACTGGCTTTTCCTCTACAGAAGAAGAGGTCGTTGAGAGCATTTCCTGAAAGGATACAGTCTCTTTTCCAGGCTACGCTGCGCTCTGTTTGTAGCGCCTGGATTGCGGTGCTCCAATGGCGCAAAGCCTTTCTTTGGCAAAGACTTGAGGGGGGGGCCATCTTTTATTTTGTGAGCAGAGTTAATCTTTCTTGAGCAGGGCTGGACTTTCTCTAAAACTGTAAAGATAATAGGAACCATTATCATTTAATGTGTTTTAGGGAGTGGCCCATGCTGAAATCGTTTTGCCGTAACGGTTTAAGTTTTTGCCTGCGTATGCTGCGTGGCACACAAGCCTCTGCTCACGCTCCTTCAGAACCGGGTGCTCGTATGCTGGCCATGATCGAGGCCTTGCCTCGCCGTCGTCGTGAAGCGTTTGTGCTGCATCGCTTCGAGGGCCTGAACTACAAAGAAATTGCGACACGCATGGGCACCAGCCCTCAAGTGGTTGAGCACTATATCCGCATGGCCATGTTGGCGTGCCGCCATAATCCGGCGCCGCTCAATCGGGCGGACGGGGCAGTGCCGCGTCCGGCTGGTTCGTATGTCTAAGGACGAACACATGCTGCACATTGATGAGCAGGCCTTGAGCTGGCTGCTCAAACAGCACGACCCCAAACATCAGAACGATGCCCGCAGCCAGTCTGCGTTCCGGGCCTGGTTGTCCATTGATCCCGAGCATCAGGCCGCCTTCTTGCGCTGGAAGCTGGAGTGGGAAGCCATGGATGGAATCAGCGAGGAGCATCTGAGTCGTTTGCGTGCAAACTCCCGGCAAGCCGCAGGCGCGGCAGGGTCGGGGACATGGCGTCAACGTTTGCTAAATAGCTGTTTGGACGCCTGGTCCACTAACCCGGCCTTGCGCTTTGCCTTGGGTGGCGCAGTGTGTCTGCTGTTGGGAGTGGCATTTTTGGGTAGCGTAGGTAGCTACTTTCTATAAGCCTTGTGCAAAGCGCCTAGTTCTTATCTCCCCATGGCGAGCGTAGATATTGCGCTGCTTGCTGGATACGTTCATCCAGTGTTGTGGCTTCCAATCTGGGAATGGCACCCAGGCAAGGGCTCGGCAGATAGTCATGCAGCGTTTGCAGGTTCTCCTGGGCATAACTCATCTCCGGCGCTACGTGGTTGGCGACCCAGCCCAGCAAGTTCAAGCCGCTGGCGCGTATGGCTTGAGCCGTCAGCAAAGCGTGATTCAAGGCACCCAAACGTAGACCGATAACCAGCACCACAGGTAGTTGCAAGGCTTGTGCTAAATCTACGCCTGTCCGCCCTTGCCCCAAGGGCAGCATGAAGCCTCCTGCTCCTTCAACGATTGCATAGTCGGCCTGCTCCGCCACCGTTTGAACCGTTGTTTTGATCAGAGCCGGGTCTATTTCGATTCCTGCTTGTTCAGCCAGAATATGGGGTGCCGCAGCGGGCTTAAACAAGTACGGTGTCAGGGTTTCGGGAGCGAGCTTCAGGCTGGAATGCCGCGCCAGTGCATCCACATCTTCGTTCTGTAAACGTCCTTCTACCTCTACGGCCCCCGAAGCAATGGGTTTGATGCCGAGCGTGCGTGCGCCGCTTTGGCTTAGTAAATGAAGTAAAGCCGAGCTGACCAGCGTTTTGCCAATTTCCGTATCGGTGCCCGTCACAAAGCAGGCCCTCATGCGTATTCCTTCAGCAGACGACCCAGCCCATGCAGGCAATGCTCCACCTCTTTTGTGCCCCAGAGATAGCCGGGCATCAGGTACACCGTATTGCCGATAGGGCGCAGCATCAGTCCCTGTTGCAAAGCAGAGCGGTAAAAGCGCCGGGCAAAGCCCTGGTGATCGTAGCGAGCTGGGCCCGTGTCCAGATCAAAGGCCCAGATTACCCCGCAGCGGCGCAGATGCTGCATCTTGGGATAGTGCCGGTTCAGTCTATGCAAACCTTCATCAAGTGCTTGTCCCAGCATTTTTTGCAGCTCGTAGACGGGGTATTGCTGGAACAAGTCCAGCGTAGCCAGCGCGGCTCGGCAGGCCAGGGGATTGCCGGTATAAGAATGGGAATGCAGAAAGCCCCGGCGCAAGTCCTGGTCATAAAACCCTTGATAAATCGAGGGGCTGGATAGCACTACGGACAAGGGCAGCGTGCCGCCGGTAATTCCCTTGGACAAGCACAGCAGGTCAGGCCAGATACCGGCCTGCTCGCAGGCAAAGAACCTGCCGGTACGGCCGCAACCCACGGCAATCTCGTCCAGAATCAAATGCACCTGATAGCGGTCACACAGCTCGCGCACGCCGCGTAGATAGTCGGGGGAGTGCATGTGCATGCCAGCCGCACATTGCACTAGCGGCTCCAGAATGACGGCGGCAATGTCCTGATGACCAGCCAGAATCTGCTCCAGCGAGTGCAGTGCGTTTTCGGTGACCTGCGTGTGTTCGTCCGGGCTAGTGGCTTGACGCAGATCGGGGCTGGCTGCGGTGTATTGCTGGCCCAGCTGTGTGCCGTAGTTTTCCCGAAACAAGGGCACATCGGTCACGGCCAGAGCACCCAGTGTTTCGCCGTGGTATCCCTGCGCGATGCCTACAAAGCGGTGCTTGTGTTCCTGGCCTTGGTTGCGCCAGTAGTGCACGCTCAGCTTCAGGGCAATCTCAACCGCGGAAGCACCGTCGCTGGCATAAAAAGCATGCCCTAAACGATGGCTGCTCAAGGCGGCCAATCGTTCGGAAAGCTGCACAACCGGCTCATGGGTCAGGCCGCAGAGCATGATGTGATCCAGTTGCTGAACCTGATCGCTAATGGCTTGCACCAGATGCGGGTGGCTATGGCCAAACAGATTCACCCACCAGGAGCTGATGGCGTCCAGATAGGCGTTGCCGTCGGCATCATGAAGCCAGGCGCCTTGGGCGCGTTTGATTGCCAGTAGCGGCACGCCTTGATCGTGATGCTGCATCTGAGTGCAAGGATGCCAGACCGCTTGCAGGCTGCGTTGGGCCAAAGGGGGAAAGGAGTTTGAGTTCATGGCAAATCACCGTAAAGATTGGGCGGCTTCATGTAGTGCCTGGACCAGTTTTTCAATGTCCTGTTGCCGGTGGGCGGCAGACAGGGATATGCGTAATCGGGCTTGATGGCGAGGAACGGTAGGTGGGCGTATGGCCGGTGCCCAAATACCTTTTTGCAGGAGGGTTTCGGCCAGTTGCAAAGCAGGTTCTACCTCGCCAATCAACAGGCTTTGCACGGGCGTATCGGAGGGAGCTAGACGCCAGGGCAGATACTGGCTCAAGGTTTGCAGCGTCTGAATATGCTCTTTCAACAGGGTCCGCTGGGGCTGGGCTTGTTTGATCAGCTGCAGACAAGCCAGCAAGGACGCACAATGCGCCGGGGCCAAGCCGGTGCTGTACACATAGCTGTGGGCGGATTGCGTGAACCAGTCGGCCAGCTTGTGGGAGCAGGCAATAAATGCACCGCCTTGACCAGCCGCCTTGCCAAAAGTCCCCAGGTAAATAAGACGCCGACGCTGTGTGGTCGTGAGCTGGAATAGCTCAGGCGCTCCACGTCCGTTTTCACCCAAAATTCCCAGGCCATGTGCATCGTCCAGATACAGCAAAGCATCGTGGCGTTCGCATAAGGCGATCAGCTCATCGACCGGGGCAATCGTGCCGTCCATGCTGAACAGGCTGTCCGAGATTACCAGCTTGAAGCCCGGCGCTGGCCTGCCGAGCAAATCATCCAGCCGTGCCATATCCCTATGGGGATACACACGTAAACGAGCGCCGGATAGGCGGCTGGCATCAATCAGGCTGGCGTGGTTAAGCCTGTCACAAAAGATCGTGTCGCCCGTTCCGATCAGCGCGGGAATCACGCCCAGGCTGGCTTGATAACCGCTGACAAAAAGACGGCTGGCCTCGAAGCCACTCCATTCTGCCAGCTCCTGCTCCAGTGCTTGAGCTAGCGCATGATGCCCACAAATCAGCGGGGATGCCGTCGCTCCGGCGACGTCTTGTGCTTCTAGCCGTTTGAGTTGTGGATGCTGACTAAGGCCCAGATAGTCATTGCCGGCGAAATTCAGCAAGACCTGGCCATTGCGTTCGATATGGGCGTTTGGCAAGGGGCGGCTGATTGCTCTTTGGCGCCACAGTTTCCTGGTCTTCAAAGTCTCCAGTTGTTGATCCAGATGAGCGAGAAAGGCACTCATGACTGTGCCGCCCGGTATTGAACCGGCAAGCGGTTCCAGCCCCGATAGGCGGGGAGTCGAATACGCTCACCTTGCGTCCCTTGCAGGCGAGGGAGCAAAGGCAGGAATTGCTCAAGTACGAGCTTGGCTTCCAGCTGCACCAAACCGGCTCCCAGGCAATGATGAATTCCGTGTCCCATGGATAGCTCGGCCTGATTGTTGCGGCTGAAGTCCAGATCGTCGGGATTGGCAAACACCGCCGGATCGCGGTTGGCAGCGCCCAAGAGCAAAAGCAGCAACTGCCCCTTGCGCAAATGCTGACCATGCCAGTGCTGGTCGCGCATCAAACGTCTGGCTGTGTACTGAATCGGGCTGTCGTGACGCAGCACCTCTTTGATCGCGGCAGGAATTTTCTGCGGATTCGATAGCAAGTCCTGCAGCGTTGTGGAGTCGGCCAGCAGTGTTTGAAACAGGGAGCTAAGCAGATGCCGGGAGGTTTCATAGCCTGCAAAGAGCAACATACAGGACTGTGCCAAGCGCTCGCGCCTGCCTTGAAGGGAAAGCTGCTCATCATGCAAAAGCCGCCAGGCCAACCCGCCTTCTTGCAGATTGGCACTGTTGCCTAGAAAGTCAGCCATATCCAGCAAGGCGTCCTGGGTGCTTCTCAGCAAAGGCATATCCGGCGTGGCTTGTCCGATAAAACCTGCCAGTTGCTCTGACCAGGCCTGAAAAACAGACAAAGGCAGTTGCTCCAAGCCGAGCACGTCCATCATGACCAAGGCGGGGAGTGGGCGACAGACCTCATCAACCAGATCCACTGAACCGTGCCGCAGCTTGTCTTTTAACTCCAGGTGGATATGCGTAACGCGCTTTTCAATCGTGCTGTGCAGGGTTTCCAAAGCCTTCGCACTAAAAGCCGCGTTCACTACTCGTCTGACGCGTGTGTGACGGGGGCGGTCCAGAAAGACCAGCGTCCTGGCCATCAAGCCCTTGAAGGCTTGCAGACGAGGGGAGGGGTCAGCGCCAGCCTGGGCCACCCACCCGCCAACACGCCGCACACTTAAATCGGGATTGCGCAGGGCGGCTTGTACATCGCTGTGCCTATGAACTAACCACGCCCCACCGCAGAAATCCGCATCCCAAACCAAAGGCGGCCCCTGACGAAGACGGGCATAAGCTGCATAGGGTGACGCAAGATCAAAATCGCCAAACATGACACCGTTTCCTGAAGATCAAAGCCAGCGCAGGCTAGCACTTGAGCGTGGAAGAGGCAGTCAATAGATTGTGTCTATTAATTCTTACAGGGTTTTTTGCCTGCAGTAGGGATAAGTTGCAGGTTTATAGTGCTTATTGATGGGTTTTTTGTGACTAGTTTTTACAATAAAATCAGTGGTATTCAAGGCAGTAATCCTGCATGGGCAAGGGGAATGTTTTTGCCATTCAGGCCAGAAACTCTGTTCTGGCCTGAATAGGTTTTTATGAGTTACCGAGCATCAGACGCCGCCGGAAGCCCCTCAGTACCCAGCTTTTCCGTTTTACGCTGCGGCAACTTCCCATTCAAAATAAAGTACGCCAGCAGACCGATCACCAGGCCCCAGAAAGCCCCGCCAATCCCGAACAGGGTGATATTGGCGGCTGATGCCAAAAAGGTAATCAAGGCTGCTTCACGCGATTTGACGTCTGCCATGGCTCCCGCCAGGCTGCCGCCAATGGTGCCCAACAAAGCCAAGCCCGCCAGCGTGGTAATAAAGCTTGCAGGGAAGGCCATGAACACAGCGGCCAGGGTTACTCCGAAAACGCCAACCAGAATGTAGAACACACCGGCGGCAATCCCGGCAACCCAGCGTTTGGAAGGATCCTGGTGCGCCTCTGGCCCGGTGCAGATAGCGGCGGTAATGGCGGCTACGTTCATGGCATGGGAGCCAAAGGGAGCCATGATCAGCGAACCCAGTCCTGTCACCCAGACAATTGGGTTGGCACTGGTACGAAAACCGTCGTTACGCAGGACCAGCATGCCGGGCATGTATTGGCCGGTCAGCGTGATCAGGAATAAGGGCAAGGCGACGCTTAGCAAGGCATTCAGGGTGAATACTGGCATGGTGAATACCGGCGCGGCCAGTTCCAGTTTCAGGCCACTCAGGTCTACGCGATGCTCCAGCAGCAGAAAGCTCAGGCCCAGGATCAGAATGCCGACCACTGCGTAGCGTGCGGAAAAGCGTTTGATGATCAGGTAGGCCAGAATCAGCAGACCTGCCAGTTTCGGGTCCAGTGTCATGCTGCCAAATGCGCCAATGCCAAATTGCAGCAGAATGCCGGCCAGCAGACCGGCAGCGATGCCGTTGGGGATCAGACGGATCAGGCGCTCGAAGTAGGAGGACAGGCCCAGGACCACAAAGGCCGCTGCCGAGATCAGGTAGGCGCCGACGGCTTCTTCATATGGCGTGGTGGCCAGAGCCGTAACCAGAAATGCAGCGGCGGGCGTGGACCAGGCGGTGATGATGGGTTCGCGCGAAACCCAGCTCAAGAGCAAACCGGTAACACCCACACCAATGGAAATTGACCAGACCCAGGAGGCGGTCAGCTCAGGGCTGAGGCCGGCTACGTTGGCGGCCTGGAAAACCAGAATAAAGGTGCCGCCGTAGTTGACGATGACCGAGATCAGACCGGCCACGATAGGCGGGATCAGGTCGCTGACTAGAGAGGATGAGGTCGATCGGGAGGTAGACATAGTGCTCTGCGCTTTCCAAAAGGAGAGATGACAAACGAGCACTATTTATAACGATTAAATGGACTGGTCAGATAGGACGCTTTGTGGGTGCAGGGCAGACCACTTTTGAGTTGGGTAGGTGCCTGACTAGATTGAGTGGGGGGGCTACGTGATTTTGAATGTGGCCCGAGCTGGATTGAAGCTCGGCTGCAAAGCCACTAATGGTGGCTTTATGACGAATTGCTCGTCTTGTGAATCGCGTTGTTCATGATAGTGCTTTTTTTTGCTGGATGGCGTGAATAAAATACTGTGGCAACTGCAACTGCAACTGCAACTGCAACTGCAACTGCAACTGCAACTGCAACTG
>ENA-UOUJ01000061-UOUJ01000061.1-activated-sludge-metagenome-genome-assembly--contig:-NODE-61-length-100825-cov-14.055066_pt1 | contig 100825 bp, 89 predicted proteins | sample MGYA00249839_ERZ747224 | MGnify/ENA primary metagenome ERZ747224 (study PRJEB28782, sample SAMN03220277) | activated sludge metagenome | biome: wastewater; feature: sewage sludge; material...
TTTCGCCCCAGGTGGTGACGCGGAACAGATGGCCGAAGGTGTTGTGCGACATGTCGACCCCAGCGTTAGGCCGCGACACGCCCCGGCGTCCAGACCCGGCTGAAGCGGGCCAGCAGATCCTCGGCCGCCGAGGGGACGTCTTCGGCGGGGGTCAGGGTGACGAACAGCCGTCCCTGCGGCCGCGATCCGCGCGCGGGCAGGCCCAGGCCGCGCAGGGCCAGGCGATAGGGATTGGCCACGCCGCCGACCACCCAGGCGCTGCGCGGCCCGGCCCAGGTCTCGATCTCGATCCTGCCGCCGTCGTCGAACAGCCGGGCCGGGCAGGGCCAGTCCATGAACAGGTCGTCGCCCAGGGCCGACAGCCCGTCCTGGGGCCGGATGCGGACGGGCAGATACAGATCCCCGCCATCAAGTCCCGCCGCCTTTAGCCGCAGATGCTCGCCAGTGCGCAGGCCGAGCGGAACCCGCACCTTCAGCCGCCGCGCGCCCAGCATGACCTCAATCGCGCCGCCGGCCACCGCCTGCATCGGCGTCAGGCCCAGAATCGGCGGCGGCGCGGTGCGCCGGTCGGGCGCCGCCAGGGCGGGGCGGGGCGGATTCTGTTGCTGGATCAGGCGCCAGGCGGCGATCACGCGGCGGAACCGGTCGGCGTCGCCACCGTCGCAATCGGGCCGGGCCGATTTGACCGCCGCGCGGAAGGCGGCCGTCAGCGCCGCCCCCTGGACCGGGCCGTTCAGGCCGATCAGGGCATAGGCTTCCTTCAGGGAGGCGATCTCGGATCGTCCGGCGGCGCGCATGGGGGCACTAAGGCGCGGCTTATGGTCAAGGCGGGGTTAACCGCATCGCCGACGCGGCGTATGTAGGCCGCCATGACCGCCCCCGTGATCCCGCCCAGCCCGTCGCGCGAGGAATACGCCCGCGACTATGCCGCCGCCCTGGCCGCCAACGCCGATGACGCCGCCTTCGAGCGCGACGATCCGTTCGGCCTGTTCGTCGACTGGCTGGAGGACGCCAAGCGGCACGAGCCGAACGACGCCAACGCCATGGCCCTGGCCACCGTGGACGCCGACGGTCTGCCGGACTGCCGCATGGTGCTGCTGAAGGATGTCGATGGGCGCGGCTTCACCTTCTATTCCAACCAGGAAAGCGCCAAGGGCCAGCAGTTGGCGGCCATGCCGGGGGCGGCCCTGCTGTTCCACTGGAAGACGCTGCGCCGTCAGGTGCGGGTGCGGGGCCGGGTCGAGCCGGTGACGGCGGCCGAGGCCGACGCCTATTTCGCCAGTCGCGCCCGCGAAAGCCGCATCGGCGCCTGGGTGTCGCATCAGTCGCGGCCTCTAGGCGACCGGGCCGAGCTGGAGGCCGCCGTGGCGCGCGAGACGGCGCGGTATGAGGGGCAGGACGTGCCGCGTCCCGACCGCTGGAGCGGCTGGCGCGTGATCCCCGAAGCGATCGAATTCTGGCGCGACCGGCCGTTCCGCCTGCACGACCGCATCCGGTTCCAGCGGGACGGGCAGGGGTGGCGCCGCACCCGCCTGTGGCCCTGAGGGCCGATCAGGCCGCCGGTTCGGCCGTGGCCTGTTCGATCAGGGCGCGCGCCTGGGCGATGGCGTCGGCGGTGGTCATTTCGCCGTCGGCGACCTTCTGGCCCCAGTCCATCAGCGGGCCGCCGGTGACGGCGCCCTGGTTGGCCGCTTCCTGCAGATGCACGCCGTTTGCGCGGGCGATGGCCTGGTCCCAGGCCTGACGCACGGCGGCCCAGTATTCCTGACTCTTGGCCCAGTAGTCGTCGCCCGGCGCGGGGTTGTAGCCGTCCCAGCGGTTGTAGGTGTTGACCACGTCCTCCTGGACGATGGCGGTCGGTTCGGCGCCCGCCGAGGCCGGACCCATCTTCATATTGTCCTGGATGTGCACCCAGCCGCCGGGGGTCAGGGCATGGCGGTTGACGCCCAGATAGCGGTCGTAGATCGGGCTGCGCACCGCGTCGCGGCGGGCCAGGGGCCGCCAGGTCGGGCCGCTGGTCCACTGGGCCAGGCCGTGGTCGTAGGTCCAGCGGCCGACGCCGCCATAGCGGGGCGAATCGTCGGTCTGCCACACCGTCTGGGACCAGGCGCCGCGCCGCTGGTCATCCGGCACCGCCGTCAGCGTCCAGCGGTTCGGCCCGGCATAGGTCAGCACCGTTTCCGGCTGATAGACCCAGTCCTGACGCCAGTGCTTGATGACCATGGTCTGGCCGTTGTGCTCCATCACCAGGATGTGCTGCAGGCTGATGCGGTCGCCCTGGTCATAGACCACGCGCACGATCTCGTTGCCGCCCGACAGGTCTTCGTCCAGCGGGGTGTAACCCTCGCGGAAGCTGACCCGCTCGTGCATGGCGAACCGCACCCGATACTGGCCCGCCTGGGCCAGGATGGCCTGGCGGTCGCGTTCGAACGCTGACGCCGGCGCCTGGGCGGCGGCGGCCGCAGGCGGCGGCGTCTGCGCCAGGGCCGGTGTGGCAAGGGCCAGCAGCGCAGCGGCGATGATCAGGGCGCGGGTCATGGCGTCAGTCCTGTTGCAAGTCAGTCGCGTTATCGGCTTGTGCGGTTACAGGCGCAAGCTCAACGACACGCCGATGTTGCGCCCCGGTTGGGTGTAGGCGTCGCGCACGGTCGAGGACGTCGCCACGCCGCGGATGTCGCTCCACCAGCTGTAGGTTTCGTCTAAGACGTTGAACACGCCGACGCGGGCCCTGACCTGATCGGTGATGTTCCAATAGGCGGTGACGTCCACCAGGGCGAAGTCGTCGCCGACCGCGCATCCCGCCGACGGATTGGGATTGAAGCAACTCAGGCCCGTGGTGTCGAAGGCGTCCTTGGCCGCCGACCAGGTCAGAATGGCCTGACCGCCGAACCGGCCCGCGGGCTGATCATAGCCCAGGCCGAACACCAGTTTGACCGGATCGATGGTCGGCAGGGCGGTCTGCACCCCGGCGCTGATGCTGTCGCCCTGGGCCCAGGCGCCGGCGAAGCGGGCGCTGAAGCCATTGTCCCACCATAGCTCGGCCTTGGCCTCCAGACCGGCGACCTTCACTTCGGTGAAGTTGACGTACTGATAGACAGCCGGGTCCATCGGGGTGAAGGAGCCGGACACCACCTGCTGGCTGATGAAGTCCTCATAGTCCGCCTGGAAGGCCACGATCTGGGCCGACAGGGCGCCGTCGAACAGGGGCAGTTCGCGCGTGCGCACGCCGATCTCATAGCTGCGGCTGGTTTCCGGGCGCAGGTCGGGATTCGAGGCCGAGATATAGCCGAAGGCCAGGTTGGCGAAGCCGTTGTTCACCTGGCTGGGCGTCGGCGCCTTGAAGCCGACGGCGTAGTTGGCGAACAGGGCCACCGACGGATTGGCCCACAGCACCACGCCCAGCTTGGGCGAGAGATGATCGTCCGACTGGTCCGCACGCGGGCCGGTGTACAGCGGGTCGCTGGCGGTCGACAGTTCATAGCGATCCCAGCGCAGGGCGGGGATGATCTGCAGCGCGCCGTCCTTCAGGCTGATCTGATCCTGCACGAACGCGCCGGCCAGGGTGTAGTCGGTCTTGGGGAAGGGGCTGGACGGGAAGACTTCGCCCGCCGGCGGCACCGTGCCGTCGCGGATGCCCTGCTGGGTCGTTTCCGACCAGTCGCCGCCGAAGGTCAGGCGATGCTGGGCCCCGCCCAGGGTCAGGGTCTTCACCGCATCGGCCGAAACGCCGAACACCTCGTTGTTGAAGTGGTTGGCGCGGGTGCGGTCGGCCAGGGTGGTGCGGTCCTCGGCGCTGAATTGCAGGGTCGTGGCTTCCTGGCGATAGACGGCGACCTGACCGCGCTCCAGTCCCAGGGCGTCTTCGAACCGCCAGTCCAGGCCGATCCGCTCGCGTCGGGTGGTGTCTTCGGCCAGCAGTTGCGCCACCGAGGCGCTGCGGCCGCTCAGGATATCGGCCGTCATTTCGGATTCGTACAGGTCATAGACCGCGCGCAGGCGGTGGCCCGGCGCGATTTCCCACACCAGCTTGCCCAGCCAGGCGTCGGAGGTGATGTCCTGGGGGTTGGCCTCGGTGCGGGCGCTGCCGACGCCGCCGACCTTGCCTTGAGTTTCCGTCTCGCTGGCGTCGCGGTGGGTCCAGGCGACCAGGGCCGACAGGGGGCCGCTGCGTCCGGCCCAGGCCCCGGCGTAGGTCAGGCCTTCGTCCGCCGAATTATAGCCGACGCGGGCGCGCAGGCCCTGGGTGTTCCCGGCGCGGATCAGGTCGTCCGGGTCGCGGGTGGTGAAGCTGACGGCGCCCGCAACGCCATCCGAGCCGTACAGCGCCGAGGCCGGGCCGCGCAGGATCTCGACCGACCGCATCAAATCCAGATCGGCATAGCCGCCGCGCCCGACGTTCTGGGCGCCGAAGGTGAAGCTGTCGGGCGTGCGCACGCCATCGACGACGATCAGAACACGGTCGCCGCCCAGGCCCCGGATGGTGAAGCCCGAATTGCCGTCGCGGCCCGCCGTGCCCAGCGCCGCGCCGAAACGGGCCGGGCTGGTCGGAACGCTGACGCCCGGCTCGAACCGGATCAGATCCTTGATGTCGGTGGCCAGCATGGCCTCGATCTGCTGGGCGGTGAAGACGGTGACGGTGGCCGGAGCTTCGTCCACGCGGGTTTCGGTGCGGGTGGCCAGCACCGTGACCGGGGGCAGTTGAGCGGCCTGCGGCTCGTCGCCGGTCGGTTCGTTGGCCAGGGCGGCGACCGGCAGGGCCAGAAGGGCGCCGGCGGCGACGGACAGAAGCAGGGAGGTGCGCATGGGAAGGGCCTTCGCTGAAGAACAGGCGCGGCCTTTACTGCGAACGACTCGCAGACGCAATATCAAGTCAGGTTACAAATCACGTCCGATCGGCGGTGGCGATGGGGCTGTGATCACCGTCCAGCACCCAGAGTCCGGGCGCCATCGCCTCGGGCGGAATCCAAGGAAAGCGGGGATCGTTCAGCCTGGCGGTCTTGAGCCGCCGCCGCCTCAGACCCCGTAACGGGCTAGGAAGGTCTGGACCGCGTCATCGGCGATGTCGTCCAGGCTGCGGCGCAGGGCGACATCGCCCACGAACAGCGGCACGCAGAAGGCCGGATGTTCGATCATGCCCATCAACTGCCCGGCCGCCCACGACGGTTGGTCGATCTTCAGTTCGCCGCGGTCGCACAGGGTTTTCAGGGCCGCGATCAGAACCCCGCCGAAGTCGGCGCGCCCGCGTTCGAAAAAGCCCTGGGCCACGCTCTGAAACCGCTGGCTCTCGGCCATCACCAGTCGGAACACGGCGCGCACGAACGGGTCGCCCATGAACTGGGCATAGGCGCGGGCGAAGGCCGTCAACTGTTGGTGCGCATCGGCGCCGGTGATCCGCACCTGGTCCATCTGGCGCGCGAAGTCCCGTGACGCATCGTCGATCACGGCGCTGAACAACTCGGCCTTGCCGGGGAAATAGCCATAGAGGGTGGCGGTCGAGACCCCGGCTTCCCTGGCGATCGGCTCCATCCGGGCGCCGGCATAGCCTTCGGTCATGAAGCGTCGCTTGGCCAGGCGCAGTATGGTGTCGCGACGGGAGTCTTCGGCGGGGGTGGGGTCTTCGCCCTTGAGCATTAGTCGCCAATCAGCAGCGGGTTGCCCATGAGCGTCGCGCGAACGTGCGCGGCCTGCAAGAAAAAAACCATCATTACTTGAATGGCGCTGAAAACAGCTTCAGCTTGACAGTAGGGCGGCCAGTAATGGGTGCGCCAGAACCGGCGCGGCCAGGCGCACGACCGCCTGCGGGTCTTCCAGTCGGACGGCGGCCGTGGCGTCGGCGATGATGAAGTCGGCGTGGACGCGCGACGGTTCGGTCAGCCGCTCATGGCCCGGCCGCACGGTGGCCAGATACTGCTGGATGACCGAGTCCGCCGAGCGTCCGCGCTCGCTCTGATCGCGCAGCAGCCGGCGGATGAAACGGATGTCGGCCGGAGTGTCCACGAAGACGCGGATGTCGAACAGCGCCGCCACCGTCGGCGTGCACAGGATGTGGGTGCCCTCCACGATCACCACCTGGGTCGCGGCCACCGGTTCGCCGCCCGGTTCGCGCCCGTGGTGGATGAAGGAATAGATCGGCGCGGTGACGCCGCGTCCGGCCTTCAGTTCGGCCAGATGCGCCGCCAGCAGGTCGTGGTCGCGCGCCTGCACATCGTCGAAATCGAACCGCGCCGCGTCGAAGCCGGGCAGGGCGGCCGCGTCGATATAATAGGAATCCTCGCGCAGCAGCGCGGCCGATCCGGCCGGCAGCACCGCATACAGGGTTTCCGCCAGGGTGCTCTTGCCCGAACCCGAGCCGCCGGTGATGCCGATCAATATGGCCATGGAGCGCTCATAGGGCCTGAAACGCCTTAAGGCCAATCCGCCGCAGCCGGTTCGATTGCTTATCGGCGTTCACACAGTATAGCGTGGCCACAAGCGCCCGATTGATGAGGCGCAATAACGAGGGACCAGGAAAAGCCGATGCTGGGATTGATGCAGGACTGGCCGCTGACGGTCGACAAGATCATCGACCACGCCAACAACTGGCACGGCCACCGCGAGGTCGTGACCCGGTCGGTCGAAGGCCCCATCGTCCGCACCACCTATGGCGACATCCACCGCCGCGCCAAGCGGGTGTCGAACGTGCTGAAGGCCTGGGACGTCAAGGTCGGCGATCGCATCGCCACCCTGGCCTGGAACACCGGCCGCCACATCGAGGCCTGGTACGGCATCATGGGCATCGGGGCGGTGTGCCACACCCTGAACCCGCGCCTGTTCCCGGAACAGCTGATCTACATCATCAATCACGCCGAAGACCGCATCATCTTCGTCGACCTGACCTTCATCCCGCTGCTGGAAGCCATCCTGCCGCACTGCCCGACGGTCGAGCGGGTGGTGGTCATGACCGACCAGTGGACCATGCCGGCGACCAAGCTGCCGCGCGCCGAATGCTATGAAGCCCTGCTGGAGGATGCGTCCGAGGACGTCGTCTGGGGCGGCTTCGACGAACAGACCGCCTGCGGCCTGTGCTACACCTCGGGCACGACCGGCAACCCCAAGGGGGTGCTGTATTCGCACCGGTCGAACTTCATCCATACGCTGCTGGGCATGCAGTCCACCGTCCTGGGCCCGTCGCCGAAGGAGGTGATCCTGCCGGTGGTGCCGATGTTCCACGCCAACGCCTGGGGCATCGCCTTCGCCGCGCCGGCGGCCGGGTCCAAGCTGGTCATGCCGGGCGCCAAGATGGACGGCGCCGCCATCTATGAACTGCTGGAGACCGAAGGCGTCACCTTCTCGGCCGCCGTGCCGACGGTGTGGCAGGGCCTGCTGGCGCACCTGCGCGAGAACAAGCTGGGCCTGTCCACGGTCAAGCGGGTGCTGATCGGCGGCTCGGCCGTGCCCGAAAGCCTGATCCGCGCCTTCCACGACGAGTTCGGCGTCGAAGTGCTGCAAGGCTGGGGCATGACCGAGACCTCGCCCATCGGCACCCTGTCCAACCTGACGCCGGAACTGGCCGCCCTGCCGTATGACGAGCAGATGAAGTGGCGCATCAAACAGGGCCAGCCGCCGCTGGGCGTCGAGCTGAAGCTGAAGAACTACGCCGGCCAGGACATGCCTCATGACGGGCACACCTATGGGCGGCTGATGGTCAAGGGGCCGACCATCGCCGGCGCCTATTTCAAGGGCGAAGGCGGCGAGATCCTGGACAACGAAGGCTTCTTCGACACCGGCGACGTCTCGACGGTCGATGAGCACGGCTTCATGCAGATCACCGACCGCGCCAAGGATGTGATCAAGTCGGGCGGCGAATGGATCAGCTCGATCGAGATCGAGAACATCGCCGTGGGCCACCCCAAGGTCGAACTGGCCGCCGTCATCGGCGCCGCCCACCCCAAATGGGACGAACGGCCGGTGCTGGTGCTGAAGCTGAAGCCGGGCGAAACCCTGGACAAGCAGGAGCATCTGGACTTCCTGCAAGGGAAGATCGCCAAATGGTGGATGCCCGACGACGTGGTGGCCGTGGATGACATCCCCCTGGGCGCCACCGGCAAGATCGACAAGAAGACCCTGCGGGAGCAGATGAAGGACTATCGCCTGCCCACGGCGGGATAGACGGACGTAAGGAGCGGCCATGGCGCGCAGCGGATCGAACCGGACGGCCTGGCGGCTGACGGCCCTGGCCCTGTTGGCGCCGCTGGTGGTCATGGTCGCGGCCATGGGCACGCATCTGGGCCTGTGGGACTGGCGCATCGGCTGGGGCCTGCTGACCTGGAAGGTCGGGCTGGGCCTGGCGGTCGTCGGGGCGGTCGCCGCCCTGGCCGCCGTCGCCCAGGCGGTGCGTCGCGGCGGATCGGCACGGCTGGCGGCCGCGACGGCTGTGCTGGCGGCCGGGCTGACGGCGGGCCTGTTCGGCTGGGCCTGGATGCAGGCGCAGACGCCTTTTCATATTCAGGGCGGCTTTGGCGATGTGACCAGCAATCCCGAGGATCCGCCCGTCTATGGCGGGGTGCTGAGCCGACACCGCGCGGCCGCCGATGCGCCGGCCCTGACGCCCGCGGGCCAGTTCTCGGGCTGTGAGCTGGCGTTTTCGCCCCGCCAGGCGGCGCCGGAATCGGCGGCCTGGGCGCTGGATCAGGCGGGCTTCGACGTGCTGGGGTCCGGTGTCGGCCGGGCGGACGGCACGCGCACGGGCTTCTGGTTCGGCTTTTCCCACGACGCCGTGGTGCGCATCCGGCCGGGCCGCACCGATGTGCGCGTCACCGCCCGCCAGGACCGGCCCGACGGCGGCGAGGCCTGTCGCCTGGCCCAGGCCATACTGACCGAGCTTCAGGCCATACGGTAGGCGGCGCCCAGCGTCGGCGCCGGTTCCGCCACGACCCGTCCCTCGCGCACCAGCTTGATCAGATGCGCCTGCACCGACAGCGAGGCCGCCGGCCACAGTCGGGAATCGACCGCCGCATACAGAACCGGGACCATCTGGGCGATGGTGCGGTCTCCCGCCGCCAGACGCTCGATCACCTGGGTCTCGCGCCCCAGGCGGTGCGCGCGATAGGCGGCCAGAAAGGGCGCCGGATCGGTGATCGGCGGCCCGTGCGTGGGCCAGATGGTCTGGATGTCCAGGGCCATCACCTTGTCCAGGCTGGCGAAATAGTCGGCCATGTCGCCGTCGGGCGGGGCCACGACCGTGGTCGACCAGCCCATGACGTGATCGCCGCTGAACAGCGCCTTTTCCTCTTCCAGCACGAAGGCCAGATGGTTCGAGGCATGACCCGGCGTCGCCACGGTGCGCAGGGTCCATCCGTCGCCAGACACGCGCTCGCCGTCCGACAGGATGCGGTCCGGGCGGAAGTCGACGTCGTCGTCTTCGTCCAGGGCGCCCGAGGCATGGGTGTCCTGCGCGGGCGGTCGGGCCCCCAGGATCAGGGCGCCCGTGGCCTGGGCCAGGTCGCGTGACAGGGGCGCATGGTCGCGGTGGGTGTGGGTGACCAGGATATGGCTGACCCGGCGCCCGCGAACGGCGTCCAGCAGGGCCTGCAGGTGCGCCGGATCGGCCGGTCCGGGATCGATCACCGCCACGGCCGCCCCAGGCTGGTCGCGTCCCACGATATAGGTTCCCGTGCCGGTGAAGGTGAACGGGCCGGGATTGTCCGCCACCACGCGCTGAATCAGGGCCGACGCCTGATCGCGGCGGCCATAGGCGAAGTCGAACTGGCGAACGAAGGGGATCACGCGGCGACCTTGTATCCGGCGGCGGGCCAATGTGGCGCCGACCTTGCCTTTAACGGACCGTAAACCGTTCAGGAGCCGGCGTCGTGGTCCGCGTCATCGCATTCAGTGTCTCAAATCGGCTCCAGCCCGTCGTGGCGGCGCTGTTGTGTCTCATGGCGGTGCAACTGGCCGTCGCCTCGTGCACGCCCGAGCCGGCGCCCTACGCCTCGCGCGTGATGATCACGCGCTGAAATCAGCCGTTCGCGGCCGTTTTTGCGCTGCGACACACAAAGCCATGCTGCGCTGCACAGGCGAGGCGGCGTTTATGAGCCGGCGCCAAGCTCGCAAACTTACCAATTCGCAATTACGCCAGGGTAATAAATTTTACCTTGAACTTTGTTTCTGCAATATGCTGCCAATTGTTTTGTAACTGTCGTGAAACCTACGCGGTTATTGTCAATTTTGAGCAAATTGTGGCAACTGTGGCGCGTTTGCGACAATTTGCCACCAAATACATTACAGCTCCGTAATTTCCCTGTGCCTGGATACGGGTCGGGACGTAGGCTTCCTGAGTCCGTACCAAGTCGTACGGAAAAATTGGTCGCCGCCTCGGAAAACTCCTGAACGCAGGGGCGTCGAGCGGTTTCAGGAGGATCAAGGTTGAAAGCTCAAACCATTCGGCAACGCCTGCTTCAGTCGACGATGATCGGCGGAGCAGCGCTCATGGCGCTGGTCGCCGCGCCGGCCGTCACCATGCTGACGCCGAGCGTCGCGTTCGCGCAGGACTTCACCACCGGCACCCTGTCGGGCACGGTGACCAATACGGCGGGACAGCCGATCTCTGGCGCGACCGTGACGGTCACCCAGAACGGCCGCGCTCAAAGCCGCACCCTGACCACCGACGCCATGGGTCGTTTCCGCGCCTCGCAAATTCCGGTCGGCGGCTACACCGTCTCGATCGCGAGCGCCGGCTATGAAACCTACACCGACTCCAACGTTCGCGTGACCCTGGGCGGCGCCGCCGACTTCCAGTTCACCATCGGCGCGGTCGGCGGTTCGGCCAGCAGCGTCGACGACGTTGTCGTGGTCGGCACCCGTTCGGCCTCGATCGACTTCGACCGCACCACCACCGGCATCACCGTGGACGTGCAGGAAACCTTCGACCGCATTCCGACCCAGCGTAACCTGGCGGCGATCCAGCTGCTGGCTCCATCGACCAGCCAGGGCGACGGCGCGTTCGGCAACCAGATCTCGATCGCCGGTTCGTCGGTCGCCGAGAACGTCTATTACGTCAACGGCTTCAACATCACGAACTTCCGCACCTTCGTGGGCGGCAACACCGTGCCGTTCGAGTTCTACCAGCAGATCGACGTCAAGACCGGCGGCTATCAGGCCGAATTCGGCCGCTCGACCGGTGGCGCCGTTATCGCCGTCACCCGTTCGGGTTCGGACGAATTCCACGGCGGCCTGAACTACTACATCGAACCGTCCAGCCTGGAAGACAGCGCTCCGGACACCTGGGTCGGCCCGGGTTCCCAACTGAACCTGGACTCGCAGAACTCGACCGATCGCTCGGAAGCCAACGTCTGGCTGTCGGGTCCGATCCTGCGTGACCACATCTACTTCTTCGGCTTCTACAACTGGCGCGACTTCGAGACGGGTTCGGTCGACACCTCGGGGACGATTCAGACCGCCACCCAGGATGACCCGTTCTACGGCGGCAAGCTGGACTTCTATCTGAACCCGGATCATCGCCTGGAACTGACTTACTTCTCGGATGATCAGACCCAGGTCATCAACCAGCGGTTCGCTTCGGGCGATGCGGCCAACACCTTCAACTTCGCGGGTGGTGAGACCAAGATCGCCAAATATACGGGTCGTTTCACCGACTGGTTCACCCTGTCGGCCCTGTATGGCGAAGGCAGCTTCAACCAGACTGTTTCGGGCGACCTGGACTCTGAAGTCTCGGTTGTGGACCTGGGCCTGAACACGATCCGCGGCAACCCCGCGCTGCTGATCGCCACCGGTGATGACAGCCGCAAGATGTACCGTGTCGATGCCGACATTTACATCAACGACTTCTTCGGCGACCACCATTTCCGTATCGGTTATGACCGCGAAGACCTGCATTCGGCTTCGTTCCAGTCGTATTCGGGCGGCAACTACATCCGCTACTATCAAGCGGGCGCCGGCGGCGCGCTAAGCGGTCTGATCCCGGCCAACGAACTGTATGTCCGTGATCGCGTCTATCTGTCGGGCGGCGAATACAAGACCGAACAGACGGCCTTCTACATCCAGGACGCTTGGGATGTGACGGATCGCCTGTCGCTGCAACTCGGTCTGCGGGCTGAGAAGTTCGCCAACTCGAACGCCGCCGGTGAAATCTTCGTGGAGACGGATTACGATCTGTCGCCGCGTCTGGGCTTCACCTACGATCTGTTCGGCGATCGTTCGACCAGCGTGAAGGGTTTCTACGGCCGGTACTACATCCCGATCGCGGCCAACACCAACATCCGGATGGCCGGCAACGAGCTGTTCACCGAAGACTACTACCGCATCACCAATATCGCGGGCTCCAATCCTGCGACTGCGGCGGGCCTGACGGCCTGCTTGAACGCTTCGCCGCGGAACAACTGTCTGCCGACCTTCAACGGCGGACCGGTGCTGTCGAACGTCTTCTCCCCCGGCGTCGTGCCGGACGCGGCTTCGCTGGTGTCTCAGAACCTGGAAGCTCAGTATCAGGATGAATTCATCCTGGGCATCGAGCACGAAGTCTCGGGTATGGGCATGTTCGATGGCTGGACCATCGGCGCCAACTATGTGTTCCGTGATCTGAAGAAGGTCATGGAGGACTTCGACACCAGCTGGATCATCGACAACTACTGCGCCTATGCTGGCATTTCGCCGGCCAACTGCGGCGCGATCAACGGCTCGGGCTATGTTCTGGTCAACCCGGGTTCGGATCTGATCATCACGCCGGACGCCTCGACCTTCCCCTTCCTGGCGGGTCAGACGATCACCATTCCCGCCGCTATCCTGGACATCCCGGAAGCCACCCGTACCTACAAGGCGCTGGAGCTGACGGCGGAGCGTCCGTGGGATGGTCGCTGGAGCCTGCGCATGTCGGCGGTCTTCGCCGAATCCAAGGGCAACATCGAGGGCGGCGTGAAGTCCGACAACGGCCAGGCCGACACCGGCCTGACTCAGGACTTCGACGAGCCGGGCTGGACTGATGGTTCGTACGGCTATCTGCCGAACCACCGCGGCCAGACCTACAAGGTCTTCGGTTCGTATGCGCTGACGGAAGACATCACCCTGGGCGCGAACGCCATCCTGCAGTCGCCGCGCAAGTACGGCTGCATCGGCTCCTATCCGCTGGGTGATGGCCGTGCGTCGCCGACCACGATGACGGCCTGGTACTGCAACGGCGTCATGACGCCGCGCGGCAGCCAGTTCGAAGGCGAATGGTACAAGAACGTCGACTTGTCGGCGTCCTGGAACCTGCCGCTGACCGGCATCCCCGGTCGTGTCCAACTGCGGGCCGATATCTTCAACATCTTCGACTTCGAAGGCGCTCGCGACTTCGTGGAAGTGGGTGATCAGGCTCCGGGCACCCCGAACGCGGACTACGGCCGCATCTCTTCCTATCAGACGCCGCGCTTCGTGCGTCTGGGCCTGTCCTACCAGTTCTAAGGACGGGGTCTTCGGACCTGAGACGGTTGGGGCGGCGGATCGAAGGGTCCGCCGCCCTTTCCTTGTTTAGGCGGGCTTTAGTTCAGGCGGGGCCATTCGTCGCCTTGGAAAAACCATCGCATCGGGGCAAGCGGGACGGCATGATCCGGGGCCGATGATCGCCCGCCACGAGACGCCACGCCCATGCTGACCGCCCTGTTCACCGCCCTGACCCTGACCGCCGTCCAGACCCCGGCTCAGGACGCCGACGCGCCCATCGCCACCGCTGCCAATGTGCGCGAGGCCGAAGCCTCGGTGCGGCTGCGCGAGGCGATCGCCTATTCCAACCCGCTGCCGCGCGGCGCGCCGGAACAGGACTATCCGTTCGTCGCCTGGTGCGACGCCCTGGTCAGCGGCCATGTGCGGCTGGGCGAAAGCCTGGTCGATGTCTCGGCCGAGGATCGCGAGCTGGTGCGTCTGGGCAAGCTGGAGGCCCAGGATTTCCGCGAGGCCCTGCGCGTGGCCGAGCCGCGCCAGTCCGCCGCCGCCAAGACCGCCGCCCGCAGCGCCGCTGAGGCCGCCACGGCCATGTGGACGCCCCTGTTGGCCCAGGAGGACGCCGAGGTCCGCAGCCAGGCGTTCGGCCTGTTCTTCGGCCTGCCGGGACGGTGCGAACACGCCGCGCGCCGCATCCGCGAGAACATCACCGCGCCGCCGGCCACGCCCGCGGACGTTGGTCTGCGCGAAAGCACGGCCGAGGCGGCGGCGGGCGCATCCGTCACGGTCGGCGGATAGGGCTCAGACCGGGTCGTAGTTCAGGATGGGCGCCAGCCAGCGTTCGGCCGTGGCGAGATCCCAGCCCTTGCGCACGGCGTAGTCCACCACCTGATCGCGATCGATCTTGCCCACGCCGAAATAGTGGCTGCCCGGATGGCCGAAATACAGGCCCGAGACAGACGCCGGCGGCGTCATGGCGAAACTGTCGGTCAGGGCCATGCCCGCGTTTGAACCGGCGTCCAACAGGCGGAACAGGGTGGCCTTCTCGGTATGGTCCGGCTGGGCCGGATAGCCGGGCGCGGGCCGGATGCCCTGGTATTTCTCCTCGATCAGATCCTGCACGCTGGTCGCCTCGTCCGGGACATAGCCCCACAACTGGGTGCGGACTTCCTTGTGCAGCCGCTCGGCGAAGGCTTCGGCCAGGCGGTCGGCCAGGGCGGTGGACAGGATGGCGGAATAGTCGTCGCCCGCCGCCTTGAACGCCGTCGCCCGTTCCAGCTCGCCATGGCCGGTGGTGACGGCGAAGGCGCCCAGATAGTCGTTTCCGTCCTCGGCCACAAAGTCCGAAAGGCACAGGTTGGGCTTGCCGTTCGACTTGGCGATCTGCTGGCGCAGGCCGTGGAAACGGGCCAGTTCGGTGCTGCGCGTTTCGTCGGACCAGACCACGATGTCGTCGCCGCGCGCATTGGCGGTCCAGAACCCGACGACGCCGCGCGCGGTGAACCATTTCTCCGCGACGATCCGCTTCAGCATGGCTTGGGCGTCGCGGAACAGGTCGCGGGCGGCCTGGCCGACGATCTCGTCCTCCAGGATCAGCGGATAGCGGCCGATCAGCTCCCAGCTGGCGAAGAAGGGCGTCCAGTCGATGTGGTCGGCCAGATCCTGCAGGTCCCAGCCGTCATAGGCGCGCACGCCCAGGAAGGCGGGGGCAGGGGCGGGCGCCTGGTCCGCCGGGGGGCGCCAGCGGTTGTCGCGCGCCTGCTGGATCGTGGCGCGGGCCTTCACCTCCTGGCCGCGGGCGTATTGTTCGCGGATGCGGACATACTCCTCGCGCGTGGCCGTCTCGTTCTTCGCCTTGTCCGTCGGCGACAGCAGGCCCGAGACCACCCCGACCGCCCGGCTGGCGTCGATGACATAGGTGGTCGATCCGGCCTTGTAGGCGGGCTCGATCTTGACCGCCGTATGGGTGCGGCTGGTCGTGGCGCCCCCGATCAACAGGGGAATGTCGAAGCCGCGCCGCTCCATCTCGCGCGCCACGAACACCATTTCGTCCAGCGACGGGGTGATCAGCCCCGACAGGCCGATGATGTCGCAGTCGTTCGCCTTGGCCTCGTCCAGAATGCGGTCGGCGGGGACCATGACGCCCAGGTCCACCACTTCGTAGTTGTTACACTGAAGCACGACGCCGACGATGTTCTTGCCGATGTCGTGCACGTCGCCCTTGACCGTGGCCATCAGGATCTTGCCGTTGGACCGGCGCGGCTGGCCGGCCTTTTCGGCCTCCATGAACGGCTCCAGGTGGGCCACGGCCTGTTTCATCACCCGCGCCGACTTGACCACCTGGGGCAGGAACATCTTGCCCGATCCGAACAGGTCGCCGACCACATTCATCCCGTCCATCAGCGGGCCTTCGATGACGTGCAGCGGGCGTTCGGAACCCTGGCGCGCCTCTTCGGTGTCGGCGGTGATGTAGTCGGTAATGCCATGCACCAGGGCGTGTTCGATCCGCTTGCCCACCGGGGCGTCGCGCCACCTCAGATCGACGACCTTGGCCGCGCCCTTTTCGCCCTTGTAGTCGGGCGCCATGTCCACCAGCCGCTCGGTGTTGGACACATTGGTCCGCTGGGGCCGGTTCAGGATCACGTCCTCGACCGCCTCGCGCAGCACCGGGTCGATGTCGTCATAGACCGGCAGGTCGCCAGCATTGACGATGCCCATGTCCATGCCCGCCGCGATGGCGTGATACAGGAAGACGCTGTGGATCGCCCGGCGCACCGGCTCGTTGCCGCGGAACGAGAACGACACGTTCGACACCCCGCCCGACACATGGGCGTGGGGCAGGGTGCGGCGGATTTCGCGCGTCGCCTCGATGAAGTCGACGGCGTAGTTGTCGTGTTCCTCGATCCCCGTCGCCACGGCGAAGATATTGGGGTCGAAGATGATGTCTTCGGGCGGGAATCCGACCTCGTCCACCAGGATGCGATAGGCGCGGGTGCAGATCTCGATCTTGCGGGCCTTGGTGTCGGCCTGCCCCACCTCGTCAAAGGCCATGACCACCACGGCGGCGCCGTAGCGCAGGCACTGGATGGCGTGATGGCGAAAGGCGGCCTCGCCCTCCTTCAGGCTGATCGAGTTGACGATCGGCTTGCCCTGCACGCATTTCAGGCCCGCCTCGATCACCTCCCATTTGGAGCTGTCGATCATCACCGGCACGCGGGCGATGTCGGGTTCGGCGGCGATCAGGTTCAGGAAGGTGGTCATGGCCTGGGCGCCGTCCAGCAGCCCCTCGTCCATGTTGACGTCCAGCACCTGGGCCCCCGCCTCGACCTGCTGGCGCGCGACCGACAGGGCCTCGGGGTAATTCCCCTCGACGATCAGCTTCCTGAATTGGGCCGAGCCGGTGACGTTGGTCCGCTCGCCGACATTGATGAAGACAGGACGCATCAGGCGTAGGCCACCCAGCCGCGGAAGGTGAAGGCCGCGTAGAACAGCGTCACATTCGAGAAGCCAGCCTGACGAAGCAGTTCCTCGTCCCGCTGGGGTGACAGGCTGTGCAACGCCTTCGACACGGCCTCGCGGCGGCGTCGTGCATCCTCGGGCGCGCTGCCTGAAGCGACGAGATAAGCCTCCTCGCGGTCGAGCCAGACTTCGCGCGCTTCCGGGTCTTGCGCATAGCTGATGTGCATGACGACGAACGGCGCGCCGGGCTTGAGCCGCTGTCGCACCTGCTGGAGCGTCTGCAGCCGCTTGTCCGGATCGAGGAAATGCATCGTGAGCAAGCAGGCCGCGCCGTCGAACGGACCTTCGGGCGCATTGTCGATGTAGCCTGCGTGCAGAGTGACCCGATCTGCGAGGGCGCCGAGCGTCGATCGCGCCAAGTCCAGCATCGCCTCTGCCGGATCGACGCCGTCGAAGGTCCATTCAGGATGATCCTCGGCGAAGACCTTGAGTTCCAGTCCGCCCCCAGCGCCGAGCGCGAGCATCCGGGCGTCAGCGGGCGCGTGTTCCGCGAGCAGAATCGACGCCATGCGATGAACGGCATCGACGCCAGGCACGGTGCGACGGGCGTTTTCGGCGTAGTGTGAGATCGCTGCGGGATCGCCGAACGGGTTGGGCTTAGACGAGGTCACGCTGGGGCCTCGAACGGCTCGAGGCCGGACAGACGCAGGGCCACAGGCCGTTCCGGGATCTCGCGTGGGGTCACGCCCGCGACCTCTTGGGCCGTATGCCGGATGTGGTCCGGCGTCGTGCCGCAGCAGCCGCCGACGATGTTGACCAGACCCGACTTGGCCCATTCCTCGAGATGATGCGCCGTCTCGTGCGGCTCCTCGTCGTACTGGCCCATCGCGTTGGGCAGGCCGGCGTTGGGATAGGCGGCAACCAGGGTGTCGGCGACCCGCGCCAGATCGGCGATGAAGGGCCGCATCAGATCGGCCCCCAGGGCGCAGTTGAAGCCCACGGCGAACGGCCGGGCGTGGCGCACGCTGTTCCAGAAGGCCTCGGCCGTCTGGCCCGACAGGGTCCGGCCCGAACGGTCGGTGATGGTGCCCGAGATCCACAGGGGGAGGGGCTCATACCCCTCGTCCTCCAGATCCTTGATCGCCTTGATCGCCGCCTTGCAGTTCAGGGTGTCGAACACCGTCTCGATCAGGAACAGGTCCACCCCGCCCTGGTGCAGGGCGCGCGCCTGCTGGCTGTAGGCGGCATAGACTTCGTCATAGCTGACGGCGCGATAGCCGGGGTCGTTGACGTCGGGGCTGATGGACAGGGTGCGGTTGGTCGGGCCGATGGCGCCGGCGACGAAGCGCGGCTTGTGCGGCTCTTTCGCCGTCCAGTGGTCGGCGACCTGGCGCGCGATGCGGGCGCCTTCGACATTCAGGTCGTGGACGGCGTCTTCCAGACCATAATCGGCCTGGGCGATCGTGGTGGCCGAGAAGGTGTTGGTCTCGCTGATGTCGGCCCCGGCGGCGTAATAGACGTCGTGCAACTCGGCCACGATGTCGGGCCGGGTCAGGATCAGCAGATCGTTGTTGCCCTTTTGCGGGTGGCCGTGGTCGGCGAAGCGGTCGCCGCGGAAGTCTTCCTCCGACAGTTCCCGGCGCTGGATCATCACGCCCCAGGCGCCGTCCAGCACCAGGATGCGTTCCCTGGCCGCGGCGTGCAGGGCCGCGATGCGTTCGGTGCGGGTCATGGTTATCCTCCCCCTTCGGGGGAGGTGGCGCGCAGCGAAGCGGAGCGACGGAGGGGGCTCGCCTCAGCCTCCGGCGCTTGCGGCTGGCCCCCTCCACCACTTCTTGGTTCCCCTCCCCCGATGGGGGAGGATAGCTCGCGCACGCCCAGCACCCGGCAGATGGCGTAGACCAGATCGGCGCGGTTCAGGGTGTAGAAGTGGAAGTCGCTGAACCCCTCTTCCTGCAAGCGGGCGCAGGTCTCGGCCGCGACCGAGGCGGCCAGCAGGCGGCGCGTGTCCGGGTCGTCGTCCAGCCCCTCGAAATGGGCCGCCAGCCAGTCGGGGATCGACGCCCCGCAGGCGCCGCACATCCGCTTCAGCCCGTTGAAATTGGACACCGGCATGATCCCGGGGATCAACGGAATGGTCACCCCCGCCGCCCGCACCCGGTCGCGGAACCGCAGAAAGGCGTCGATGTCGAAGAAGAACTGGCTGACCGCGCGGGTGGCCCCGGCGTCCACCTTGGCCTTCAGCACGGCGATGTCGTGGTCGATCGAGCCGCTTTCGGGATGACCCTCGGGATAGGCGCCGACCGTGACCTCGAACCCGCCCGCCCGCCCGATGGCGGCGGTCAGTTCGGTGGCGTTGGCGTAGCCATCGGCGCGGGGCGAATAGGCGCCGCCGATACCGGCCGAACCGGGCGGGTCGCCACGCAGGGCCACGATGTGATCCACGCCGATGGTCTTGTAACCCGCGATCACCTCGTCCACCTCGTCCCGGCTGGCCTCGACGCAGGTCAGGTGGGCGGCGGGGCGCAGCGACGTCTCGGAGATGATCCGCTGGACCGTGCGGTGGGTGCGTTCACGGGTCGAGCCGCCGGCGCCATAGGTGACCGAGACGAAGGCGGGGTTCAGCGGCTCCAGCCGCCGGATCGCCTTCCACAGATTGGCCTCGGCCTCGTCCGACTTGGGCGGAAAGAACTCGAACGAGACGTTCACGGGGTCGCGGTTCGACCCCGCGCGGGCGACGGGCCCCAGCGGCGACAGCAGAAGGGCGCGGGCCTGGGCGAGCGAGGAGGCCATCAGGCGGTCTTTCGTGCGGATTGGGCGGGCCGCTGGGCGGTCCAGATGATGACGGTCAGGCCGTCCTGATCGGGCGGCAGGGCGATGGGCGCGGACGGCTTCAGCCCGGCGTCGGTCAGCCAGCGTCGGATCTCGTCGTCGGCGAAACCCAGGCGGCGATGCTGATGCTCGTCGCGCAGGCGCTCGATGTCGTGCGGGGCGAAATCGACGATCAGCAGCCGCCCGCCCGGCATGACCAGACGCGCCGCCTCGACCACCGCCGCCGCCGGATCCGCCAAGTAGTGCAGCACCTGGTGCACCAGAACCAGATCGGCGCTCTCGGCCGGCAGGCGGGTCGAGAAGATGTCGCCGTGGCGCAGCTCCACCCGCTCCAGCCCGGCGCGGGCGACGTTGGACCGGGCGATGTTCAGCATGTTGTGGCTGAGATCCAGCCCCACCGACATCCGCGCCTTCTTGCCTAACAGGGTCAGCATCCGGCCCGAGCCGGTGCCCAGGTCCACCACCCGCTCGAAGGGGCCGGGCCCGGCCGCGCGTTCGATGGCGGCCTCCACAGCCGTCTCGGCGACATACAGGCTGCGGATGCGGTCCCACTGGGGCGCGACCTGTTCGAAATAGGCGGCGGCGGCGGTCTCGCGTTCCTTGTGCACATCATCCAGGCGGCGATGATCAGCGTCCGCCTCTCCGTCCGCCAGCAGGTCCAGCACCGTGTCGATCAGGCGATGCACCACCGGGTCGGACGTCAGGCGATAGAAGACCCGCGCCCCATCGGGAAACCGCTCGACCAGACCGGCGTCGCTCATCAGCTTCAGGTGGCGCGACACGCGCGGCTGGCTCTGGTCCAGCACGCGGGACAGCTCCATGACCGACAGTTCCTCGCCCGCCAGCAGCGACAGCACCCGCAACCGGGTCGGTTCGCCGGCGGCGCGCAGGGCTTCGACAGTCTGATCGGCGGTCAGGGACATGGTTACATATAAGGATATCCTTATATGTTTATGCAAGCGTAAAAGGCGAGTTGCGTCAGGGGATGGGCGTGACCAGCGGCCGTCCGTTCAGCCCGGCGTCCAGGTTCTGCAGCAACAGCATCAGCATGGCCTGCACCGCCTGGGTCGTGGCCCCGGCCGTGTGCGGGGTCAGCACGGTGTTGGGCACGTCGGCCCAGCGCGCGGGATCGGTCGGTTCAGGCTCGAACACATCCAGGGCCGCCCCGCCCAGCCGCCCAGCCTTCAGCGCCTGGATCAGGGCGTCTTCGTCCACCAGTTGTCCGCGCGCGACATTGACCAAGAGGCCCTCCGGCCCCAGCGCCTGGATCACTTCCGCCGAGATCAGGCCCTTGTTGTCGTCGTCGGCGCGGCAGGCGACCACCAGAATGTCGCTGTCCCGCGCCAGGTCCAGCAGGGATGGGGCCATGGGCCAGGCCGCATCCCTGGCGCGCGGGCCCCACCAGGACACGGTCATCCGCAACGCCTGACACCGCCGGGCCACCGCCTCGCCGATGGCGCCCAGGCCGACGACGCCGACGCGCTGGTCCTTCAGGCTGGGGGTTATGGTCTTGGATTCCGACGTCCAGCCGCCGGCCCGCACCTGGCGGTCGCCGGCCGCGATCTGACGACGCGACGCCAGGATCAACGCCAGGGCGTGATCGGCCACATCTTCATGGTTCACCCCCGGCGCATGGCTGAGAATCAACTCGCGCGCCCGGCACCAGTCGACGTCGATCTGTTCATAGCCAGCGGTGAAACAGGCGATATGGACCAGGTTCGGCAACCGCTCGATCAGCGCCTTGTCCAACGGAAACTCGCCCGCCACCACCAGGGCGCGGATGTCGCCTTCCGCCTCGACCGGTGGCCCTTCCCACAGACGATAGACGACATAGGCGCCGTCCAGAAACGCCGACAGCGGCGCCAGATGCCGCTGCATGATCATGATCGCGGGGCGGTCGGTCATGCAGCGGCTCCTTGGCTATCGGGCGATCAGCGCCCGAACTTCTGGAATTTGATCCGGTGCGGGATCAGGGCGTCGGTGCCCAGGCGGCGCTTCTTGTCTTCTTCATAGGCTTCGAAGTTTCCTTCGAACCATTCGACGTGGCTGTCGCCCTCGAAGGCCAGGATGTGCGTCGCCAGGCGGTCCAGGAACCAGCGGTCGTGGCTGATGACCACGGCGCAGCCGGCGAATTCCTCCAGCGCCTCTTCCAGGTTCTGCAGGGTCTCGATGTCCAGGTCGTTGGTCGGTTCGTCCAGCAGGATCAGATTGCCGCCGGTGGCCAGGGTGCGCGCCAGGTGCACCCGGTTGCGTTCACCGCCCGACAGCAGGCCGACCTTCTTCTGCTGGTCGCCGCCCTTGAAGTTGAAGCTGCCGACATAGGCGCGGGTGTTGATCTCGCGCTTACCGACCATCATCACGTCGGTGCCGCCCGAGATGGCCTGCCAGATGGTCTCATCCGGTTTGAGGTCGTCGCGCGACTGGTCGACATAGGCCAGCTTGACGGTCTCGCCGACGCGGATCGAGCCGGCGTCGGGCTGTTCCTGGCCGGTGATCATGCGGAACAGGGTCGACTTGCCCGCGCCGTTGGGGCCGATCACGCCGACGATGCCGTTGGGCGGCAGTTTGAACGACAGGTCCTTGAACAGCAGCTTGTCGCCATAGGACTTCTCCAGCCCCTCGACCTCCAGCACCACATTGCCCAGACGCGGGCCAGGCGGGATCTGGATGACGGCGTGGGTCTGGGCCTTGGCCGAGTTTTCCTGTTCGGCCACCATCTTCTCATAGGCGGCCAGACGCGCTTTGGACTTGGCCTGGCGGGCCTTGGCGCCGGAACGCACCCATTCCAGTTCGCGGGTCAGGGCGCGCTGACGGGCCTCGGATTCCGACTGTTCCTGAACGACGCGCTTCTGCTTGGCTTCAAGCCAGCTGGAATAGTTGCCCTCGTGCGGGTGGCCCTTGCCGCGGTCCAGCTCCAGCGTCCACTTGGTCACCTGGTCCAGGAAGTAGCGGTCGTGGGTCACCAGGATGACGCAGCCGGGGAAATTCTCCAGGTGGTGCTGCAGCCAGGCGACGGATTCGGCGTCCAGGTGGTTGGTCGGTTCGTCCATCAGCAGCATGTCGGGCTTGGACAGCAGCAGGCGCGCCAGGGCCACGCGGCGCTTCTCGCCCCCCGATAGATTGGTCACCGACCAGTCGTCCGGCGGGCAGCGCAGGGCGTCCATGGCCATTTCGATGCGGCTGTCGATGTCCCAGACGTCGCCGGCGTCGATCTTCTCCTGGAGGGCGGTCATCTCCTCCATCAGTTCGTCGGTGTAGTTTTCACCCAGTTCGGCGGCCACGGCGTTGAAGCGGTTGACCCACTGCTTCTCCTCGCACCAGGCCTCGACGTTCTCGCGCACGTTCAGGGCGGGATCCAGTTGCGGCTCCTGCTCCAGATAGCCGCGCTTGACGCCGTCGGCGGCCTTGGCCTCGCCCTGGAACTCGGTGTCCAGCCCGGCCATGATCTTCAGCAGCGTCGACTTGCCCGAGCCGTTGACGCCGACGACGCCGATCTTGGCGTCGTTGTAGAAGCTGAGCCAGATGTTCTCGAAGACCTTCTTGCCGCCGGGATAGGCCTTGGTCAGGCCCTGCATCTGGAAAATATATTGCTGCGCCATGGGGTGCGGTGCGCCCTGTCTCTGTCGGATCGTGGGGAGTGTGGCGCGGGATGTAGCCCTCGCGCCGCGTCAGGGCAAATGGCTATGCCGCGACAAGACGGTGTTTCAGGTCCGCGTCCGGTCCCACACCGCCAACTCATGGGCGATGCAGCGGTCGATCAGGGTGCGCCAGACCGGCTCGGCGATCGCGGGCGACAGGCCGGCCGGACCGGCGGCGGCCAGCACCTTGGCCACCACATCCTCGATGCGGGCGTCGTCGTGGACCACGTCGCGGCTGGGCTTGATGCGGGCGGCGGCGTTCATATAGCGCTGGCGTTCGGCCAGCAGGGTAACCAGGGCGCGGTCCAGGGCGTCGACCCCCTGGCGCACCTGAACCATGGTCTCGCACGCCTCGGGCGCCGTGCGGGCGTCGATCTTCAGCTCATCCGACAAAGGCGCGCTCCAGCACATAGTCGCCCGGCTCGGCGTTCGAGCCTTCCTTCAGGCCATAGGTCTCCAGGATTTCGCCCGTCTGCTTGATCATGGCCATGGAGCCGCACAGCATGACCCGGTCGCTGTTGGGCGAAAAGCCGATGGGCAGGCCCAGATCGGCGAACAGGTCGCCCGACGTGATGCGGTCGGTGATGCGGCCGGGCGTCTCGAACTTTTCGCGCGTGACGGTGGGATAATAGGTCAGCTGGGCCTTGGCCTCGTCGCCGATCAGGGGGTCGTCGTGGATGCCTGCCGTGAAGAAGTCGCGATAGGCCAGGTCGGCGACATTGCGCACCGTGTGGCAGACGATCACCTGGCCGAAGCGGGAATAGGTGTCCGGGTCGCGCGCCACCGACAGCCAGGGCGCCAGGCCCGTCCCCGTGCCGATCAGCCACAGACGTTCGCCGCCCGTCAGCGCGTCCAGAACCAGGGTGCCGGTCGGTTTCTTGCCCATCAGCACGCTGTCGCCCGGCTGGATCGCCTGAAGGCGGCGGGTCAGCGGGCCGTCTGGCACCTTGATGGAGAAGAACTCCAGCTCTTCGGCCCAGGCGGGGCTGGCGATGGAATAGGCGCGCAAGATCGGCTTTGCGCCATCTTCGCCGGGCAGGCCGATCATCACGAACTCGCCCGACCGGAAGCGGAAGTCCTCGGGCCGTTCGATGGCGAAGCTGAACAGCTGGTCGGTCCAGTGGCGGACCCACAGGACTTTCAGATCGTGGAACGGGCTGGCCTTGGCGGGCGCAGGGGCGGCGGGGGCGTCGGTCATCGCGGCTGTAATAGGCGCCCCGGCGGCGCGGCGAAAGGGCGGGCGGCGCGGCCGGACGCCGCGCGGCGCAGAATTGTCCGTGACGGGGTGGAAAACGGTCATTAGCGTGGCCGCCCATGCGCACTCTTATTCTTGTCTCCGCCCTTTCGCTGATCGCCGGCGCCGCCCTGGCCCAGACCGCCGATCCCGCCGTCCTGACGCCCGAGCGGGTGTTTTCCGATCCCGGCCTGAACGGCCCGGTGGCCCAGGGCGTCAGCCTGTCGCCGGACGGCCAACTGGCCGCCTTCCTGCGGGCGCGCGAAGACGACGCCAGCGTGCTGGACTTGTGGGCCGTGCCGACCGCGGGCGGCGAGCCGTTCAAGCTGATCGACGCCCGCGCCCTGGTTCCCGATGCGGGCGAGCTGTCCGAGGCGGAGAAGGCCCGGCGCGAACGCATGCGCATCAGCCAGCGCGGCGTCGTGGAATATTCGTGGGACGAACAGGGCCGCTATATCCTGGCGCCGCTGGAAGGCGACGTCTTCCTGGCGGCGCGGGCCGATGGCTCGGTGCGCCGCCTGACCGAGACCGAGGGCGACGAGATCGACGCCCGCGTCAGCCCGCGCGGAAACTTCGTTTCGTGGGTGCGCGACCAGAACCTGTATGTCCACGACCTGGCGACCGGGACCGAACGCGCCGTCACCACCGATGGCGCCGACCTGATCACCTGGGCCACGGCCGAGTTCATCGCCCAGGAGGAGATGGACCGCGACCACGGCTATTGGTGGAGCCCGACCGAACGGTTCATCGCCCTGCAACGCACCGACGAATCGACCGTCGACATCATTCCGCGCCTGGACATCACCGGCGGCGGCTCCAGCGTGATCCAGCAGCGTTACCCCCGCGCGGGCCGCCCCAACGCCGTGGTCGATCTGTATGTCCACGACATCACCACCGGCCAGCGGGTCAAGGTGGATCTGGGGACCAACACCGACATCTATCTGGCGCGGGTCAACTGGTCGGTCGCGGGGGACGTGCTGTATGTCCAGCGCCAGTCGCGCGATCAGAAGCGGGTGGACCTGCTGGCCGTCGATCCGGCCACCGGCGCCTCGCGCGTGATCCTGAGCCAGACCGACGATGCCTGGGTGGATCTGACCAACGACTTCCGCCCGCTGAAGGACGGCGGCTTCATCTGGTCGAACGAAGAGAACGGCTGGCGGCACCTGTACCGCTATGACCGCAACGGGCGGCTGGTGCGGCCGCTGACGCGTGGACCGTGGCCGGTCAAGGGGCTGAACGGCTTCAACGAGGAAACGGGCGAGCTGTATTTCACCGCCTCCATGCGCGACGGCCGTGAATATCCGATCGAGCAGCAGCTGTTCCGCGCCCGCCTGGACCGCACGGTCGATCCGGTAGCGGTGACGCCCCAGGGCGGCTGGTGGGGCGCTTCGATGAACCGCACGGCCACGGCCTATATCGGCAACTACACCGATCTGAACACGCCGATGCGGTCGGGCCTGTACCGCACCGACGGCACGCTGGTCCGGTGGATCGAAGAGAACCGGCTGGATCAGAGCCACCCCTTCCACCCTTACGTCTCGCGCATGCCCCAGACAACGTTCGGCACGCTGGACAGCCATGGCGAGACCCTGGTCTGGCGCATCAGCACCCCGCCGGGTTTTGACGCCAGCAAACGCTATCCGGTGGTGATGCAGGTCTATGGCGGCCCGTCGGGCGGCGGGGTCCGCAACGGCTGGCTGGGCGGCACGACCCAGCTGCTGACCGAGGCGGGCTATATTGTCTTCCGCCTGGACAATCGGGGCGAAGGCAACCGTTCGCGCGCCTTCGAGACCGCGCTTTACCGCCGCATGGGCCAGCCCGAGATCGAGGATCAGGTCCTGGCCGCCGACTATCTGCGGACCCTGCCCTATGTCGACGGCGACCGCATCGCCATGATGGGCTGGAGCTATGGCGGCTTCATGAGCCTGATGGCCCTGACCGAGCCCAAGATGGGCCTGGCAGCCGGCCTGGTCGGCGCCCCGCCGACGGAATGGGGCCTGTACGACACCCACTACACCGAACGCTACATGTCCACGCCCCAGGACAACGCCGAAGGCTATGCCGCCTCGGACGCCATTCCGCGCCTGGGCGATATGACGGGGCGGCTGCTGCTGATGCATGGCATGGCCGACGACAACGTCATTTTCGAAAACGCCACCCGCGTCATCGACGCCCTGCAGGCGCGCAGCCTGCCGTTCGAGATGATGCTGTATCCCGGCCAGCGCCACGGCGTGCGCGGCAATGCAAGGCAGCTTCAGCAATGGCGCACCTATCTGGACTTCCTGGATCGCACCATCGGCGCCCGGTCGCCGGCGGCCCAGGACTGACCGCGGCGGCAGGGTTTCAGGGTCGCCTCGCAACCCTGCCGCCCGCGCGCCGTTAAGCCGCCATGGAACGCCTGTTTGTCCGCTTCGCCAATCTGACCGCCAAGGTGGCGGGCAAGCCGTGGACCTTCATCGCCTGTCTGGCCATCGTGCTGGTCTGGGCCGTGACCGGGCCGATCTTCAAGTTCAACGAGACCTGGCAGCTGATCATCAACACCGGCACGACCATCGTGACCTTCCTGATGGTCTTCCTGATCCAGAACACCCAGAACCGCGACGCCTCGGCCATGCACGCCAAGCTGGACGAGCTGGTCTATGCGGTGAAACAGGCCGAGAACCGCTTTATCGGCATCGAGCACCTGACGGAAAAGGAGCTGGACGCCATTCTGGACGAGGTCGAGGAGCGGGCCCTGGCCATCCACGCGGAACGCCGCAAGCGAGATCGCGCGGTCGAGGATCGCCAGCCCGCCAAGGCCAGTCCGGGGGGCAGTCGGGGCAAGACGCCCGCTCGCAAGGCGACGCCCCGCAAACCGGCCCAATGAGCAAGCTGGCGACGACGATCGTGGGTTCGGCGGCGGCCCTTTGCTCCATCGCCAGTTTCGCGCCCCAGATGATCAAGATCTGGAAGGAGCGCGACGCCTCGGCCGTCAGTCTGAAGACCTATTCCCTGACCGTGACCTGTTTCGTGCTGTGGGTCGCCTATGGGGTGTTGAGCGGCGCCTGGCCCATCGTGGCGGCGAACGCCTGCGCCCTGGTGATGGCGGCGGGGGTGCTGACCATGAAGTGGCGGTTCGAGCGCCGGACCTAGCCGAGGCGGGCCGCGATTTCCTGACGACGGCGGTCGGCGGCGGTCTGTTCGGTCTCGATGCGGGTCAGGGTCGCCTGGATGCGGTCGCGGGCGGGCGCCAGGGCGTCGGGCGCGGGCCGCACCTTGCGCGGTCGTTTGCGGTCCAGCCCCAGATGCGTCTTCCAGTCGGCCTGCCAGGCGTCGATCACGCCGGGCGCCTGGGCGATGGCGTCGCGGGCGCGGGCGTCGGCGTTCTGAAGCGCCCGCACCAGGGGCAGGGCCTGCACCGCCGCCGTCAGCCGCGCCTCCAGCGCCTGGATGCGGTCACGGAAGGCCAGGGTCGTCTCGGCCTCGGGGTCTTCGCGGGTCAGGCGCTCGCGTGCGGCCGCGACCTGTTCGGACAGGGCGGTGATCGCGCCGCGCAGTTCGTCGCCCAGAGCGTCCAGCTTGCCCGTCCGCTGATCCACGGCGCCGATGCGTTCGCGCAAGTCCGCCGCCAGCCCCGACAGGGCCGTCGCGCCGTCGTTGAAGACCGCGCGGAACGCCTTCAGCCGCTTGCCCGGACCGTCGAACAGACCCGCCAGCCCGCGCCGGGGAACCAGCCCCTGCGGCGCCAGGCGATCCAGCCGCGCGCGAATGTCGGAAATCAGATCCCCGCAATCCGCGCCCCGCGCACGGCACAGGGCCTCCAGCCGCGTCAGGGCGTCCGCCGCCGCCGCGTCCTGATCGGCTGCGAAATCAGCGCCGGGCGTCAGATCCTGGGCCAGCTGGGCCACGTGCGCCGCGTCTGGCGCCGGCGCGCCGCCGATGATGCGATAGGAACCGTCCGCCATTGCCCGCCCTCCCGAACTCATGACGGACACTATGTCAGCAGGCGGCGGCTTTGCGAAAGGCGGTTCGCCGAACGGGTGCGCGACCTTGCGTCTCAGCTGAAGGTTGGCGTCAGGCCTGAACCTGGGCCGCCGCCGAGGCTGCGAAGGCGTATAGAGCCAGAATCGACCCGGTCGTGATCGCGCCCGCCAGCCAGCGCCGAGAGGCGAAATTCGTCCTCAGGATCGCCGTCGCGATCACGAAGGGCGCCAGCACGGGCAGCGTCCAGTCCGCCCAGCCCAGCGTCAACAGCGTCAGCTCCGGGTTCTCAATCACCCTGGGGATCACCAGCAGCATGAAGACGGCGGGATAAAGAGGCGTGGCCAGCAACCAGGCCAGGGCGTTGGTGCGAAAGGTTCGGCCCAGCCGTCCTTTAGGGCCAAATCCCATCCGTCGCAGGATCATGACAGGGGCCAGGGTCGCGACCGCGAGGACCAAGCTGGCGACCAGCCAGAAGACGACGACCGGACCGATCAGGACCAGCAGATCCTTCACCGAATAGACCGCGAAGGCCAGCAGCGGCACGCTGACCAGGGCGCCCAGCACGCACAGCGCCAGGGTCAGGCCATAGCCGCCGTTCTCGATCCCGCCCCCGTCGCCGGGGCCGGTCATCTGGGGTAGGGTGGCGAAGTCCTGGCCCAGCTTCTCCATGCCGTAGGCCATGGGGTTCTCGAACGGCGTTCCCGCCTGTCGATACCCCTTCTGCCAGTCGTTGTTCATGGCCGCGCCTCCTGCACGGTGCAGGATAGTCGGAACGCGGCTTTATGATCAAACCAGGCCGGGGCGCACCGTATAGGTGGCCTCGGTCTTGGCGGCGACCTCGTCCAGGGTCACGCCGTCGGCCAGTTCGATCAGCTCCAGCCCCGCGCCGTCCGGCTTGACGTCGAACACGCACAGGTCGGTGATGATGCGGCTGACCACGCCCGTCCCCGTCAGCGGCAGGGTGCAGGATTTCAGCACCTTGGACTGGCCGTGCTTGTTGGCGTGATCCATGACCACCACCACGCGCTTGACGCCGGCGACCAGATCCATGGCCCCGCCCATGCCCTTCACCAGCTTGCCGGGGATCATCCAGTTGGCGATGTCGCCGTTCTCGGCCACTTCCATGGCGCCCAGGATCGACAGATTGATGTGCCCGCCGCGGATCATGGCGAAGCTGTCGGCGCTGCTGAAATAGGCCGTCTCGGGGATTTCCGTGATCGTCTGCTTGCCGGCGTTGATCAGGTCGGGATCGACCTGGTCGTCATAGGGGAAGGGACCCATGCCCAGCATGCCGTTCTCGCTCTGCAGCGTCACGGTGATGCCCTCGGGGATGTAGTTGGCCACCAGGGTCGGAATGCCGATGCCCAGGTTCACATAGAAGCCGTTCTGCAGTTCCTGCGCGGCGCGTTCGGCCAGTTGTTCGCGAGTGCGGGGCATGGTTCACCTCTCGTTCGTGAAGGGAGCGCGGACCTCCAGGTCCGCCAAGCTTTCGATATCTGCGGCCCCGCCGGTCCGGCCGGCAGCGCTGCTCCAACGCCAGTCGGCGGGTGTGCGGCAGAGTCCGGCCTTCACCGGATTGGCTTCAATGTAATTCATGGCGGCATTGGTCTGTCCTTCGTCGCGCATGAAGCGGTCGAAGTAGTCGGGCGCCCAGAGCGCACCGCTGCGGCCCAAGCGATGATTGACCTTGCGCGCTGTGAAGCTTTTCCACGACTTGACGACCGTACTGAGAGGCCAGCCATCCTCTTGCCTGATGAGGGCGTGAACGTGGTTCGGCATCACTACCCAAGCCAACAGCCGATACCGTTCGCCATCGAAGGATGTCAGGGCTTCTGCGACGATGTCTGCACAAGAAGCGTCGGCGAGCCAATCTGGTCCATCGCCGCGATCCAGAGCCTCATCGACGCCGAGGGAAAACCCGTCCGAAGCCTGTCGGATGCGGTCGAGAACCGAAGCCGGAAGCGATCCCTCGAGACGGAATACGACATGCTGAATGGCTTCCGCCGCATCGAAATGCGGCAGATAGCCTCGATCATGCCAGCCCTTGTGATCGCTCATCGCGTGTTTGCGGACCTGGAGGTCCGCGCTCCCTCAGGACTCCCGCTGGCGCACGGTGCGCTGTTCGATGCGTTTCTCGGGCGTCGATTTGATGATGCGGTCGACATAGACGCCCGGCGTGTGGATGTGGTCGGGATCCAGCGAGCCGACCGGCACGATTTCCTCCACCTCGACCACGCAGGCCTTGCCGGCGGTGGCCATCATCGGGTTGAAGTTGCGGGCGGTCTTGCGGAACACCAGATTGCCGCGCTCATCCGCCTTCCACGCCTTGACGATGGACAGGTCGGCGACCAGGCCGGTCTCCATCACATAGTCGCGCCCGCCGAAGTTGCGCACTTCCTTGCCCTCGGCCACCAGGGTGCCGACGCCGGTGGCGGTGAAGAAGGCCGGAATGCCCGCGCCGCCCGCGCGGATGCGCTCGGCCAGGGTGCCCTGGGGGTTGAACTCCAGTTGCAGCTCGCCGGCCAGATACTGGCGCTCGAACTCCTTGTTCTCGCCGACGTAGGACGAGATCATCTTGGCGATCTGGCGCGTCTCCAGCAGCTGGCCCAGGCCGAAGCCATCGACCCCGGCGTTGTTCGAGATGACCGTCAGCCCCTTGGTCCCAGAATCGCGCAGGGCGGCGATCAGGAATTCGGGAATGCCGCACAGGCCGAAGCCGCCGGACATCACCGTCATTCCGTCGAACGTCAGGCCGTCCAGCGCCGATTTGGCGTCGGGATAGATCTTCTGCATGGCGCTCCCTTTTCACCGTCTGATGAATATCGCGGCGTTTCCCGTCCATAGGACGCGCGGGGCCAAGGGGCAAGCGCGGCGGGCAAGCGTGGGGGGCTGGAACGCGACGGCGCGACGCGGCTTAATGGCCAGACGCATGGTTCCGTGATCGAAAGGAAGCCTGAATGATCCGATACATCGCCGCCTATCTGGGCGCGGGCCTGGTGATGGCCGTGTTGGACGCGATCTGGCTGACCACCATGGCCAATCGTCTGTACCGGCCGGTGATCGGCGACATCATGGCCGACAAGCCGGATATGCGGGCGGCGGTGGTCTTCTATCTGATCTATCTGGCGGGGGTGGTGTTCTTCGCCGTGGCGCCGGCGTTGCGGGATGGCGGGCTGATGCGGGCGGTGATCTGGGGCGCCCTGTTGGGTGCGCTGGCCTATGCGACCTATGACCTGACCAATCAGGCGACGCTCAGTGTCTGGTCCACGCGCATCACGGTGATCGACATCGCCTGGGGCGCGCTTCTGACCGCCCTGACGGCGAGCGGCGGCTATCTGGCGGCGCGGGGGGCGGAACGGCTGGCGGGCTGATTAACCGTCATGTTCCCGCCTCAGGCGCAGGGCGTGGCGCCGTTCGCCCGATAGGGTAAAAGGCGGTTCACCATCGGGGGTGTCGGGGGACAGTCGGGCGTGCGGGCGATCAATGCTTTGACGGCGGGTCTGGTGATCGGCGCGGCCCTGGGCCTGGCCGCGACGCCGGACGGCCGCGCTTGGCTGCGCCATCCGACCCTGCTTCTGGGCGGCGAAGCCAGCGCCTCGGCCCCGCCCGAACCGCGCCCGACGGCGCCACCCGCGATGGCCGCCGCGCCTGCGCCAGCTCTGGCGCCCCTGACGCCGCTGAGCGCGCGGATGGCGGCGGGGCGGCTGCGGATCGGGGTGTTCGGCGACTCCATGGCCGATGGCCTGTGGACGGCGCTGTATCGCGATCTGAACGGCCAGCCGGGCGTGACGGTGACCAAGTTCAGCGAGGTCTCCACCGGCCTGTCGCGCTACGACTATGTCGATATCCAGGCCAAGACCCGGCGTCAGATCGAGGATCAGCCCGTCGATGTGGCTGTGCTGATGTTCGGCACCAACGACGCCCAGGGCATCAGCCTGGACGGGACCGTCCACGCCTTCGGGTCCGAGGGGTGGAAGGCGGCCTATGCCAAACGAGTGACCGATCTGGTCACCCTGCTGCGCGGGCGGGATGTGGCGGTCTATTGGGTCGGTCTGCCGCGCATGCGTCGCGACGGCTTCGACGAAAAGATGGGCCTGATCAACGCCGTGGTGGAAGAGCGCATGACCGCCCTGGGCGTGCCCTATATCGAAACCCTGCGCCTGACGTCGGACGGCGATGGCGCCTATGCCGCCTATCTGGCCGACCGGCCGGGCGGGCGTAAGGTGCTGATGCGCGCCGACGACGGCATCCACATGTCCATGGCCGGATATCTGCGGATCGGCCGGCCGGTGGCCCAGCGGCTGCGCCACGACGCCGGCATCGGCGCGCCGGCGGCGGCGCCCGTCCAGGGCTGATCATGCGCGCGGCGGCGGGTCTGGCCACGGCCATGATGCTGGCGGCGGGCGTCGCTCAGGCCCAAGAGATTCCTTATCAGCCCCAGACCCTGCCTGCGCCGGGCGTGACCGCCTGTCCCGGCGGCCTGTGCGGCGTCGAAGGTCTGGCGCCGCTATTCGAGGCGCTGAAGGCGACCGAGACGGGCGCCCGTCACGCCCCGGTGCATATCGTCCAGATCGGCGACAGCCACACCGCCGGCGACCGCATCACCGGCGCCGTGCGCGCGGCGCTTCAGGCGCGGTTCGGCCATGGCGGTCGCGGCGTCCTGTCCGCTGGCGTGCCCCATGCCGGCTATGCGCCCTATCAGGTCCAGGTCACGGCCCAGGACTGGAGCGTCTCGACCGCCCCTCTGACGCCGCGCGGCGGCTTCGCGCGCGCCGATGTGGGCCTAGCGGGGATCATGCCGCCCGCCTATGGCCGGGCGCCGGGGCTGACCCTGACCTTCGAGCCGGGCGCCGAGCCGACCGAGCTGCACCTGTGCGGGCGCGGCGGACCTCAGGCGGACGGGTTCCAGGTCGCCGTGGGCCAGCGGATGCTGTCGCTCAGTCTGCGCGCCGGGCAGGTCGGGCCCCTGTGCCGCTGGCTGAACCTGCACCAGGCGGCCGGGGTGCTGGAGCTGCGCGCCGAGGGGCGCGGCCCCCTGGCCTACAGCCTGTCGGTCCGGCGGGACGGGCCGGGGGTGATGGTGTCCAACCTGGGCGTCGTCGGCGCCACTTTGCGCGACCTGGCGGCGCGGGATCAGGCGGTGGTCGCGGCCGAGCTGGCCGACTGGCGCCCGTCGCTGATCGTTCTGGCCTTCGGGACCAATGAGGGGTTCGAGGACGACCTGGACCCCGCCGCTTATGAGGCCTTGCTGCGCGATCAGATCGCCCGGCTGCGGCGGATGTCGCCCGTGTCGGGCCTGCTGATCCTGGGGGCGCCCGACGCGCTTCGGACCGGCGCGCCGAACCCCTGCAGCGCCGACGGCCGCCGCGCCCCGCCGCCGTCCCTGGCCGTGGTCCGGGATGTGCAGCGCCGGGTCGCCGCCGACACGGGTGTGGCGTACTGGGACTGGCAGGGGCGGATGGGCGGCGACTGCGCCTCGGATCGACTGGCGACGATGGCCGAGCCGCTGATGCGCGGCGACCGGGTGCATTTCACCTCGGCCGGCGCCGACTGGATCGGCGGCGTCCTGAGCGCCGACCTGATGGCCGCCTATGACGCCTGGAAGGGAGAGGAGCGCTAGATGCTGTTCCCGACCCTGGCCTTCGGCGTCTTCTTCCTGTTCGTCTATTTCACCGCCTGGTCGCTGGATCGCGAGAACGGGCGGCGCAAGCTGTTCCTGCTGCTGGCCAGCTGGTTCTTCTATGCCCAGTGGGACTGGCGCTTCGTCGGGCTTCTGATCCTGTCGGCGGTGCTGAACTGGGGTGTCGCGGCCCTGATCGCGCGCAGCGATGCAGCGGGGCGGCGCAAGCTGCTGGTCGGCCTGGGGGTAGCGGCGAACCTGCTGATCCTGGGCTTTTTCAAATACTACGGCTTCTTCGTCGAGCAGGCGGGCGAGCTTCTGGCCCGCTTCGGCTGGGAACGGGACCTGCCGCTGCTGCAGATCGTGCTGCCGGTGGGGATCAGCTTCTTCACCTTCCAGGGCATCAGCTATGTCGTCGACGTGCATCGGCGAAAGACGCCGCCGGCCGACAGCCTGTTGGACGTCATGCTGCTGATGAGCTTCTTCCCGCATCTGGTCGCCGGACCGATCGTGCGGGCGGCGGACCTGTTGCCCCAGTTCAAGCGCGTCCCGCGCCTGACGCGCGAGATGGCGACGCACGGCCTTTTGCTGATCGTCTGGGGCCTGTTCAAGAAGTCGGTGATCGCGTCGGAGCTAGCGGTGCGGCTGGTGGACCCGGTCTTCTTCGATCCGTCGGCCTATGGCGCGGTGGACATCGCGGCGGCGGTCTATGGCTATGCGGTCCAGATCTATTGCGACTTCTCGGCCTATTCGGACATGGCCATCGGGATCGCGGCCCTGTTGGGCTATTCCTTCCCGCGCAATTTCGACCAGCCCTATCGCGCCAGTTCGATGCAGAGCTTCTGGCGCCGCTGGCACATCAGCCTGTCCAGCTGGCTGAGGGACTATCTCTATGTGCCGCTGGGGGGCGGCAAGAAGGGGCTGGTCTCGTCATGCATCAACGTCATGATCACCATGCTGCTGGGCGGGCTGTGGCACGGGGCGGCGTGGACCTTCGTGGCCTGGGGCGCCCTGCATGGCGGGGTTCAGGTGATCGAGCGGATCGGCCGGGCCGTGCTGGGGGACCGCAAGGTGATCCCCAGCTTGGTCGGGGTGCTGGTCACCTTCCACATCGTCTGCCTGGGGTGGATTCTGTTCCGGGCCGAGACCTTCGACCTGGCCGTGGCCATGGTCCAGGGGCTGGGTCGGTTCGGGGCGGTCACGGTGCTGACGCCCTTCCTGCTGGTGCTGATCGTCGGCGGCCTGGCCATGCACTGGCTGCCGCCGCGCGCGGTCGAGGGGCTGACGCTGAAGCTGAAGCCCGCGCCGTCGCTGACCCTGGGGGTGCTGATCGGCCTGGCCATCCTGCTGATCGAGGCGGTGCGGCCGGACGGCGTGGCCCCCTTCATCTATTTCCAGTTCTGAGGCGTTAGGCGGCCATGGGCGATCACCACGACCAGGACGAAGGGCAGGGGGCGGCGCCGCACGAACGGCCGGTCGATCCCTTCCCCACCGCCTTCGCACCGCCGCCGTCCAGCCTGTTCCCGCCCATCGCGCCGGAGCCGCCGCCGGTCGTCGAGGCCGCGCCCGCCGACCCGCCGTCCGACTGGAACGCCGGGGCCGATGCCCATGATCTGCCGGTGCGTGAAAGTCCCCTCACGGCCCATCCTTTGGCGACTCTGGGCCGGTTCGCCTTTCCCCCCGGCCCGCCGCTGGACGAAGACGGCCAGGGCGCCCGCGATCGGCGCTGGGCCAGCCGCATCATCGTGTTCGCCGCCCTGTTCCTTTTGGTGTTCAACGCCGTCTCGCCCCTGAACTGGTCGCACCAGCAGGCGCCCGGATGGGGAACCGAGACGGTGCGCGGCCTGTCCGAGGTCTGGAGCCGCCAGATCGCCCAGACCGGCGCCGACCGCCCAAGGGAATGGGTGCGCGACGCCTGGCGCCAGTTCCAGGCCCTGAGGTTCGACGGCTCGCGCGACGCGCCTGCGGAAGGTTAGTGCGCCATCAGCACGCAAACGTCGCCCTGGGTCAGCAGGGTGCGGGTCACGCCGCCCATCACCCATTCACGCAGACGCGCGTGGCCATAGCCGCCGGCCACGATCAGACCGGCCTGGGTCTCGACCGCCAGGTCCAGAATCTCGTCGCCCGGCTCCTGCAGGGTCGGGCGGACCACCGCCGTCGCCGCGACGCCGTGTCGGGCCAGCCAGTCGCAGACGGCGCGCGGCCCGTCCTGGGCGTCGTCATAGACATCGTTGATCACGGCCGTGACCTGGACCGAGGCTGCGCGCGCCAGCAGGGGCAGGGCGGCGGCCACGGCGCGGCGGCATTCGCCGGTGTCGCGCCAGGCCACGATGGCCGGATGCCCCCAGGGATCGCGCGAGGGGCGGGGCGGAACCACCAGCACCGGCCGACCGGCGCCCAGCAGCACCTCGCCCGGGTCGGCCGCCCGCACGTCGCACAGCGGCGACCGGCGGCCCATGACGATCATGTCCGCCAGCCGCGCCTCGGTCTTGACGATCTCGGCCGGAAAGCCGGTTCGCCCGCGCCACAGTGTCTCGACGCCGCTGGCCCGGCCGGCGGCCTCGAATCGGGTCTGGTGGGCGGCCACGGCGCCCTGGGCCGCGTCGCGGAACAGCGTCAGCGTCTCGGCCGAGACGCCGCCCATGAAGCCATCGGCGATGGCGGGCGGCGTGGCCGGTTCGCCGGCGACGCCGATCAGGCGCGCGCCGAAAACCTGGGCCAGCCGGCATGACAGATCCAGCCGCGCGCGGCTGTCGTCGGCATCGTCCAGGGTGGTCAGGATCGAGGTCCAGCGCATGGCGGCGGCCTTCGGGCGTCCTTAGGACCGATGCCCGCCCGTCCGAAACCGGGCATAGGCCAGACCGATCATGAAGACGATGAAGGGCGACCAGATCAGGTGGACCAGGGGCGACATTTCCGGGGGCATTGGGCGGCTCCAGCCAAGCGTTGCGATGGCGGCACGTTGAGCCTGCGCGCCCTGCGGCGCCTTGATCCAGGTCAACGCCTTTGCGATGCGCGACGTGGGCCCTAAAGTGGCCGCAACGGAGCGTCGCCCACCCATGCTGGAACTCAGATCCCTGCCGGCGACATGCGCCACGCGGCGCAGCGAATCCGCCTGCACCGGATGCGGGGCGCGGGCCTTTTCCGTCTGCGGCGCGCTGGAGCCGGCCGATCTGGCGCGGCTGGACGCCCTGGCGCACAAGGCCGCCTTCGCGCCCGGCGAGGCCCTGATGCGCGAGGGCGAGACGGCCGACGCCATGTTCAACATCACCTCCGGCTCGGTGCGGGTTTACAAGCTGCTGCCCGACGGGCGGCGCCAGATCACCGGCTTTCTGTTCGCGGGGGACTTCCTGGGGCTGGTGTCGGGGGCGCGGTACGGATTCTCGGCCGAGGCGATCGAGCCGACCACCGCCTGCCGCTTCCGCAAGACCGAATATCAGGCGCTGGTGCGCGATTGTCCGGCGCTGGAGCGGGCGCTGTTCGAGCGGGCGACGCACGAACTGGCCGCCGCCCAGAACCAGCTGCTGCTGCTGGGCCGCAAGACGGCGCAGGAACGGATCGCCTCCTTCCTGCTGGACCTGCCGGCCCACGACCCGATGCGCGAGACGCCCGCCGGTCATGTGCGCCTGCCCATGACCCGTACCGAGATCGCCGACTATCTGGGTCTGACCATCGAGACGGTCAGCCGGGCGCTGACCAAGTTGAAGACCACCGGCGTGATCCGCCTGCTGTCGCTGAACGAACTGCGGATCGAACAGCCCGAGCGCCTGCGCGCTCTAACCGAGGGCGACGCCTAGACCCGAGCGCGCGCCTTATCGCGGGTCATCATCAGCCGGCCGTCCGCATCCATGGCCGTGGCGCGCAGCGTCAGGCCGCACAGGCAGACCGGGGCCGGACGGTGAGAGATCAGGATCAGCCCCTGATCGGTCGATTTCAGCCGGGCGTCCAGCCGGTCCAGAACCCGCCGCTCGGTCGCGGCGTCCAGCCCCTCGGTCGGTTCGTCCAGCACCAGCCAGGGCGCCGACCGCAACAGGGCCCGCGCCAGCCCCAGCCGCCGTCGCTCGCCGCCCGACAGCCGGGCGCCGTCCGGCCCGATGGCCAGGTCCAGTCCGCGCCCGCCGCGCAGTCGCTGATCCAGCCCCGCATCCTGAAGCGCGGCCCACAGGCGCTCGTCGTCGGCCGTGGGATCGGCCAGGCGCAGATTGTCGCGCACCGTGCCGTCGATCAGCCGCACGTCCTGGGCCGCATAGGTGAACAGGGCCGCAGCCTGGCCGCGCCCCAGGGCCTCCAGCGGCGCCCCGCCCAGCATGGCCTCGCCGTCCAGCGCCGGCCGCAGGCCCACCAGGCGCTCGACCAGAGAGGTCTTGCCCACGCCGGACGGCCCGACGATGGCCAGCCGCGTCGGCGGCGTGACGGTCAGGTCCAGCGCGTTCAGGCGAAGGGCCGCGCCCTGCATCGGCGCGCGCCCGGCCGGCGCGGGCGCCATCAGTTCGTCCAGCCGGGCGGTGGCCGTTTCCGCCGCCCCGCGCTGCATCATCGCCTGGGCCAGGCCGGCGGCGGACTCCACCCCCGTGACGGCGACCAGGGCGGCCAGGGCGGCCATCGGCGCGCCGGCCCCCATGGCCGCGGCGACCCCAAAGGCCCCGGTGGCCCCCAGGCCGACGCACAGGGCGTGCCAGCCGGCGATGCGGCCTTCGGCTGCGATGCGGGCCATGCGGGCGGTCTCCAGGCCCTCGGCCGCCTGGACCGCCTGGGCGCGGGCCCAGTCTTCCAGACCATAGGCCTTCAGCTCGGGCGCGGCGGCGTGCAGAGCCGACAGATCGGCCTTCAGCCGCCCGGTCTCGACCTGGACCCGCGCACCGGCCGGATCGGCCCGGCGCCGCGCGATCACCAAGGCCCCCGCCGAGGCCAGGCCCATGGCGACCAGAACCCACAGCCCCGCCAGCGGATGCGCCAACAGACCCAGCCCCGCCGACAGGGCCGCGCCGGCCCCCAGGGCCCAGGGCGCCGAGCGGCGGATGAACAGGGTCTGGATCGCCTCGACATCCTCGACCAGCCGCGCCGAGGCCTCGCCCGCCGACAGGGCCAGGGCGCGCTGGGGCGGCCCTTCGGCCAGGGCGCGGAACAGGTGCGGCCGCATCCGCGCCAGGGCGCCCAGGGCCGCCTCGTGCCCGGCCGTGCGCTCCAGATACCGCCCCACCGTCCGCAGGATGGCGAACAGGCGGATGCAGGCGCTGGGCGTCAGATAGTTGAAGGCCTGGATCGCCGCCGCGCCCGCCGCCCCTGCGATGGCCGCGCTGGTGATGAACCAGCCCGACAGGCCCAGCAGGGCCACGGCCGAGGCCGCGACCATGGCCCCCATGCCGGCCGCCAGGCGCAGCCGCACGGTCTCGCGCCGCGTCTCGGCCCGCACCATCTCGCGAACGCTGGTGGGGGCGCTGGTGGGCGTGTCCGACTGCTTGGTCACAGGATCGATCACAGGCGCACCACGCGGTCGGCGACGGCGGCCACGGCGGCGGAATGGGTGGCGATCAGGGTGGTGCGGCCATGGGCGGCGCGGCGGACCACCTCGATCATCTCGATCTCGGCCTGGCGGTCCAGATTGGCGGTCGGCTCGTCCAGCAGCAGGATGGGCGAATCCTTAAGGAAGGCGCGAGCCAGACCCAGTCGCCGCCGCTCCCCGCCCGACAGGCCGCCGCCGCGTTCGTCCAGCACCCGATCCAGGTCGCCGGTCAGGCCGGCCGCCCCCGCCGCCGCCATCACCTGACGCAGGCTGGCCTCGCGCCGGGCCAGGCGGATGTTGTCCAGCAGGGTTCCGGGCGTGACCACCGGCGCCTGGCTGGCCCAGGCGACGCGCCCGGCCAGATCGCCGATCTGATCCAGCGCCCGTCCATCGACCAGGATGTGTCCATCGGTCACCGGGGCCAGGCCGACCAGGGCGTGCAGCAGGCTGGACTTGCCCGATCCGCTGGGGCCGGTCACCGCGACCATCTGGCCGGATCGCACCTCCAGCTCGAACCCGTCCAACACCGGCGCATCCTGGCCATAGCGGATGCCCACACGGTCGAAGACGATGACCGGCGGGCGGGCGAAGACGGGCGCCGGTCGGGCGGGCGCGGGATCGGCCTCGGCGGCGGCCAGGGTCGGGGCGGCGGCTTCGGCGGCCTGGCGATCATGATAGGCGGCGGCCAGGCGGCGCAGGGGGGCGTAGACCTCGGGCGCCAGAGCCAGCACGAAGAAGGCCCGGCCCAGGTCCAGCGTTTCGGGCGCCGGGAAGGGCAGCAGCTTCAGCAGGTTGAACCCGCAGTAAACCGCCACCAGAGCGACCGCCAGGGCCGAGAAGAACTCCAGCACGGCCGACGAGACGAAGGCGATCCGCAGCACCCGGGCCGTGCGCGCCTGCAATGCTTGGGACGTGCGGGCGACCTCCTGGGCCATGCGCGCCTCGGCCTGGAAGGCGATGACGGCGGGCAGGGCGCGCACCCGGTCCAGAAACAGGCCAGACAGGCGCGACAGGGCGTCGAACTGACGCCGGCTTTCGGCCGCCGCGGCCGTTCCCGCCAGCACCATGCCCAGCACGAAGGGCAGAAGGGTGAAGATCAAAACCCCCGCCGCGAACGGGCTGGCCACGGCCGCCACACAGATCAGGATCAGGGGCGACAGACCGGCGGCCATCCGCACCGGTTCGAACCGCGCATAGTGGCCATCCAGCGCCTCGACCCCCTCGACGGCGGCGGAAACGGCGGCGGGGCGTCCGGCGAACAGGCCCGCCAGAACCCGGTCGCGAACCTGGGTCTTGACCGCCCGCGCGGCGTGGCCGCCCGTCGTCAGCGCCAGATGCGCCAATAGGCCGCGCAGAGCCAGGGCCGCCAGGGCCAGCGCCAGGCCCGGAACAACCGCCGTCAGCCCGCGATCATAGGCTGACAGGCTCCACGCCAGGCCGAAGGCGAAGGCCGTGGCCGGAACCACGTCCAGCACGACCAGCAGGCCGGCGGTCCTGCCCGCCCAGCCGGACGCACGGCCGGCCACGCGCAGCCAGGGCTTGGGGTCGAAACCGGGCGAGGGCAGGGCGGTCATTGTCGCACTTTACCGCATTGCATCGCGCCGCGCCTTTGATTGAAATCAAGGCGGGCGTCGTCGGGGGCGTCTAACGCGGTCCCAACGCCGGTCGTCGGGGCCGGATCAGGAGACTTCGCCATGATCGACCTAGCGGTCGTCGACCTGTCCCGCCTGCAGTTCGCACTGACGGCGCTGTACCACTTCCTGTTCGTTCCATTGACGCTCGGCCTGTCGTTCATGCTGGTCATCATGGAGTCGATCTATGTGATGACCCGCAGGCCGATCTGGCGGACGATCACCAAATTCTGGGGCGCCCTGTTCGGGGTCAATTTCGCCCTGGGGGTCGCCACCGGCCTGACGATGGAATTCCAGTTCGGCATGAACTGGAGCTATTACAGCCACTATGTCGGCGACATCTTCGGCGCCCCGCTGGCGATCGAAGGTCTGATGGCCTTCTTCCTGGAGGCGACGTTCGTCGGATTGATGTTCTTCGGCTGGGATAAGCTGAAGCCGGTGACCCACCTGTTCGTGACCTTCCTGGTCGCCCTGGGCACCAATCTGTCGGCCCTGTGGATCCTGATCGCCAACGGCTGGATGCAGAACCCGGTCGGCGCCGCGTTCAACACCGAGACCATGCGGATGGAAGTCACCGACTTCATGGCGGTGCTGTTCAACCCGGTGGCCCAGGCCAAATTCGTGCACACCGTCTCGGCCGGCTATGTCTGCGCGGCGGTGTTCGTGCTGGGCGTCTCGGCCTTCTATCTGCTGAAGGGCAAGCACAAGGGCTTCGCCAAGCGGTCCATGACGGTGGCGGCGGCGTTCGGCCTGGCCTCGTCGCTGTCGGTCGTCGTCCTGGGCGACGAGAGCGGCTATGCTCTGACCGATAACCAGAAGATGAAACTAGCCGCCATCGAGGCCATGTGGACCACCGAGGAAGCGCCGGCCGGCCTGACCGCCATCGGCTTCCCCAGCCTGGAAGACCGCAAGACCCACTATGAGATCAAGATCCCCTATGTGCTGGGCCTGATCTCGACCCGCAGCCTGACGGGCGAGGTGACCGGCATTCTGGAACTGGTCGCTGTGGCCGAAGACCGCATCGAATCCGGCGTCGTCGCCTATGACGCCCTGGAACGGCTGAAGGCCAATCGCGAGGATGTGGCCAGCCGCGCCGTGTTCGAACAGCACCGCAACGACCTGGGCTATGGCCTGCTGCTGCGCCGCTATGTCGCCGATCCGCGTCAGGCGACACCCGATCAGGTGCGCATGGCGGCCTGGAACACGGTGCCGAACGTGCCGGTGATGTTCTGGGCCTTCCGCATCATGGCCGGCATCGGCTTTGCGATGATCGCCCTGTTCGCCACCGCCTTCGTGCTGTGCACCCTGCGCAAGCATGAGACGAAATGGTTCCTGCGGCTGGCCCTGTTCGCCATTCCCCTGCCGTGGATCGCGATCGAGTTCGGCTGGATCGTCGCCGAATACGGCCGCCAGCCGTGGGCCGTCGAAGGGGTTCTGCCCACCTTCCTGGGCGCCTCCAGCCTGACCGTGCCGCAACTGTGGACCACCATCATCGGCTTCACCCTGTTCTATGGCGTGCTGGCGGTGATCGAGGTCAGCCTGCTGCTGCATCTGATCAAGAAGGGTCCGTTCGCCGAGCAGGAGGCCTTTCCGCCCGCTGCCGAAGACGACCCCGCCGCCGCCCGACCGGCTCTGGCCTGACCCCCTGGATTGAAGGAAACGCGAGATGGAACTGCCTCTCGACTACGCCACGCTGCGCCTGATCTGGTGGGCGCTCATGGGGGTGCTGCTGATCGGCTTCGCCCTGACCGACGGCTTCGACCTGGGGGTCGGCGCCCTGCTGCCCTTCGTCGCCAAGACCGACGAGGAACGGCGCATGGTGATCAACACCGTCGCCCCGACCTGGGAAGGCAACCAGGTCTGGTTCATCCTGGGCGGCGGCGCGATCTTCGCCGCCTGGCCCTTCGTCTACGCCGTCAGCTTCTCGGGCTTCTACCTGGCCATGTTCCTGGTGCTGGCGGCCCTGATCCTGCGGCCGGTGGCGTTCAAATACCGGTCCAAGCGGCAGAGCCCGCGCTGGCGCACCGCCTGGGACTGGGCGCTGTTCGTCGGCGGCTTCGTGCCGGCCCTGGTGTTCGGCGTGGCGGTCGGCAATGTGCTGCTGGGCGCGCCCTTCCGCCTGGATAGCGACCTGCGCTCCTTCTACGAAGGCAGCCTGCTGGGTCTGTTCAGCCCCTTCACCCTGGTGTGCGGCCTGTTGTCGGTGGCCATGCTGATGCTGCACGGCGCCGCCTGGCTGGGCGTCAAGGCCGAGGATGGACCGGTTCAGGTCCGCGCCCGCCGCTGGGGCGTCGGTCTGGCGCTGCTGTCGCTGGTGCTGTTCGCCGTGGGTTGGGCCTTCGTGGCCTTCTCGGGCATGGGTTACGCCATCACCGGCGTGGCCGAGCCGAACGGCTTCTCCAATCCGTTGCGCACGGCGGTTGAGGCCCAGGCCGGCGGCTGGCTGCTGAACTACGGCAAATATCCATGGATGGTGATCGCTCCGGCCCTGGGCTTCCTGGGGGCGGCGGCGGCCCTGGTCGGGCTGATCCGGCGCTCGGCGCCGCTGGCCCTGGGCGGTTCGTCCGCCTCGGCCCTGGGCATCATCTCGACGGTCGGCCTGTCGATGTTCCCCTTCATCCTGCCCAGTTCGATCGACCCGCAGTCCAGCCTGACGGCGTGGAACGCTTCGTCCAGCCACCTGACCCTGTTCATCATGCTGATCTGCACGGTGATCTTCCTGCCGCTGGTGCTGATCTACACGGCCTGGGTCTACAAGGTGCTGTGGGGTCGTTCGAGCACGGCCGAACTCAAGACCAACCCCAACCTTTACTGAGCCGCCGGCGAGGAGATTGAACCATGTGGTATTTCGCCTGGATCCTGGGCCTTGGCCTGGCGGTGCTGTTCGGGGTCTTGAATGGCCTGTGGCACGAGTTCCAGCTGTTCGACGCCGGTGACGACGGCGGCTCGGTCGCCGACGATGACGCCGCCTGACCTGTGGCCCGACCGGGCGGATCTGATCGCCCGGTACGACGCCAATACGCCGCGTTACACCAGCTATCCCACGGCGGCTCAGTTCACCGCCGCCGTGGGACCAGCCGACTGGTCCGCCGCCCTGGCGCGAGGGCCGTGGGACCGGCCCGCCTCTCTCTATGTCCACATCCCCTTCTGCAAGCGTCTGTGCTGGTACTGCGGGTGCAACACCCGGGCGATGAACCGGGTGGACGCCATGGCCGACTATGTCGATCTGGTGCTGCAGGAAGCGGATCGGGTGGTTGCGGCGGCGGGCGCGACGCCGCGTATCGGCATGCTGCACCTGGGCGGGGGCACGCCCAACATGCTGCCGCCCGACCTGCTGGCGCGGCTGGTCCATGGGCTGTCGCAGCGCTTCGACCTGTCGGCCCTGACCGAGTTCGCGGCTGAACTTGACCCCGAGGTGCTGACGCCGGAGTGGATCATCGCCGCCGGCGATCTGGGTCTGACGCGCGCCAGCCTGGGGGTTCAGGATCTGTCGCCGGTGGTGCAGGCCGCCGTGAACCGGCCCGAACGGTTCGAGACCATTCAGGACGCGGCCGAACGTCTGCGCGCCGCCGGGGTGTTCTCGCTGAACCTGGACCTGATGTACGGCCTGCCGCACCAGGGGGTCGATCAGGTGCTGGCCACCATCGACCGTGTCACCACCCTGCGTCCCGACCGGCTGGCGCTGTTCGGCTATGCCCATGTGCCATGGATGAAGCCGCATCAGAAGCTGATCGACGAGACGGCCCTGGGCGGTCCGCTGGAGCGGTTCGCCATGAGCCGCGCCGCCCATGACCGGCTGACGGCCCTGGGCTATCGCGCCATCGGCCTGGACCATTTCGCCCTGCCGCACGACGACATGGCCGCCGCCGCCAGGGCGGGCCGCCTGCGCCGCAATTTCCAGGGCTATACGACCGACCAGGCCGAGGTTCTGATCGGCCTGGGCGCATCGTCCGTGTCGCGGGCGCCGGGCCTGTATGTCCAGAACATCACCGGCGAGCGGGACTGGCGCACGGCGATGGCCGCAGGCGGCCTGCCGGTCGCGCGCGGGGTCGTGCTGACCGGCCGCGACCGGTTCGTGGCCGAGATCATCGCCCGACTGATGTGCGACTTCGCCGTGGATGTCGAAGCGGTAGCGCGCGACGCCGGACGGCCCTTGCGCGAAACCGCCGAGGCCTGGCCCCGGCTGGACGCCTTTGAAGCCGACGGCCTGATCGTTCAGGAGGGCGCGCGCATCGCCGTGACCCAGCGCGGGCGGCCGTTCGTACGGGCCGTGGCGGCCGCTTTCGACCCGGCGCTGAACCCAGCGACAGACCGCCACGCCCGCGTCGTCTGATCGGGTTCTTGTTTCACCGCAAAGGTTTGCGCTGGGTCAAGGTGCGTCCCGAAGCGGGAGCGCACACCCCTTGAAGACGGTGCGGCGCATGGGGCGTTCCGCCGTCGGGGATAAGACGATGAAAGCCAAGACCGCCCTTCTGTGCGCCGCCGCCGCGGCCCTGTTCGCCGCCGCGCCCGCCCAGGCCCAGACCGCGACCCAATGGCAGGCGCCGCGCGCCGGAGACTGGATCGTGACCGGCCGCCTGACCCAGGTCGCGCCGACTGCCGACGATCCCATCCTGACCTCGGCCGGGGGGGCGACGGGGCTGAACGTCGATGTGTCCGACGACCTGATGCCGACGCTGGGTTTCACCTATTTCTTCACCGACCATGTGGCGGTCGAGGCCATTCTGGGCACGACCCGGCACGAGGTCCGCGCCCAGGGCGGGGCCACCGACGTGGCCGTGCATGAGACCTGGGTTCTGCCGCCGGTGGTCACGGTGCAGTACCGCCCCCTGACCGAGGGGAATTTCAGCCCCTATGTCGGCGCCGGGGTCAACGGGATGCTGTTCTATGGCGGCGACGACAAGAACGGTTTCACCGTCGATCTGGACGACGGCCTGGGCTGGGCGCTGCAGGCAGGCGCCGACATCGGCCTGCATGGTCCGTGGAGCCTGAACCTCGATGTGAAGAAGGTCTGGTTCAACACCGATGCGGCCGTCAACGGCGGCGCGCTGAAAAGCGATGTGAAGCTGAACCCCTGGGTCATCTCCATCGGCGTCGGCCGCAAATTCTGATCGCTGAAGCCGGGGCGCGACGCGCTTGAATCCAGAACAAGGGTCTGGCGCCCCGGCGTTTGCGGTCTGATTCATCAGACCGCAGCGGCGTCACGCGACAGGATTGCCCCAAGGGTGTATGCAGGCGGCGAATGCAAAGCCTGCTGCGGAAAATCCATCGACACCTGGGCTATGTCCTGGGCCTGTGCGTCATGCTGGCCGTGACGTCGCCGGCCCTGGAAGCGCACGCCTGCATTCCCGAGCCGGTCTCCGCCTTCACCACTCTCGACAAGGGCGTGGACGAGGCGCCGGCCTGCCCGGACTGCGGCCCCGCCTGCGCCAGCGGCTGTTGTCATCTGGCGCATGCCGCCATTCCCGCCGAGGCGTCGCCGGCGACGGCGGCCCTGCCGGTCGCGGCGCCTCTGGCCTGGGCCAGCGCGGCGTCTGCGCCCCTGATCCTCCCCGGCGGGCCGGACCGCCCTCCCAGATCCTGATCCTCAGGCCGGGCCCTTGCGGCCTGGTCGCGTCTTGAGCCTGACGCGCGACCCCGGGGGGGGTCGTGCGCGACCTGCACTCGAGTCCCGGCGACGCCGGGCGAGGATCGACCATGAACATCAAGAGACACTGGCTGATGACCGGCGCCGCCGTCGTCATGGCCCTGGGCGTCGGCTTCGGCGCGGCGCGTCTGACCGGCGCGGGCGCTGCGCCTGAGGCGGATCACCACGAAGAGGGCGAGGCGCCGCCGGAAGGCTTCGTCCGGCTGAACGCCGCCGCGGCGGCCCAGGCGGGCGTCAGCATCGTCGGCGTCGAACGCGGCGGCGGCGCCGAACTGAAACTGCCCGGCCGGGTCGCCTTCGCGCCGGGGGCCGAGGCCGTGGTCGATGCGCCCGTGGCGGGCACGGTCATGCGGGTGCATGTCGGACCGGGGGATCGTGTCGCCGCCGGCGGCGCCCTGGTCACCCTGCGCAGCCCGGACGGCGCGGGATCGCGCGCCACGGTCGATGCGGCCCAGGCGGCGGCCGATGCGGCCCGCGCCGCCGAACGCCGCGACCGCGCCCTGTTCGACCAGGGATGGGTGGCCCAGGCCCGACTGGACATCACCGCCGCCGAGGCGCGCCGGGCCGAGGCCGAACTGCGCGCCGCCCGCGCCCGCGCCGGGGCCTATGGCGCCCCATCCGCCGACGGAGCGGTCGTGGTGCGCAGCCCGATCGCCGGGGTGGTCACCACCCTGCGCGCCGCGCCGGGCCAGGTGCTGCATGAAGAGGCCTTGCAGGTCGCCACGGTGGCCGACTTGGGGCGGGTGGAGTTGGTGTTCGAGGCCCCGCCCGCCGCCGCCGCCCTGCTGAAGGCCGGCGACAGCTTGAACAGCTCGGTTCCCGGCGAGGCGCCGCTGTCGGGCGTGGTGACGGCCATCGCCCCGCCCGATGTCGCCGGCGTGGTGCGGGTGCGCGCCCGCCCGACCGGCGCCGTGCCGCCGGCCGGCACGGTGATCTCTGCGCGCGTGCGCACAGGGGCGCAGGGCGGTTCGGGAACCCTGACCGTGCCGATGGATGCGGTGCAGACCGTGGCGGGCGCCGCCTCGGTGTTCGTGGCCGAAGGCGGCGGCTTCCGCGCCCACCCGGTCGTCGTCGGTCGCACCGTGGACGGGCGGGTCGAGATCCTGTCCGGCCTGACGGGGACCGAACGCATCGCCGGCGCCGGCGCCTTCCTGCTCAAGGCCGAACTGGCCAAGGGCGAAGCGGAGCATGGGCACTGAGATGCTGGATCGTCTGATCGACGCCTCGGTGCGTCACCGCTGGGCCATTGTGGCGCTGTCCCTGATCCTGGCGGCTCTGGGCGCGCGCGAGCTGATGCGCCTGCCCATCGACGCCGTGCCCGACATCACCAACCGACAGGTCCAGGTGACCACCGTGGCGCCGGCTCTGGGCCCCGAAGAGGTCGAGCGTCAGGTCACCTTTCCCATGGAGACGGCCCTGGCGGGCCTGCCCGGCCTGATCGAGACCCGGTCGCTGTCGCGGCACGGCTTTTCGCAGATCACGGCCGTCTTCACCGACAGCACCGACATCTATTTCGCCCGCAGTCTGGTCAACGAGCGGATGCAGGCCGCGCGCGAAGACCTGCCCGAGGGGTTGTCGCCGTCGATGGGACCGGTCGTCACCGGCCTGGGCGAGGTCTACATCTGGACGCTGGAGCTGACCGGCGCGGCGTCGAGGGCAGGCGTCCCCTATGTCACGCCCGAGGGCGAACGTCTGGTCACCGATCAGGAGAAGGCCACCTATCTGCGCACGGTCCAGGACTGGATGGTCGCGCCGCAGCTGAAGACCGTGCCGGGCGTCGCCGGGGTCGATGTCCTGGGCGGTTATGTGAAGGAATATGCGGTCCATCCCGATCCGGGCCGTCTGGCGGCCTATGGCGTCGGTCTGGTGCAACTGGTCGAGGCGCTGGAGCACGCCAACCGCATCGCCGGCGCCGGCTACGTCAATCGTGCGGGCGAGGCCTATATCGTGCGCGCCGACGCCCGGCTGAAAAGCCTGGAAGACCTGGCCCAGACGCCGATCCTGAACCGCGCGGGGCGGGTGATCCGCGTCTCGGACGTGGCGGTGGTCGAGATCGGCCGGGCGCCGCGCCTGGGGTCGGCCAGCGCCGACGGCCGCGAGACGGTGGTCGGCACGGCCCTGATGCTTCAAGGCGAAAACTCGCGCGAGGTGGCCCACCGTGTTGGTCAGCGGCTGGAGGAAATTCAGGCCAGCCTGCCGCCCGGCGTGCGCCTGCGGCCCGAACTGGACCGCACCGAACTGGTCGAGGCCACGATCAAGACGGTCGAGCACAATCTGATGCTGGGCGCGCTTCTGGTCATCGCGGTGCTGTTCTTCGCCCTGGGCAATGTGCGGGCCGCGCTGATCACCGCCCTGGTCATTCCGCTCAGCTTCCTGTTCGCGGCCTCGGCCATGAACCGGTTCGGCATCAGCGCCAATCTGCTCAGCCTCGGCGCCCTGGATTTCGGGCTGATCGTCGATGGGGCGGTGGTGGTGATCGAGAACACCCTGCGCCGCCTGGGGCTGAAGCGCCAGAAGGCCGGGCGTGCCCTGACCGTCGCTGAACGGCTGGGCGTTGCGGCCGGGGCGGCGCGCGAAATGGCGCGGCCGGCCGCCTTCGGCCAGGCCATCATCCTTTTGGTCTACGCGCCCCTGCTGATGTTCGAAGGGGTAGAGGGCAAGATGTTCGGGCCGATGGCCGCGACCGTCATGCTGGCGCTGCTGGCGGCCTTCGTCCTCAGCTTCACCTTCGTGCCAGCCATGGCCGCCCTCCTGGTGCGCGAACCCAAGGCGGACCATGAGGAGACCCGCCTGACCCGCCTGGCCAAGGCGCGCTACGCCCCGTTGCTGGCGGCGGCCATGGCGCGGCCGCGGGCGGTGCTGGTGGGCGCGGGCGTGGCGCTGTTCGCCGGCGCGGTCGCCTTCGCCACCCTGGGCCGCGAGTTCGTGCCCCAGTTGGACGAGGGGGATGTGCTGGTCCAGGCGCTGCGCGTGCCCTCGACCTCGCTGGAGCAGAGCCAGGCCATGCAGTTCCAGGTCGAGCGGACCTTGCAGGCCATGCCCGAGGTCGAACGCGTCTTCACCCGCACCGGCACGGCCGAGGTCGCCTCCGACCCCATGCCGCCGTCGATTTCCGACACCTTCGTGATCCTGAAGGATCGCGGCGAATGGCCGAAACCGCGCGAGGCCAAGGCCGATCTGGTGGCGCGGATGGAGGACCGGCTGTCGACCCTGCTGGGCAACAGCTATGAGTTCACCCAGCCCATCGAGATGCGGTTCAACGAACTGATCGCCGGCGTGCGTTCGGATGTGGCGGTGATGATCTATGGCGACGACTTCGCCGCCATGAACCGCACGGCCCAGCAGGTGGCGACGGTGCTGGGCGGCATCGACGGCGCCGCCGATGTGCGGGTGGAGCAGGTGTCGGGTCAGCCGACCATCACCGCCAGCGTCGACCGCACCGTGGCGGCGGCGCAAGGGGTTCACGCCTCGGACGCCGCCGACGCCCTGGCCATCGCCCTGGCTGGACGGGCGGCGGGCCAGGTGAACGAGGGCGACCGGCGCTTCGACGTGGTGGTGCGGCTGGACGACGCCTATCGCTCCGACCCCACCATCATGGAGCAACTTCCGGTCATGCCCGAAAACGCCCAGGCGGGCGCCCCGACCGTGCCCCTGTCCTCGGTCGCCCGGTTCGACGTGGCCGAAGGCCCGAACCAGATCAGCCGCTCGAACGGCAAGCGGCGCATGATCGTCCAGGCCAATGTGCGCGGTCGCGACCTGGGCGGCTTCGTCGCCGAGGCGCAAAGGGCGGTCGCCGATCAGGTCCAGGCCCCGCCTGCCGGCTGGATCGACTGGGGCGGGCAGTTCGAGAACCTTCAGCGGGCCTCGGCGCGGCTGGCGCTGATCGTGCCGATCGTCTTTCTGACCATCGGCGGCCTGCTGATCCTGGCCCTGCGGTCGTGGAAGGATGCGCTGCGGGTGTTCGCGGGCGTGCCACTGGCCCTGGTCGGAGGGGCACTGGCTCTGGCGCTTCGGGGCATGCCGCTGTCGATCAGTGCGGCGGTGGGCTTCATCGCCGTATCGGGGGTGGCGACGCTGAACGGTCTGGTGCTGATGCAGGCGATCCGCCAGCGTCTGAGCGACGGCGCCGAGCCCGCAACGGCGGCGGCCGAAGGGGCGGTCAGCCGCCTGCGCGCCGTTCTGACCACCGCCCTGGTCGCGGTTCTGGGCTTCGTGCCCATGGCCTTCGCGTCCGGCGCGGGGGCCGAGGTTCAGAAGCCGTTGGCCACCGTGGTCATCGGCGGCCTGACCACGGCGACCCTGCTGACCCTGATCGTCCTGCCGGTTCTGGCGGCCCGAAACTGGGCGCGCAGGGCGTGAGACGCAAAAAGGGGGAGCGGCGGGGCACGACGCTCCCCCGGTCGCCCAGCGGTCGCCTGCCGGTTCCAGATAGGCCCGTCCGTTGTTGCGGCGCAGTTGGCAGGGGTCACGCCGGGCAGTCCTGTTGATCGGAAAGATCGGGTGCGACGTCTGGGGCTTTGCAGGCGTGCCTGCCAGCCTCTACAGAGCAGCCCCGTGTCCGCCGCTTCGTCCGAGCATTGGTCGTTGAGCAAGTCGCTGGCCTTCCTGGCCGCGACCTTCGCCATCGTGTTTGCGACCCTGCTGCCGACGGCCGTGGCGGCGTCGCCGGCCGTGGGCGCGCCGATCGTTCTGTGCGGCGGCGGCGACCTTCGCGTCGTCTATGTCGACGACGACGGCCAGCCGATCCAGCACGATAGTTCGTCCAGCCTGCAATGCGCGATGGCGCTGCTGTCCGGTCTGGCGGCCACGCCGTTGCAGGACATTGCGCCGGTCGTCGCGCCGAGGGTGTTCGAACCCGATGCGCCGGTGCGGGTTTCGGCCGCCTATCGCCTGCCGCCCGCGCGCGGACCGCCGCCCCGTCCGCCTTCGACGGCCCCGCCCATCGCTTGAACATCGCCATGCGCCGCGCCCGGCCCACGAGGCCGCGCGCCCCTTTGCCTGTTCAGGAAATCCATCCATGTCTTTCAAGATCTCGGCGGCGCCCCTGGCGCTGCTGGCGGCCGCCTGTGCGGCCCCCGCCTTCGCGCAAACCCCGTCGGCCCAGGCCACGGTCATCGATTCCATCATCGTCACGGGGCGCAGGAACCCCGACGATCCGCCCGTGGTGGCCGAGGCGCGCGAACGCCTGTCACGCACGCCCGGCGCGGTCGCGGTCGTATCGGCCGAAAGCTATGAGGACCGTTACGCCCTGGCCCTGTCGGACACCCTGCGCGCCGTGCCCGGCGTCTTCGCCCAGCGTCGCTGGGGCGAGGAGGTCCGCCTGTCGATCCGCGGCTCGGGCATCGGCCAGGCCCTGCATCTGCGCGGCGTTCTGCTGGCCCAGGACGGGGCGCCGATCAACGGCCCGGACGGCTTTGGCGACTTCCAGGAGTTGGACCCCCTGATCGCCCGCTACATCGAGGTCTACAAGGGCGGCAACGCCCTGCGGTTCGGCGGGGCGGCCCTGGGCGGGGCGGTGAATGTTCTGACCCCCACCGGCCGCAATGCGCCGTTCCGTAATCTGCTGCGGCTGGAAGGTGGTTCATACCACACCCGCCGCGCCCATCTGGCCGTCGCCCGCGACCATGGCGACTGGGACGTCTATGCCGCCGTGACCTGGTCGGGGAGCGACGGCTTCCTGGACCACCAGGGGGCCGACAGCAAACGGCTGACGCTCAGCCTGGGCCGACAGCTGGGCCAGGACCGCGAGCTTCGTCTGATCGTCCAGGCCAATGACCTGGACCTGGATATTTCCGGGACGCAGACCTTGCACAACGCCCTGACGCGGCCCCGCGCGGCCGACCCCTATGTCCGGGCCATGAATTTCGGTCGTGACGTGGATTCGGTGCGCGTGACGGCCCAGACCCGCTGGCGCCTGAGCGACAGTCTGGTGTTCGAGGGCGGCGCCTATGTGTCGGACAAGCGGCTGTTCCACCCCGTACCCGTGGTGCTTCAGAACGACTATCGGGCCTATGGCGCCTTTGGTCGGCTGGATTGGACGGGTCAGGTCGGGGGGATGCGCGCCGACGCCTTCGCCGGCGCCTATGTCCGCACCGGCGACAACGACAGCTCGGTCTTCGTCAACAGCGGCGGTGGCGTTCCGGGTTTCCAGGTCGGCGATACGTTGCAGAGCGCGACGGGCGTCGATGTCTTCGCCGAGGGGCGGCTGTTCGTCACCGATCGGCTGGCGCTGATCGCCGGCGGTTCGTGGGGCCGGGCCGAGCGCCAGGTCGACAACCGTCTGACGCCCGCCAATGACGCCTCGCGCGACTACGACTGGTTCGCGCCGCGTGTCGGCCTGTTGTGGGAGGAAGCCGACGGGTCGCAGATCTACGCCAATCTGACGCGCTCGGTGGAGCCGGCGACCTTCTTGGAGCTGATCCAGTCGCCGATTCCCCGGTTCGTCGATCTGGAGGTGCAGAAGGCCTGGACCGCCGAGATCGGCGCCCGGGGCCAGCGCGGTCCGCTGCGTTACGACATCGCGGCCTATCGGGCGCACATCGACAGCGAACTGCTGAACTATGTCGTCACCATGGGCATACCGGCCTCGACCTTCAACGCCGGGGACACCGTGCACCAGGGCGTGGAGGCGGGGCTGGACTGGCGGCTGATGGATCAGGGGGCAGGGCGGCTGACACTGCGCCAGACCTGGACCTGGTCGGACTTCCGCTTCGACGGCGACCCCGTCTATGGCGACAACCGCCTGCCGATCATCCCCGAGCACGCCTATCGGGCCGAGCTGAAGTTCGAGCATCCGGCCGGCTGGTTCGCGGCGCCGTCGGTCGAATGGGTCCCGAACGACGTGCATGTCGATTACGCCAACACGATGAAATATCCGGGCTACACGACAGTCTCGCTGAATGCGGGCGTCGATCTGCCGGGAGGCGTATCGCTGTTTGCGGACCTGCGGAACCTGACCGACGAACGCTATGTCTCGAACGCCAACGCGGTCACCGACGCGCGTGTGGCGCCGACCGATGTGTTCACGCCGGGCGAGGGCCGCTCGGCCTACGTCGGCGTGCGTCTGTCCTTCTGACCCCAGTGCAGGGAGCCGGGGCGGCCGCGTCGCCGCCCCGGACGTTTCACCATGACCGACACCTCTTCAAACGCCCAGTCGGGTTTAACCGCCCTGTCGGGCGCCTATCGCGCCGTGTGGCGCTGGCATTTCTATGCCGGACTGTTCGTCTTGCCGGTGCTGATGCTGATGGCCCTGACCGGGGGGCTTTATCTGTTCAAGCCCGAGATCGAACAGGCCGCCTATGGGCGGATGATGCAGGCGGCGCCGCGCGGCGAATGGGTCGCCGCCGATCGCTGGACCGGGGCCGCCGAAGCCAGCACCCACGGCCGCGCCTCGTCCATCCTGGTGCCCGAACGACCGGATCGGGCGGTGCAGGTGAAGGTTCGCGTCGATGGGGGCGAGCGCACTGTCTTCGTCGATCCGTACGATGGGCGGGTGCTGGGTTCAATCAGGGGCGACGGCGTGATGGGAACGGTCAAGGCCGTGCACAGTCTCAGCCTGCTGGGCCGTCCCTTCAACATCCTGGTCGAGATCGTCGCCGGCTGGGCGGTCATCCTGGTCGCCACGGGCGTCTTCCTGTGGTGGCCCAGGGCGCGCGACGTCGCGGTGGCCGTGCCGCGCGCCGGCGATCCGAAGCGGCGGCCGTTCTGGCGCGATCTGCATGCGGTCACCGGCCTGTACGCCGGGGCGGTGATCGTCTTCCTGGCCGTCACCGGCATGCCGTGGTCCGCCGTCTGGGGCGACCGGTTCATGACCGTGATGCGCGAGAGCCATCTGGGCCGCCCGCCCGCGCCGCCCGCCGCCAGCCCCTGGTCGCACGCGGGCGAACACGACCGCCCGGCCGGGACCGGCTGGACCCTGGAAGGCGCCGTCCTGCGGGTCGCCCCGCATGGTCACAGCGACAGGCCGGCCTCGGTGACGACGGCGGTCGCGACGGCCCAGGCGAACGGCATGGCCCGACCCTATACCGTCTCCATCCCATCGGACCCGGTCCTGGCCTTCACCGTCGCCCATGCCGGCGAACGCGCCGAGGCGGCGCGCAGCCTCTATGTCGATGGCCGCACCGGCGCGGTGAAGGCCGATCTGCGTTGGGACCAGTTCGGCGTCGGCGCCCGCGCCTTTGAATGGGGCATCGCCGTGCACCAGGGCCATCAATATGGCTGGGCCAACCGGATCGTCATGCTGTCGGGCTGCATCGCCATCTGGGGGCTGGCGATCAGCGGCCTGGTGATGTGGTGGAAGCGGCGGCCACGACGCGGCGGCCTGGGCGCGCCGCCGGCCCCGCCTGGCCCCAGAGCGCGGGCCGCCGTGCTGGGGATCGTGCTGCCGCTGGCCGTTCTCTATCCGCTGACGGGTCTTAGCCTGATGGCCGCGGTGGCGGCGGATCGTCTGTGGCGCGCGGCGCGTGGGCGAATGTCGTGACGATAGGCGGGCTGGACCGGCGACATTGCCAAGCTTGCGCTGTTGCGCGCATAGAAGCCGCATGAGTGGCCGTTCTTCAGGACTGGCGTTTGCGGCGGCCCTTGTGCTGGCCGGGTGCGCCGCGACAGTGGATGTGACGACGCCGCCCGTGTCCGTGCCCGTCGATGCGCGGACGTATCGAATGGCCGGCTTCGAGCCGCCAACGTCTCGGGATGTGGCGGTTCAGGCGGCGCTGCGGCGTCATCTGCAGGCGCAGGGCTGGCGCGAGGTCGAGCAGGCGCCGGTCTGGCGGGTAGAGGCGGCCTATTCGGTTCGTCCGGGCCGGACGGGCGGATATTCGGATGAATCGGCCCGCGCCCAGGCCTGGCTGGCGCAACCCTTATCCCCGCCCTGGTGGGCGCTAGGCCGGTCGGCGCACGGATTGACCGTGAGCCTGAGCGGCTGGACCGAAGAGGGCCGGACCCATCAGATCGCCGCCGTCACCCTGGCGAAGGACGCGAACCCGGAAACGACCATCGAAGTCTTGGCCCAGAGGATCGCGCTGGAGCTTCGGACCGCGCCCTAGGGGTGTCGAGAAGGCGGATCGTGGCCGCTTTCCCGCATCGGCGCCGTGGGCCTACTCCGGCGCCTCATCCGCATCGGTCGTGCGCGGCAGGGTCAGGATGAAGGTCGCGCCGACGTCGCCGGGACTGTAGCGGACATGGCCGCCATGCCGTTCCGCGACCGTGCGCACGAAGGCCAGCCCCAGGCCGGCGCCGCGATGGTCGGCGTCGCCATGGCCGAAGGGCTGGAACAACAGGCGCCGCGCCTCGTCCGACAGGCCGGGGCCCTGGTCGCTGATCGTGACCACGCAGACCGCGGCTTCTCCTTCCATGCCGGACGTCAGCGAACAGGTGACGGTTCCACCGGCGGGACCGTACTTCAGGGCGTTGTCCAGCAGGTTCATCAGCATGCGCCGCAGCAGCGCCGGATCGCCCTCGACCAGATGTTCGCCCGCCGCGTCGGGGGTCTGGATCGTCACCCCGCGGCCGGTGGCCTGGGGCCACAATGTATCGGCCGCGTCCATCAATAATTCGCCGATGTCCAGCACGGTGGTGCGGTAGGGCTGAGATTCCGCGCGCGCCAGTTGGACATAGCCTTCGGCCAGATCCAGCGTCAGGCGGGCGTAGTCGCGGATGCGACGCTCGAAGGCGGGATCCCGACGGCTTTGCGTTCCGTCCAGAAGCGCCAGGATCGAAACCTGCGGGGCGCGCATGTCGTGGCTGAGCAGTTGCAGCGCGTGTTCACGCTGGCGTTTGGCGGCGCGGATGCGGGTCACGTCGGCAAAGCGCACGATGTGTCCGACCAGGCGGCCGTCCGCCTCGAACAAGGGCGCGGTGGCGATGCGCAGCACCTGGCCGGCTGGCCCGCGGATGTCGTCCTGGGCCTCGGCGTCCTGATCCAGAAATCGGCGCCAGGCCGGTTCGCCCAGGGCCTGGAACAGGTCGGCCAGGCGAGCGCCGTCGTTCAGGTCGGGGCCGAACAGGTCGCGCACCCGGTCGTTGGCCAGCAGGATGCGGCCGTTCGGAGCGGCCACCACCGTCGCGTCCGGCAAGCTGCGCAGGGCGTCGGACATGAAGCGGTCCAGATCGCGCAACTGCTTCACGGCGGCGCGCAGGGCGTTGACCTGTTTGGCGACCACATCGCCCTGTAGCCGCAGGGGGGCCAGGGCGCTGATCGGCAGGGGAGAGCTTTCCTGCTGCAGCGCCTCCACCTCGTTCTGCATGTAGGAGAAGGCCACCGCCAGCCGCCGCCAGCTCCAGAACGGATAGGCCAGGGCCAGGCCCGCGCCCGCGGCGGCCGGCGGAAACCACAGGCCCAGGGCCAGAAAGGCGATCAGGCTGATCGTCAGGGTCGACAGGATCAGGATCACGCCCAGCACCATGTTGGTGAAGGGCCGCAGCACCAGAAAGCCGCCCAGCAGCAGGCACAGCGGCAGAAGCGACAGGATCAGCACGCCTGTGGCGGACAGGGTGCGCGGCCCCCCGCCGTCCAGCAGCGTCTGCAACAGGGCGGCCTGGATTTCGACGCCCGAGGTCAGTTCTCCATGGGGCGCGGCCGGCGTGGCGTAACGGTCGCCCAGGCCCGGCGCCATGGCCCCCACCAGCACCAGTTTGTCCTTCAGGAAGGCGGCGGGAATCTCGCCATTCAACACATCGATGGAGGGCAGGGTGCGGAACCGGCCGGGCGGCCCGCCATAGGCGATGGCTTCTTCGGCGGCGGCGATCAGGGCGGGGTGTTCGCCGTCGGCGGGCGGCGGGGCGGGCAGGGCGGCGCTGTCAGTCTAACGCTAACTTGTCTCCACTGAAGGTCGGCGTAAATGGCTGATCGGGGACGCGTTTCATGAAGTCTCTATCGTTCACGCGCCACCGGTTCCCGGCGGACGTGATCCGGCATGCGGTGTGGCTCTATTTCCGTTTCAGCCTGAGTCTGCGCGATGTCGAGGAGCTTCTGGCTCGGCGCGGGATCGAGGTCAGCTACGAGACGATCCGTTGCTGGACCCGCAAGTTTGTACCGCAGATCGTGAGGCGTTTGAAGAAGCGGCGCAGCCCTCCGACGGGAGGTTGGCATCTGGACGAGATGGCCTGCTGGATCGGCGGCCGCCGGATGTATCTATGGCGCGCGGTCGACGACGAGGGCGAGGTGCTCGACCTGGTCGTGCAGCGCCGACGGGACAACGAGGCGGCGCTTAAACTTCTGGGTCCCCTCCTGCGAAATCAGCCGGTTGAACCGGAGCGGATCACTACGGACGGTCTGGCGTCATATGGATCGGCGATGCGGGAGTTGGGGTTGAAACACCTTCATCGACCAGGTCGGCTGCGGGAGAACAATCGGGTCGAGAACGCCCACCTGCCGATCCGACGACGAGAGCGACAGCAGCAGGGCTTCAAATCCCAAGCTTCAGCCCAGAAATTCCTCATCACCCACGCCGCGATCTACAACACCTTCAATCTCCAGCGTCACCTGATCAGCCGACCCACCATTCGCCGCTTCCGCGCCGAGGCGAATGCGGCGTGGGCGGCGGCAACGGCATGAACCGAGCGGGGTAGGGGGCTTTTGAGCTCGGGCTACTTAACTTGACAGCACCCACCGGCCTCAGGCCGCGTCGCGCCTTTTCAGGACATTGAACATCTGACCGGCCGCCATCCCTCTACAGCGCAGAAGAACATAGAGGTGGTACATCAGGTCGGCCGCTTCTTCGGCGAGCTCCTGATCGCTTCCCGCTACGGCTGCCAGGGCAGTCTCGACGCCTTCCTCTCCGACTTTCTGCGCGATGCGTTTGATCCCTTGGGCCAGAAGGGTGGCCGTATAGCTGGATCCGGGGTCTGAGCACTGGGCGCGTGCGGCTATGGTGCGTTCCAGCAGCGCCAGGCGGCCGACGCCCGGCGCCGTCGCATCTCCGAAGCAACTGGTCCGTCCCAGGTGGCAGGCGGGACCGGTGGGACGCACGGTCATCAGCAGGGCGTCACCGTCGCAGTCGGCAATCAGGTCGACAAAGGCCAGGCGATTCCCCGAGGTTTCGCCCTTGCGCCAGCGCCCGCCACGCGAGCGCGAGAAGAAGGTCGCCTCTCCGCTGGCGATCGTCTCCTCGACCGCGGCCCGGTCGGCATAGGCCAGGATCAGCACCTGCAGGGTGTCGGCGTCCTGCACCACGACGGGGACGAGGCCGTCGCCCTTTCTGAAGTCTAGCGTCTCGGGGTCGATCACTGGCGCACCTCGATGTCGGCGTGAGAAAGGAACCGTTTCAGGTCGGGCACGGTCAGGGTTCCGGAATGGAAGATGCTGGCGGCCAGGGCGCCCGACACGTCGGCCCTCTGAAAAACATTTCGGAAATGTTCGGGGGCCCCGGCACCGCCCGACGCCACCAGAGGAATGGTCAGCCGCGCCCTGGCCTCTTGAAGTTGCGCGATGTCATAGCCTTTGCGGACCCCGTCCTGGTCCATGCAGTTCAAGACGATTTCTCCGGCTCCCCGCGACTGGGCTTCGCCGATCCAGTCCAGCGTTCGGCGGCCCGGGGCGACGGTCGCCGAGGGGGCGCCGGTGTATTGCCGCACGGCCCACTCGTCGCCCTCGCGGATGGAGTCCACGCCGACCACCACGCACTGGGAGCCGAAGCGTTCGGCCAGTTCGCTGATAAGCTCTGGTCGCTCCAGGGCCGGCGAGTTGATCGAGATTTTGTCGGCCCCGTGGTCCAGGCATCGTCCCGCCGCCTCGACCGAACGCACGCCTCCGGCGACGCAGAAGGGGATGTCCAGCACGCGGGCGATGCGTGCGATCCAGGCGTGGTCCAGGCTGCGACGCTCGGGGCTGGCGGTGATGTCGTAGAAGACCAGTTCATCGGCTCCCTGGTCGCGATAACGCGCGGCCAGCTCGACGGCATCGCCCATGTCGCGGTGGCCCTGGAAGCGGACGCCCTTGACCACCCGGCCGTCCTTCACGTCAAGACAAAGGATGATGCGTCGCGCCGTCATGCCGCCAGCGCCTGTTCAAGGGTGAAGCGGCCTTCGTAGAGCGCGCGGCCGACCACCGCCCCGGCGCAGCCCGCCAGACGGGCGGCGGTCAGGTCGGCTAGGTCGGCGACGCCGCCGGACAACTGGACCTGGAGATCGGGCCGCCTCGTCATGATGTCGGCGATCAGGGCCTGGTTCGGGCCGGTCAGGGCCCCGTCCCGTCCTACGTCGGTGACCAGCAGATGCCGCGCCATGCCAGGCGGATAGCGGTCCAGCGCCGTCCACAGATCGACGTCGGCCGCCTGGGTCCAGCCCTTCAGCGCCGGGCGCCAGGTTCGACCTTCGGCGCGCACGTCGACAGCCAGGGTCAGCCGCTCCGGCCCGAACCGCTCCAGCCAGCCGCCGACGATGGCCGGGCTGCTCACGGCCAGGGAGCCGACGACGACGCGCTCGACGCCCGCCTCGATCAGGGCGGCGACATCCTGTTCCGACCTGACGCCGCCGCCAGATTGGATGTGCACCTTGCCGGCCCCTGCCAGGGTCGCGATGCGGCCGTGTTGGACGGCGCGGCCGGCTTTGGCCCCGTCCAGATCGACGACATGAATCCATTCGGCCCCAGCGTCGGCGAAGGCGGTCAGTCGCGCCAACGGATCGGCGTCATAGGCGGTGACCCGGTCGAACCGGCCGTGCATCAGACGCACGCACCGCCCGTCCTTCAGGTCGATTGCCGGATAGACGATCATGCTGGCAGATCCAGGAAGTTGGCCAAGATACGCGCCCCGGTCGCGGCCGAGCGTTCGGGATGGAACTGGCAGCCCCAGCGGTTGTCGCGGCGCACCATGGCGGGGATAACGCCGCCGTACTCGGCCCGGGCCAGGGTCGCGGGTCCATCGGGACAGACATAGCCGTGGACGAAATAGGCCCAGTCGCTATTCCGCACGCCCTCCAGCAGGGGGTCATCGCGCCCTAGCTGCAACCGCGACCAGCCCATGTGCGGAACCGGCAGGTCGCCGCCAGGCGCCAGCCGTTCGACCCGGCCGGGGATCAGGCCCAGCAAATCCCCCTCGCCCTCGGCGCTGGTCTCGAACATCAGCTGCTGACCCAGGCACACGCACAGCAGGGGCCGGGGGAAGCGACGCAAGGTCTCGATCAGATCCAGGTCACGCAGCCGGGCCATGGCGTAGCCGGCGGCGCCCACCCCGGGCAGTATCAGACGTTCGGCCGAGGCGACCTCAGAAGGATCGGCGGTGATCCGTGCACGCGCGCCAAGCCTCTCCAGTGCGAAGACCACCGAGGCGACATTGCCTGCGCCATAGCTGACGACGGCCACGGTCTTCACAGTAGCCCCTTGGTGCTGGGCACAGCGTCGCCTTCGACCCTGATCGCCTGACGCAGGGTGCGGCCCAGGGCCTTGAACACGGCCTCGGTCTTGTGATGGTCGTCGTGGCCCGAGACGGAGACGTGGATCGCCGCCCCGAGGGTCTCGGCCAGGGAGCGGACGACGTGGGCGGTCAGGTCGGTGCGATATCCGCCGATCATCGGCGTCGCGAAGTCGCCCCGGAAGACGGCGCAAGGACGGCCCGACAGGTCGATCGAGGCCGCAGCCTCGGCCTCGTCCATCGGCAGCACGAAGCCGTAGCGGGCGATGCCGCGCCGATCGCCCAGCGCCTGGCGCAGGGCCTGGCCCAGGGCCAAGGCGCAATCCTCGACTGTGTGGTGCGGATCGATGTGCAGGTCGCCCCGACAATCGAGCCGCAGCGAGAAGCCGCCGTGCGCCGCCACCTGTTCCAGCATGTGGTCGAAGAAGCCGATCCCGGTGTCGATGGCGACGGGCGCGACGGTGCCCAGATCGACGGTGCAGACGATGCGCGTCTCCTTGGTGTCTCGTATGGCCTCGCCCAGTCTGTGGGGCTGTCCTGTCGCCGTCGCGGTCTGTCCCAAGGCGGCCAGGATGCGATCATTCACGGCAGGCTCGGCGAGCACCGCCAGGCTCAGCCGGTCGTCGCGGCGCCGGAACGGAACTTCGAACCGCATCAGCGCGTGCGTCGCCTCCTCCATGATCGGCGGACGGATGCTCAGGCGCGGACCGTCCTCGGCCATCGCGTCCAGATCGGCCAGGGCCTGGACCAGTCGGGTCCGCTGGGCCTTGACCGCTTCGACCCGGCGGCGGGTTTCAGCCAGGCGCGAGGCGTCCAGCGCCTGCAGAGCCAGGCGGATCGACGGCGTGGGCAGGGCGTGGGGTTCGCGTACCTGGGCCATGCGCGCCACCGCGTCCGGCGGCCCGATCAGGGCGCCGACCCGCGCGCCGGCCAGGCCCCAGGCCGAGGACAGGCTGCGAACGACCACGACCGGCGCGTCCCGACCCGCGCGCGAGGGAACATCGGTGAACTCGATGTCGGCCTCGTCCAGCACCACAAGATCGGCCGCCGCCATGGCGCGGACCAGCGCGGCGTCCGCGAGGGGCGCGCGCCGCACGGCGATCCGGCCGCCGCCGCCGTCCAGTCGATAGAGGGGCTTCAAAGCCAAATAGGCGGGGTCGTCCGGCAGGTCTGCCGACCCACCCTCGCGCGCCGCCAGCCGCAGAGCCAATTCGACGCCGTGGGTCGCGCCGCGTACCGGCAGGACGCAATCGGGTTCGACGCCATAGACCTGGGCCATGCGCAGACGCAGGGCTTCGTCGCTGGGATAGAGGTCCAGTCCCTCCGGTTCGCGCACCAGGGAACGGAAGGGGGCGGGCAGGGGCCTCATCCGGCGGCCCTCAGATCGGCGGCGCGGGCGTGGGCCTCCAGCCCTTCCAGACGGGCCAGGCGCGCGGCGATGGGGGCCAGGGCGCGCGCCCCGTCAGGAGTGGACGTCTGGATCGATATCGAGGTCATGAAGGCGGCGGTGGTCAGGCCGGCCATCGCCCGCGCCGCCCCATCCGTCGGCAGGACGTGGCTGGGCCCGGCCGCATAGTCGCCTAAGGTCTCGGCCGTCCAGGCGCCGACGAAGACCGCCCCGGCCGCCGTGATCTTTTCCGCGAGGGCCTCGGGCTCCGCTACCTGCAGGGCCAGGTGTTCCGGCGCATACAGGTTGGAGACGGCGCAGGCCTGGTCCAGATCGGCCACGCAGATGGCGCGTCCCTGGGCCAGGGACGCGCGCGCCACGGCTTGTCGCGGCAGGTCGACAAGCTGCGCCTCGACCTCGGCCAGGATGCGGTCCAGGGAGCCACGGCTGGGTGAGACCAGCAGCACCTGGGCGTCGGCGTCATGCTCGGCCTGACTCAGCAGGTCCGCGGCGGCGATTTCGGGGCCGGCGTCGGCGTCGGCGATGACCAGCAGTTCAGACGGCCCGGCACGCATGTCGACGGCGGGGCCCCCGGCCAGTGCAGCGGCCTGGGCCTTGGCCTCGGCCACATAGGCGTTGCCTGGTCCGAACAGCTTGTCGCAGGCGGGGAGGGTTCCGTCTTCTAGCTCGGCGCCGAAGGTCAGGGCCGCGATCGCCTGGGCCCCGCCGATCAGCCACAGGTCTTCCAATCCCGCCTCGGCCGCCGCCACGATCATGGCGGGATGGACGCCGCCGGAGGCGTCGGGCGGCGTTACGACAACGCGCCGCTGCACCCCAGCGGCCTCGGCCGGGAGCGCTTGCATTAGCAGGGACGAGAACAGGGGCGCCGAGCCCGCCGGAACATAGAGGCCCGCCGCTTCCAGCGGCCGCCACACGCGCCGTGACCGCACGCCCGGCGTGGTTTCGATCCAGCCGGAGTCCTCAGGCCGCGTCGCCTGGTGAAACAGACGGATATTGTCAGCCGCCATGCGCAGGGCGCGGGCGTCTACAGGCGGTAGTGTGGCGCGGGCTTTTGCAACCGTTTCCTCGTTCAAGATCAATCGGCGAGGGGCATGGCCGTCCAGCTTCACCGCCCAGTCGCGCACCGCCTCGCCGCCGCGCTGGCGGACATCGTCGAGGATGCGCCGCACGGTGTCGGGAACCTCTGTCCCTGCGCGGCGTGCGGGCCGGGCCAAAGCGGCACGACGACCATCGGCGTCCAGGGAAGGCCAGTCGATCCGCCGCATCACATCATCTTCTCTATGGGCAGGACCAGAATGGCCGAGGCGCCGGCGCCCTTCAGCCGCTCCAGCGTCTCCCAGAAGACCGCCTCCTGGCAGACGGCGTGCACGGCCACGGCGTCTTCGCGGCCCAACAACGGCATGACGGTCGGCGCGCCTGCGCCCGGCAGCAGGCGGGTGATATCCTCCAGCGCCGACCGTGGCGCGTTCAGCATGACGTATTTGGCGCCCTGGGAGGCGACTACGCCGGCCACCCGCTCGATGACGCTGTCCAGCAGCTCGGCCAGTTCAGGCTCGGGTGCGACGGGGGAGCGGACCAACACCGCCTGGCTGTCCAGCACCGTGTCGCGCGGGGCCAGACCGTTGGCCTCCAGCGTCGCGCCGGTCGAGACCAGGTCGCAGACGGCGTGGGCTAGTTTCAGCCGCGGCGCCACCTCGACCGCCCCTCGCATGGTCACCACCTCGGCCTGAACGCCGTACTTGGCCAGGAAGCGGCCCAGAACCCGGGGATGGCTGGTGGCCACGCGGCAGCCGGCCAGAGAGGCCGGCCCGGCGTAGTGCTGGCCCTCGGGTGTGGCGATCTTCAGGGTGCAGCGGCCGAAGCCCAGAGGCATGACCACTTCGGCGACCGGCCCGCCGTTGCGGACCTCCTCCAGCACATCTTCGCCGACCAAGCCCAGATCGCAGACACCATCGGCGACGAAGGTGGGGATGTCGTCGTCGCGCACCCGCAGCAGGTCGATCGGATAGTTCTCGACCCGGTACAACAGGTCGTTGTTCCCGCGGATGACGCGCAGGCCGGCGTCCTTCATCAGGTCCAGACTGCGGTCGGCCAGGCGTCCGGATTTCTGGACGGCTATGCGCAGCCGCCCCTGAACCTTGCTCATCGTGGGACCTCAGGCTTTCAGACGGTCAAGCACCAGGCGGTAGCCTTGGTGAGGCATCTCTTTCAGGAACCGCGCGACGCGGACTACCGTCGTGGGACTTGCCTGGGCCTCGGCGGCGATCTCCCGATAGGACTTGCCCCCGGCGTCCAGCAACCGCGCCACCTCCCATCGCTCGGCGAAGGCGCGCACCTCGGACGGCGTGCACAGGTCGGCCAAGAAGGCGTCCACCTCGTCGCGCGTCTTCAGGGCCAGCAGGGCGTCATACAGAGCCACTCGGCTGCGCGCGACCGCGGCTGCATTGGGGGGTACGGAGTCGATCATGACGTTCCACTATGCTGTAACGCTGGAACGGTCAAGCGCAATAGCGTTCGGGTCAGCCAAGGCTTCAATGCCGTGACCGGGCTTCCAAAATCTCCACAGCAGAGTTCGCACGCGTTCTGAATCCGCGGCCAGGACACGATCCGAAAAGTCGCTTCATGCGACGCCTACTGAGATTTCGGGTACGCTCTTGGCTTGTTCAGAGCGACCGAAGCTGACCTTGCGCAACCACGGGTCCAGTCGGTTGGCCGGTTGGCGAGCCGCCTTCGGGCTCGACAGAAATCGCCAGCACCGAGTCCGCCGCGAGTGCGCCGATCGCCGGCATGGCGGCCGCGCTGTCGCTAGGCATGACGCCGAGGGACACCGGCTTGCCATCCCTGTTCAGCAGCCACAACTCATGCGAATGGCCCGGCGCGCCGTCGCCGCCGATGGGGGTGACGACGACCCGGCGGTTGGTGGCGTCCAGGGTGACCACGAAGACCACCTGCCCGTTTGCCGCTTCCAGGCGTGTGCTGGCCAGGGTCGCCTCGCCGACGACAGGCGCTGGCGTGGGCCTGGAAGCCGAGGGTAGGAAGGCCACCACCGCCAGCGTCGCGGCCATGGCGACCGCCAGAGCGGTCGCGCCGCGCCAGAAGACGAGGTTATTCCAGACGCCCCCCTCGCCGACCGCGCGCGGAAGACGCGCAGCGATCCGTGGCCACAAGTCCTTGCGGACCGCGACGGGTCCGATCTCCTCGATCAGAGGCGCCAGCCGCGCCTCCCAATCCTCTACGGCGTGTGCGAACGTCGGATCGGTTTCGAATCGGCGCGCGGCCACAGCGTGGGCGGCCGGATCGAGCAGGCCAATGACATATTCGGCCGCGAACAGATCGGCCTCGTCCTGCGGGGTCATGTCTTCGGTCGGGTCAGGCATAGGCGTCGCCCATACAGGCCCGGAGTTTCATCAGCGACCGGCGCATCCAGCTCTTGACCGTACCCAGCGGCGCGCCTGCCCTTTCGGCCAGGGCGGGGTAGGTCAGCCCACCGAAGAATGCCTGCCGCACCATGTCCGCATGGCGGGTCTCCAATACCTCCAGGCAGCGGTGCAACTGGTCCGCCGTCTCGCCGGACTCCATCACCTCGCTGGCCAGAGGCGCGCCATCCGCCGTCTCCGCCACGGCGTCGTCGGAAACGAAAGTGCGGCCGTCCCGCGCGCGCAGCCGGTCGATGGCGCGGTTGCGCGCCAGGGTCACCAGCCACGTCACAGGACTGGCGCGCGACGCATCGAACAGGCCGGCCTTCTTCCACACGGCGAGATACACCTCCTGCAGCACGTCCTCGGCCTCGGACTGATCGGGCAAGATACGGAGGATGACGCCGAAGAGTTTCGCCGAGGTCCGGCGATAGACGTCCTCGAGCGCCGACCGATCCCCGCCCGCCACCCGAGAGAGGGCGGAGGCAAGCTGCGCGCGCTGCTGATCGGCGTCCATCCCGTACTCCCGATGACGAGGGGTGACGCTGCCACAGCCGAACCCGACACGCTAGGCGGGCCTCAGACAATAGTGGCTGACGCCCCATTCGCGCCCGTCGCTGTCTCCGAACAGGCCGGCCGTGGCCAGATAGAAGCGCCGCCAGCGTCGGGTCCACAGCCGAGCGTCGTCGCCATAGGCCGTCTGCATGATCCGGGCGATACGTTCGGCGTGGGTGTCCATATTGGCCAGCCAGTGCAGGGCGGTCTTCTGATAGTGGGTGCCGCTCCAGCGCCAGTCCTGCTCGACCTGGAACAGGTCGCCGTATTGCCGGATCAGTTCGTGGCTGGGCATGACGCCGCCGGTGAAGAAATGCTGGGCGATGAAGTCCGCGCGGTCCGATACCTCGAAACGATAGGGGGTCGTCCGGTGCGAGAAGACGTGGATGAACATCCGCCCCTCCGGCGCCAGCCAGGCCCGCGCCCGGCCCAGAAGCGCGCGCCAGTTGGCCATGTGCTCGAACATCTCGACCGACACGATCCGGTCGAAGCGCCGGTCGATGGCGAAGTTGTTCATGTCGCAGGTCAGCACCGTCAAATTCGTCAGGCCCAGAGCCTGGGCGCGCGCCTCGATGAAACGGCGCTGACCGTTCGCGTTCGACACCGCCGTGATCCGAGCGTTCGGATAGCGTTCGGCCATCCATAGCGACAGAGAGCCCCAGCCGCAGCCCAGCTCCAGAATGGACTGTCCGTCCGCGAGGCCGGCGTGATCGCAGGTTTCCGTCAGGGCGGCGATCTCGGCCTGGGCCAGCGTTTCTTCGCCGGTCGGATAGAGGCAGCAGGAGTATTTCAGCCGCGGCCCCAGACACAGTTCGAAGAACTCGGGCGGCAGTTCGTAATGCTGGGCGTTGGCGGCATCGGCGTGTTCCGCGATCGGACGTTCGGCCATTTCGCGGGCGAAGGCCAAGGCCGCCTGCGGATCGTCATCCAGACGTCTGCGGGCGCCCGCCACCATGCCGGCGATGACCGTCCGGACGATCGGATCGGGCGCCGGGGCGTCCTGCAATGCGTGGAAGATGGCGGCGGCCATGGCATACCCTCGTGACCAGACATCCAGTCCGGATGCGGAACCAGTTACGCACGAGGCGCCCTTTCAGATGCATCCATCGGCATCCGGGCGTCGTAGCTGGACCGACCCGCAGCCCGGAGCCCGCCCATGTCCGTCGCCTCACAGTCTCGCCGCAGGATCGCCGTTGTCGGCGCCGGGGTGTCAGGCCTGTCCTGCGCCTGGCTGCTGTCGCAGGCCCACGAGGTGACCCTGTACGAAGGCGAGGAACGGCTGGGCGGCCACTCCAACACGGTCATGGCGCCGGGACCTGACGGCGACATCGCGGTGGACACCGGCTTCATCGTCTACAACGCGCCGAACTATCCCAACCTGACGGCCCTGTTCGATCATTTCGGCGTGGCCACCAAGCCGGCCCATATGTCGTTCGCCGTCTCGGTCGACGACGGCGCCTTCGAATACTCCAGTCACGGCGCGGCGGGCCTGTTCGCCCAGAAGCGCAATCTGGCCAGTCCGAAATTCTGGTCGATGCTGGCGGACCTGAAACGCTTTCATCGCCGCGCGCCGCGCGACCTGCCGGTGCTGGAGATCTCGGGCATTTCGCTGGGCGAATATCTGAACCAGGGCGGCTATGGCCGCATGTTCATGGACCATCACCTGCTGCCGCAGGCGGCGGCGATCTGGTCGGCGTCCTCGGCCCAGATGGCCGACTATCCGGCGGCGGCCTTCATCCGCTTTTACGGCAACCATCGCCTGCTGGAGGTGGACATGCGCCCCAACTGGCGCACCGTCGATGGCGGCAGCGGCGAATATGTTCGCAGGCTGCGGCAGGCCTTCAAGGGAAGGGTCCGGGCCGGCGAGCCTGTCCTATCGGTATCGCGCGATGACGCCGGCGGTGCTGTGCATACGGCCTCGGGCGCCGAGCGCTACGACGCGGTCGTTCTGGCAGTCCATTCCGATCAGGCCTTGCGCCTGCTGACGGAGCCGACGGCGGACGAACGCCGCCTGTTGTCGGCCATTCCCTATCAACGCAACCGCGCCGTCCTGCATCACGACATCCGCCAGATGCCGCGCCGTCGGTCGGCCTGGGCGGCATGGAACCACGTCAACCGGCGCGGCGACGACCGGCAGGCCGGCGGCGTCACCTACTGGATGAACCAGCTTCAGTCCCTGCCGGGGCGCCCCTTGATGGTCACGCTGAACCCCGTGCACGCGCCCGATCCCGACTTGGTCGTCGGCCAGTACGACTATGAGCATCCGCTGTTCACCGCTGCCGGCCTGGCCGCCCAGCAGGCGTTATGGTCGTTGCAGGGGCGTCGGGGCGTCTGGTTCTGCGGCGCCTGGTTCGGCTCTGGGTTCCATGAAGACGGACTTCAGGCCGGCCTGGCCGTGGCGGAGCAATTGGGCGGCGTGCGCAGGCCGTGGACTGTCGAGAATGAGAACGGGCGGATCGTGCTGTCGCAGCCGACTCTGGCGCAGGCGGCATGAACGAAGCCGTGAGCGTCTCAGGTCTCTACACCGGCCTGGTCACCCATGTGCGCCACCGGCCCAGGCGTCATGCCTTGAAGTATCGGGTGTTCATGCTGCTGATCGATCTGGACGAGGCGCCGACGCTATTGCGCCGTTCACGCTGTATCCGCGCCGGACGTTTCGGTCTGATGAGCTGGCGAGAAGCGGACCACGGCGACGGCGGCGACCGCCCGTTGAAGGCGCAGGTGCAGGCCGTCCTGGTCGATGCGGGGATGAGCGCCGGTGGTCCGATCCGCCTGCTGACCATGCCGCGCATCTTGGGCCACGGCTTCAATCCGATCAGCGTTTACTTCTGCCACCATGCGGACGGGCGCTTGGCCGCGACCCTGTACGAGGTGTCGAACACCTTCGGCCAGAGGCATCGCTACCTAGTCGCCAGCGACGGACTGGGCGCGGCGCTTGAACGGCACGCGGCGGACAAGCGCTTTTACGTCTCGCCTTTCATGGACATGGACCTGGCCTATCGGTTCGTCCTGCGTCCGCCGGACCAAGGCGTGCGACTGACCATCGAGGTCGACGACGCCGATGGTTCGATGCTGACCGCCGCTTTCGTCGGCCGCCGGTCGGCATGGACGGACGCCAACCTGATGAAGGCATGGCTGGGTCACCCGCTGCTGACGCTCAAGGTCGTCTTCGGCATCCACTGGGAAGCCTTGCAGGTCTTCCTGAAGGGCGTCGGCTTCCGACATCGCCCGCCCTTGCCGCCCGAACGCGTCACCCTTGGCCGCAACCTGTCGGCCTGCCAGCGAACCGGAGATCCTCATGCCGCCTAGATTGATCGTATTGGCCCTACTGGCCGCCCTGATCCCCGGTCTGGCCATGGCGACGCCGGAACCGACCAAGCCGGTCGACCTGGGCCGGCTGATGGGCCGTTGGCACGAGATCCTGCGGACACCGAACGACCATCAGAGGAACTGCTGGGCGGCCAGCCAGGTCTGGTCCGCGCGGAACGACGGCCGCTATTCGATCCGCCAGACCTGCCATCGTGGATCGCGGACCGGGCCGACACGTAATTTCGACACAGTGGCGCGGGTGCTGAACCCGCCCGAGAACACCAAATTCGAGGCCAGCTTCTTCGCCGGTCTGATCCGCCAGCGCTACTGGATCATCGACCACGCCGACGACTACAGCTGGATGATCGCCACCAGCGCCGACGGGCAGTTCCCGGCCCTGCTGGCGCGGACGCCCACCCTTTCCGCCTCCGAGACCAACCGTCTGAAGGCCCGGATGCGCACACTGGGCTTGCCGACGGCGCGTCTGACGCCATCTGAGGGCTGAGGAAAGACACTGCGAATGACGGACCGGACTTTCGAAGACGGCGTGAGGCACGGCGCCCTGCCGCCCCGCGCAGCGCCCGTCTGGGCCCGCCCGCTGCTGCGGCGCGTCGCGCGGCTGTGGATCAACGGCGGGCTCAGGGTCGTCCTTCCCAACGGCGCCGTCTGGCGGATCGGAGAGGACACTAGACCTTGTCCGACGTGGCAGATTCGCCGCTGGCGCGCCCTGGGTCGCCTGATCCGCCGCGGCGACATCGGCTTCGCAGAAGGCTATATCGCCGGTGATTGGGATACACCCGACCTGACGGCCCTGCTGCTGGCCTTCGCCGACAACTACGACGCCCTGGGCGCCGTCATGTCCGGGTCGCGCCTTCTTCGCGGTCTCAACGCCCTGGGCCACGCCTTGGCCGGCAACAGTAGGCGCGGGGCCCGTCGGAACATCATGGCCCACTACGACCTGGGCAATGACTTCTATCAGGGCTGGCTGGACCCCAGCATGACCTATTCCTCGGCCTTGTTCGAACGCCCGGGCATGACGCTGGAGCAAGGTCAGCAGGCCAAATACGCCGCCTTGGCGGGGGAGGCCGGGATCAAGGCGGGCGACCATGTGCTGGAGATCGGCTGCGGCTGGGGCGGCTTCGCCCTGTATCTTGCGGGTGACCTGGGCGCCCGGGTCACTGCCTTGACCCTGTCGCCTGCGCAGAAGGCCTTTGCCGAGGCGCGCATCGCAGAGCGCGAGCTGACGGACCGGATTGAGGTGGGTCTGGTCGATTATCGTGATGTCGAAGGCCGGTTCGACGCCATCGTCTCCATCGAGATGTTCGAAGCCGTCGGCGAGGCCTACTGGCCAACCTATTTCCAGCGTCTTCGGGAACTGCTGAAGCCCGGCGGCAAGGCCGCATTGCAGATCATCACCATCCGCGACGACTTGTTCGACGCCTATCGCCGCCGCCCGGACTTCATCCAGCTGCACGTCTTTCCCGGCGGCATGCTGCCGTCGGAGGCAGCGCTCGACGCCGTCATCACTGGCGCAGGCCTTTGTTCCCGCATCACACGCCGCTTCGGCGTGGACTACGCCCGCACCCTGGCGGAATGGCTGGCGGCTTTCGATGCGGGGCGCAACGCCGATGACAAGGCCGAGTTTCCGAGACTCTGGCGGTATTATCTCAGCTACTGCGAGGCCGGGTTCCGATCGCGAAGAACCGATGTCGTGATGGCTACGGTCGCTACACCGTCACCGACGAATGCGCAGGATTCATAGCTCCCCGTAGAATTCCGTTGAACAGGGAGGCGGGCGCACAAATCGTCCTGCCAAGGATGATCAGGCAGGGTTTTGTATGTCGGGATTCCAGCCCTGCGTTTTGTAAATTTGCTAGAAATTATAGCCGACTACGTGGCGGCACCGGACAGTCCAACGCCAACTTGTCTCCAGCGATGCCGAATTCTCTGGACTGGCCATCTGTCGGCGGTTCGGGACCGCAGGGACCGCAACCATAAAGGTTTGATCGTCGTCCCAGGGCGCAACAGGCGCATGTCGCGAAAGCCTGAGGAAAGGTTGGCGGCTGACACCCGGGGCCATGAAGTCGCAATCCATAACGGTGCTGTTTGCACGGGTGCGCTCTGCGATGGGGGCGGAGCGGTGTCCCGGATCAGGCAGGCGGAATGGCTGCGCGCTTCTTTTCTTGCACCCCCAGCAAATCGTGAGACGAACATGACCGTCCGGGGGTGCTGTCAGTCCAACGCTGACTTGTCTCCACTGAACGCACCTTGGGCAAGGTGGTCGAACCTCAGCCGGCGAGCGACTGCCACTCAGCCAGGGCGGCTGAGCGTCGGGCCTTGTAGTCGTCTCGGCTGATCAGATGGCGGTCCTGGTTGAAGTGGTTGTGGAAGGCGGCGTGGACGGAGCTGAACTTCTGCAGGGTCTTCATCCGGCGGAAGCGAAGCATCGCTCGCTCTCGTCGTCGGAACGGCAGATGGGAGTTTTCCACCCTGTTGTTGGCCCAACGGCCGACCTCCTGACGATCGGCGTTTCCGAGGTCGTTGAGGGCGGCTTTGTACGAGCGCAACCCGTCCGTCACGATGGCCTTCGGTCGGCCGTGTCGCTTCATGGCTTTCTTGATGAACTTCAGCGCTGCGGCCTTGTCGCGGGTCTTGGTGACGAAGGATTCCAGAACCTCGCCTTCATGATCGACGGCTCTCCATAGGTACCGCATCTCACCGTTGATCCGGACATAGACCTCGTCCAGAAGCCAGCGCCAGTGGGTGTAGGCGCGCATGTGATGCACGCGCTTGCGGCGGATCTCGGCGGCGAACATCGGGCCGAACCGGTTCCACCAGAGCCGCACCGTCTCGTGGCAGATGTCGATGCCGCGCTCGGCCAGCAGGTCTTCGACGTTCCGAAGCGACAACGGGTATCGGACGTACATCATGACCACGAGCCGGATCACCTCCGGCGAGCTGTCGAACCAGCGAAAGGGGTTGGTCGATTTGGCCATCCGAGGACGCTACGGCCGCCTCCCTTAGGCCGTAATCAGTTTGGGCTGACAACACCCGTGAGAACAATAGGGTGGAGAATTCAAACCTGCCGATCCGACGACGGGAACGCCAGCAGCAGGGCTACAAATCCCAGGCTTCAGCCCAGAGATTCCTCACCACCCACGCCGCGATCTACCACACCTTCAATGTCCAGAGACATCTCATCAGCCGACCCACGCTTCGCCGCTTCCGCGCCGAGGCGGATGCCGCTTGGGCGGCGGCTACAGCATGAGCCGAGCCGGGTAGGGGGTTCTGAGCTCGGGCTACTTAACCTGACAGCACCCCTGAGAGCCCTATCGAGCCTCCATGGAGTGAATCGGACCATGGTAGCGGGGGCGAATGCGAAAATTCTCGCCTCGATAAGGAAGACGCGTCCCCAATCGTCTAAGCTGGGATGGAGGACCAACTGCAAAGGAGCCGGCACGACGCCATGGATGGCAAGCGGCGCGCCATCGTGCGTTGGGTGGGCTCCGAGATCCTGCCTCACGAAGGTAAGGTCAGGGCTTGGCTGCGGCGATCGAAGGTGACGGCGGAAGACGCCGATGACCTGGTCCAGGAGGCTTACTGCAGGATTTCGGCCCTCGATTCCGTTGACCAGATCAGCCGTCCTGACGCCTATTTCTTCCAGATCGTTCGCAATCTGCTGACCGAACAGATCAGGCGGGCACGGGTGGTGAGGATAGAGACGGTGGCCGAGATCGACGCTCTGCCGGCATTCTCCGAGGTCGTGTCGCCCGAACGTATCGCCGGCGCGCGCCAGGAACTGGAGCAGGTTCGGCGTCTGATCGCCGGTCTGCCTGACCGATGTCGACGGATCGTCGAATTGAGAAAGATCGACGGTCTCTCCCAACGTGATATCGCGAGCCGGCTGGGTGTCAGCGAAAGCATCGTTGAAAACGACGCCGCCAAGGGGCTTCGGTTGATCCTGCAGGCGCTGCGAGACGACGCATCCCGACACGGTGGTGAACAATGACAATGACCGACCGCGAGACCGCAAGTGAGATCGAGGCGGCGGCGGCCCGGTGGGTCATTCGCCTGGATCGAGACGGCCATACGGCGCAGGACATTGCAGATCTTGAGGCATGGCTGGCCGGCGATGATCGCCGCAGGGGCGCATGGCTGGCCGCCCAGGCTGCCTGGCTCATGCTGGATCATGCGCGCGATGCGGCAGGATCGCCGCCGATATCGAACAACCGGCGGAGCCCGTCGCTGCTGCATCGCCGAGGGGTCTTGCTGGCTGGCCTCGGCGCGGCTGCGGCGGCGTCGGTCGCGGGCGGGGTGGTTCTTCTGGGGCAGAGCCAGCGCTATGGAACCGTCGTGGGCGAGGTTCGTCGGGTGCCGCTCACGGATGGCTCCACGGCGGCGATCAACACCGACAGCGCCGTCGAGGTCACTATGACCGAGGCGCAGCGCACGGTCAGGATCGCGCGCGGCGAGGCCTGGTTCCAGGTCGCTCGAAATCCCCAGCGCCCGTTCGTCGTGGCGGCCGGAGTGGTGCGGGTGCGGGCCGTCGGCACGGCCTTCGCCGTGCGGCTCCGCCCCGGCGGAGCCGATGTGCTGGTGACTGAAGGGGTGGTCGAGACTTGGATCGACGGAGCGGAGAACAGCCGAGTTCGACTGCAGGCGGGCAGCCGCGCGTTCGTTTCCGATGATGTTCCCGTAGAGGAAACGCAGGTGGTGTCGGCCGAGTTGGACCGGCTTCTCGCCTGGCGGGCGGGCAAGCTGGATCTGGCGGGCGAAACCCTTGCGACCGCAGCAGGTGAGTTCAACCGCTACAACGCCCGAAAGATCGAGGTCGCCCCGGCCCTGGCCGACGCGCAGTTCTTCGGCGTTTTCCGGACCGATGATCCCGAAGGCTTTGCGCGAGCGGTCCAGGCCAGCCTGGGCGTGCCCGTTTCCATCGGCGCCCATCCGGCCGTGATCCGGATCGGCGACGGTGACGGATGAATTTCAAGAGATCGAAAAGGAAACTTCCGCGCCGTTCGTCTGAATGATAGGCGCCGCACAGGCGTCCGCTATCGAACATCGGGGGACGTCATGTCGATCAGAGCAACGAGCAACTTCAGGGCCTGCCTCATGGGGGCCGCGGCTGTAAGCGCCGTGATGATCTCTGGGCCTGTCCAGGCCCAGGCCCAGGTGAAGACCTTCAACGTGCCGGCCCAGCCGGCCGCAACCGGCGTGGCGGCGCTGGCCCGCCAGGCGGATGTGCAGATCCTGATCTCGGCCGCCGACGCGCGGGGCCGTTCGGTCAGGGAGGTGCGGGGCGTCTATAGCGTGGCGGAAGCGCTGGAGCGCCTGCTCGCTGGGTCCGGCCTGGTCGCGCGCTCGACGGGTCCGCTGACCTGGGTGGTCCTGCCGACGACGGCGGGCGCTGATCGCAACGCCTCCGTGGATACGGCGCAACTGGACGATGTCATCGTGACGGGCACCCTACTGCGCGGCCCGGCCTACACCCCCTCGCCGGTGGTGGTGGTGCGGCGCGACGACCTGGACCGTGCCGGCCTGGCGACTGTAGGGGACGCGCTGCTGGCTCTGCCTCAGAACCATGCCGCCAGCGCCAATCCCACGGCGTCGTTGACTTCGTCTGACCCGATGCAGAGCAACTTTGGCCTGGCGACCGGCGTGAACTTGCGCGGCCTTGGCGCCGACTCCACCCTGGTTCTGGTCAATGGGCGACGCATGGCGGGGGCCGGCGGACGCGGCGACTTCGCAGACACCTCGGGCGTCCCCACCGCGGCGGTGGACCGCGTGGACGTGCTTCTGGACGGCGCGTCGGCGCTGTACGGTTCGGACGCCGTGGGCGGGGTCGTGAACATCATCTTGCGGCGGGACTTCGTCGGGCAGGAAAGCCGGCTGCGTCTGGGCGCGGTCGAGGGCGGCGGTGAATCGATCATCGCGGCCCATACGATCGGCCATCGCTGGGGCAGCGGTCATCTGCTGGCCTCGTACGAGCATCAGCGCCAGAAGCCGCTGTCCATGTCGGACCGGCCCTATGCGGCCACTGGGGATCTCAGGCCGTTTGGAGGGCTGGATCATCGATACCAGTTCGGGAACCCGGGTAATATCGTGCGCCTGGTCAACGGCGTCTATGTGTCGGATTTCGCGATCCGGCCCGGGCCTGATGGTCAGGCCAACTCTGTGGGGGAATTCGCTGCGGGCGCGCAGAACTACGGATACGCGCGCCAGAACAGCTACCTGGTCCCTCGGCAGGATCGGAATTCGGCCTATGTCCATGCTCGCCAGGAGCTTGGCGCGGCGCTGGAGCTGAGCGGCGATCTGCGCCTCAGCCGGCGTGAGTTCGAGGTCGGCACGCTGCTGCCCACCGTGACCGCCACGGTCACGACGGCCAACCCCTTCTTCTTCTCGCCCACGGGCGCGACGTCCCACACCATCGCCTATGCCTTCGGGAACGATCTGGGCGCGGGGTCGCGTGAAGGCCAGGTCGAGAGCCTGGGCGCCAGCCTGGGCGCACGGCTGAAGTTGGCGCGTGGATGGGAGGCGGAAGCCTTCGTCACCTATGGCGCCGAGACGACCAAGGAAGCGCAGCGGGGCATGCTTCAGTCGACCTATCTGCAGGAGGCTCTGGGCAATACGCCCGACAATCCCGCGACATCGTATTCGGCGGCGCGCGATGGCTATCTGAACCTGTTCGGCGCGGGCGCCCAGAACACCCCGGCGGTTCTGGCCTTCATTTCCAGCGGCTATGCGAACTACGCCTATGAGAACCAGGTCGCCTCGGCGAACCTGATCGTCCAGGGGCCGGTTCTGACCCTGCCGGGCGGGCCGCTGCGCATCGCCGTGGGCGCTCAGTTCCGAACGGAATCCATGGACCAACGCAGCGAGGTCTTCACCTCCGGCCTGTCGCCGACATTCACCGTCACCCCCACGCGCGAGCGCGAGCTTGTGGCGGGCTTTCTGGAGATGCGCGTTCCCATCTTTGGGGCCGAGAACGCCCGCCCCGGTCTGCAACGGCTGGAACTGTCGCTGGCGGGCCGGATCGAGAGCTATGACGACATCGGTTCGACGACGAACCCCAAGATCGGCCTGCTCTGGGTTCCCGTCGATGACCTGAAGCTGCGCGCCAACTGGGGCACGTCGTTCCGCGCTCCGGCCATGAGCGAACTGGCGGAGCGATACTTCATCGCCGCGACCTATGCGTCGGATGTCTCGGGGCGCGTGGCCGTCGTCTATCAGGGAGGCGGAAACCCTGACCTGAAGCCCGAAACGGCGGACACCCTGACTGCCGGCTTCGACTATGCGCCGAGTGGTCGTCCGTGGCGGTTTGGGGCCAGCGTCTTTGACGTTCGCTTCAAGGATCAGATCGGCCGCCCGGCGATCGACAACATCCTGCAGGTGCTGCTGGATCCGACGCTTGCGCCATTCGTTCGCCGCGTGAGGCCCGGCAACGCTGCCGACCTGGCCGAGGTCGAGGCCCTGATAAACCACCCTGCCTATCTGCTGCCCGGCGCCCTGCCGGCCGCCGCCTTCGGCGCGATCGCCGACGGCCGTTGGGTCAACACGGCGTCGGTCGAGGTGCGCGGCGTCGATGTCAACGGCTTCTATGACCTGACGGTCGGCGGCGGCGATCTGACCCTGGGGATTGCGGGCTCCTACATGGCCGATTTCAAGAGGCAGACCACGCCGGCGGCGCCTCAGGTCGATCTGGTGGGGACCTATGGATCGCCGGTGGATTTTCGCGGCACGGCGTCGGCGGCCTGGCGGCGTGATGACTTTGATGTCCGCTTCGCCGTCAACCAGGTCTCAGGCTATCGGGATTTCTCGGGAAACCGCATTTCGGCATGGACCACGGCCGACGTCCAGATGGGATGGCGTCCTTCCGCTTCCTGGGGCGAAGGGGTGGCGGTGATCGCCTCGATCAGAAATCTGTTTGATCGTGACCCGCCCTTCTATGACGCCATCACCGGCATCGGATTTGATGCGGGCCAGGCCGATCCTCTGGGCCGCCAGTTCTCCTTGCAACTGACCAAGCGCTGGTGACGGGATGAAACGGCTTATCTCTCTTTTCATCGGCGCGAGCCTGATTCTGGCGCCCGGCGCCGCCCTGGCTGACCCGTTCACGATCGATGACCTGCTGCGGACCGAGGAGCTGGGTCAGGTCAGCCTGTCGCCCAGCGGCCGGTCCGTCGCCTTCGAACGGCTGGGGCCGATGGATGGCCTGCCGGCCTATGAGTATGACTACATGAACCGGCTTCTGCGGACCCGGCTCCATATCGCGCCGTCGCAGGGCGAGGCGGAGCCGCGGCTGTTGCTCGAGCCCGAGACGAACGCGGGCTACGGCCTGGGGCCATGGGCGCCGGATGACGGGCGTGTGCTTGTCTATCGCTTGCAGGATCGGACCTACAGCGCCGGGGTGGTCGATCCGCGTGATGGATCGGTTCGCTGGTTGGACGGGACCCCGGAAACCGCGATGTGGGGCCGGGCCGCGCTTTGGCGGGATCCGTCGCGGGCGCTGGTTCTTATGCGGGCCGACGGGGACATGCCGCCCCTGCTTTCCCTCGGCTGGGTGGCCCAAGACCGCCTGCCGGCCTATTGGGCGAAGACGCGCGCGGGCGTGGAGGCGGCCCGCACCCTGATCGGCGCCGGTCGCTTCGCCGACCTTACGCCAAGGGCCGCGGTCGGGCGCCTCGTCCAGCTGGATGCGTCCACGGGCGAACAGCGCACTCTGGCCCATGGCCGGTTCTACGACATGGAGCTGTCGCCCGACGGCCGGCATCTGGCGCTGGGCGCCTTCGCCGAGGAACAGGGGTTCGACCCGGCCGCGCCGTTTTTCGGTGGCGACTTCACCGAGCGGCGTCACCTGACCATCCTGGATCTCGAAACCGGAGAGACTTGGTCGCCTGCGCCCAACGAGAGCCTGTCCCCGCATCTGTTCAGCTGGTCGCCCGGTGGGGACGAACTGCTGGTCTATGTGCGGTCGCCGCGGGCGGGACCGGCCGAAGGCGAGCTTGTCCGGCTTCGGCCGCGCGACCGGCGCCGGCTCGCTGTCGATCTGCAGGGGCATCGTCCGGCGGTCGCTGAAAGCGGGCTGCGGACCCCGGTCGTCAGCGCCGACTGGTTCCAGGGCGAACCCGTCCTCTACACGCGAAACCCCAGCGGGCGGGCGGACTGGACGCTTCTGGCCCCGGACGGCGCCCGGGTGCTGACGACCCAGGTCACGGCCCCGGCCGCCAGGCTGGCGGCGGTCACCCATGACCGGATCGTGGTGTCCGACGCCGGACAAGCGGTGGCGATTGATGCGGAAGGCGGGACGCGCGTCCTGGGCCGAACCGTGACGCCGGCCTTCACACCGAACACCAGCTACTTCAATCGGGGCCAGCGTTTCGATTTCACCGGCGCATCGCGCGCACCCTGGCTGATGGTCGAAACGGATGGCGAGCGCCGCCGTCGCGACATCCGCACGGGCGACCCGATCGGACCGGTTGCGCCGCCCACGGTGCGCCTGGCGGCCTTCGACGCGACGACGGTGGTCACGACCGATCGCAGGCAGGGATTGGTCCAGAGCCTGGATCGACCCGGCGGGACCACGCTGGTGACGCTGAACACGGCGTTGGAAAGCCGGACCTTCGTCGCGCCGCGAGAGATCACGCATCGTTCCGGAGATCGTACGCTCACCAGCTGGCTCTATCTGCCGACCGGTATCGATCGACCGCCCCTGATCGTCCTTCCGTATCCGGGGCAGCCCGAGCGGCCTCAGCGACCGGAAGAGCGGAACATCATGCTGAACGCCCATCTGATGACGGCGCGAGGCTATGCAGTCCTCATCCCCAACCTTCCCGACTATGGGCTGCCCGGAAACCCGGCCGAAGGCATGGCGGACGGCATTCTGAAGGTGGTGGAGGCGGCTGGGGCGCAAGGCGGATTCGATCCCGAGCGGTTGATCCTTTGGGGGCACAGCTTCGGTGGCTTCAGCGTCATGGCGGCCGCCACCCAGTCTGATCGGTTCGTCGCGGTGATCGGCGCCAACGGGCCTTATGACCTGTTTGGCCGCTGGGGCGCCTTTCCGCTGGCCCGATCCGTCGCGCCGGAAAAGGGGCTGTCGGTTCGATCGCACGCCGGATCGGTCGAGATGGGGCAGGGCGGCATGAGGGCGCCGCCGTGGGCGGATCCTCAAGCCTATGTCCGCAACAGTCCTCTGATGGCGGCTGACCGCATCACGGCGCCGGTGCTGCTGGTGACCGGCGATCTCGACTACATCACCGACAGTCAGTCCGAAGCCATGTTCACGGCCCTGTATCGCCAGAACAAGGATGTCGCCCTGCTGACCTATCGCGGCGAAGGACACGTCCTGGCCAGCCCCGGCAACATTCGGGACTACTGGTCCACGGCGCTGTCATGGCTGGACGGGATCATGGCGCGGCTGGCCGCCAGCGATACAGCGCAGAAGGGGCAAACCGGCGACTGAGGCGGCCGGGCGGGCGCAAACCCGCCCGGCGTCCGCCTAGCGCCCGGAGGGCGTCTTCAGATGCCGATCCAGGAACTCCAGGGTCCGTCGCATCTGATCCGCCGCCTGATCGGGGCGCCAGTGCGGCGGCGAATGGCCCGCTCCGGCGTAAAGGGCCAGTTCGACCGGGCGGTCCAGCCGCCGCAGCGCGGCGAACAGTTTTCCCGCCTCGCGATAGCCGGTGTAGTCTTGGTCACCCTGGATGATCAGAACCGGCGTCTGAATGCGATCAGCCAGATAGTAGGGCGAGTTGGCGATGTAGCGCATCGGATCGGCCCAGACCGAGGCGCCCAGCCTGGGCTGCGACGCCTCCATCCACACCCCGCCGTCGGTCAGTTCGGTGACGCCGTATTCGACCTGACCATAGGCGCCGCCCAGGTCATACATGCCGCTGCTGGGTATGGCGGCGCGGAAAAGATTGGTGCGCGAGATGATCGCGGCCGTGGCGAAGCCGCCGAAGGACTGGCCGCGGATGGCCAGCCGTTGGATGTCGACCAATCCCAGATCGGCCGCGCGATAGACCTGCGGCATCAGCATATCCATCGTCTCGTCGATGATGTGCCCGCGCTGCCCCCCCGGGGCGATGGGCAGATCGACCAGGATCACGGCATAGCCATGGCCGGTCAGAACATGGGCCAGGTCCCCCATGCCGGGCGCGCCGAACTCGGACAGAGCACGGGTGTAGTCCTGGCTGGGATAGAACCAGACCACGGCGGGCGGCGGCGCATCGCGTGACGAGCCTGGGGGAAGGATGACGGCCGTCTTCACGGTGACAAGCGAGCCGTCTTCGCGCGGGACGACCGTCTCGAAACGTTCGACGCCGCCGACCGTGAGGGCGTTCAGCGCCGGCGCGGCGCGGCTGATCCGCTCGATGCGTTCGAACCGGCGATCCATCAGGGCGACATCGCGGGGCGTCGAAAAATCCTGATGAACCATGGCCAGGCCAAAGGCTGTCGGAACGGGCGCTTCGACGACCGCGTCGCCACGCCAGACCGACCGCGCCGTTCGGCCCCTAAGGTCGATTTCGAAAAGCGCGGTGCGGCTGTCGGACCCCTCCCGGCCTCGGGCCAGCACGACGCCGTCTCTCATGGTCCAGGCGGTGCGTTCATCGGCCGAGATGATCTGGCTTAGCGAGAAGCGGCCCGCCAGCGGGGTGCGAACCGGCTCAGACCCGTCCAGAGGCACCAGCGCCAGATCGATAGGGGCCGCGCGGCCACCGCCCTGTCTGGCCCATCCCCGATCGCCGACGCCGACAATCAGGTTCTGGCCTCCCGGCAGATAGTGCAGAATGTCCCAGGCCAGCGCACCCAGGTCTTCGGCCAGGCGGTGGGGCTGGGATGGCGCATCGCCGCTGAGGTCCACGCGATACAGCGCCCGATCGCGCAGATAGACCAGTTCGTCCCGGTCCGGGTTCCAGCGGTAGCCGAAATCGCTTTCGCCGCCGCCGCCCGAGGGCCTCAGACCCTGGGCGATCCGAATGGGAACGCCGCCGTCGGCGCGCACGACATACAGGTCCACCGCATCGTCATACAGCGAACCCGGCAGGGTGCAGATCGAGGTGTAGTAGCTGACCCACCGGCCCGAGGACGAAAGCCGCATATGGGGCCACGGCCGGTGCCGGTCCGCAGCTTCGCGCGCGCCGACCACATCAGCATCGACGACCGGGGTCGCCAGGCCGTCGGCGAGACGCACCCGAGTGAGCGAAGCGGCGCCATAGGCGGTGCCATCGCACCGCGCGTCGAAGGTTTGCGCATCCTGGGTCCCAGAGGCCTGGGGCGCGGCGGCGCCGGGGGTGTGACGATAGACGGTGACGCCCGCGTCGCCGCCCGGCGGCGGCGTTCCGACGCGCGGCGGCTTGACGGCTTCGGCCAAGGCGCCGGGGCCCTCTAAAGGCCAGGTCGGCACATAGAGGCTGCTTCCATCCGGCGACCAGCGGGGCTGCTCGAACGGGAAGGCCAGGGATTTGACGGTCTGGTCCGACACGCGGCGGCATTCGCCGCTTTCGACGTCCAGCACCCACAGGCGCGGCGCTCCGTCCCGATCCGAGTAGAAGGCGGCCAGCCTTCCGTCCGGCGACCACGACACGTCCCAATCCGACGCCCCAGGCGCCGCGCAAACCTGTCGGGGCGTTCCGCCCGGAAGATCGACCAGAAACAGTCGAGCGCCTTCACTGGACTGGGTCGGGGCGCCGTTCGGCCTGAATCGGCCCTCGACCTTGTCGTCCACGGGGTCTTGCAGGGCGTAGATCAGTTTTCGGCCATCCGGCGAAACGACGATCGGACGGGCCAGGGGCTCCAGGAAGATCTCGGCCCTGCGATAGACGGCGTCCAAGTCTATCGCGGCCGGATCGGATGCCCAGGCGCCTTGTGCGACCATCGCCAGTGTCAGACCACCGCCGAGGGCCGCGACACAGACGCAAGCGGAAACGGCTCTCATGCCGATCACCAGCGCCGCGTCAGCGAGAGGCTGACGACGCGCCCCATGACGTTGTAGTTCGTCGAGTCGAAATTGACCTGATACTCGTTCAACGCCGGGAAGGTCGGTGGCCCCTGGTCGAACAGATTGGAGACCGTCAGCGCGATCTCCAGACCGTTCCAGGCCGCACCGCCCTCGCCAGTCCGATAGCGCACCGTGGCGTCCATAGTGGTGAAGGATCCGGTGTCCCGTTCCGGCGTGTTCTGCGTATCGAGAACGCCATCGACGTGGTTCACGTAGGCCGAAACGCCAAGGTTTCCGCGCACCCACGCGCCACCGGCGCGTGCGCGGAACTCGGCGGGATAATAGACCAGTCCGACCGTCTCGAAGATGGACGTCCCGGCGGTGTTCTGCTGATCCGAGTCCAGCCAGCTGGCCGATGCATCGAGGGCAAGCCCGCCGCCCAGCAGGTCGAACGAATAGGCGGCTGACAGATCGACGCCACGGGCGGTCTGGCGGGCGACGTTGGTGTAGGTGTTGTCCACGATGCCCACGACCTTGGCCGGGTCGTAAGGGGCGCCTGTGATGTTGAACAGGGCGCGGCCCGATCCAGCGATGGTGGCCGCCTGCAGGGCGGCGGAAGGATTTCGTGTCAGGAACGGGGCCCAGACTGGATCGCCGAAAACCGCAGCGGCGATCTGGATCGGCTGAACAACCCGGTCCGTATAGTCGATGTCGAAGACGCTGGCTTCCAGGCGCAGTCCGGGCAGGGCGGCGGGGCGATAGACCAGGGTCGCCGCCAGTGTCTCGGCCCGCTCAGGCTCCAGCTGGCCGCCGCCGCCCACCACAAACAGGGCGGTGGCGTCCGGCGCCGCCCCGACGGCCCCGAAGGCCCAGGCCGGGTACAGCAGAACCACCTGCGGCGAAAACTCCTGGTTCAGCGTGGGCGCCTTGAACGACTGACCCCACGATACCCTCAGCGAAACATCGCGCACCGGATCATAGACCACCCCGATCTTGGGGGTCGTCACATCGCCCAGGCTGGCATACCGCTCATACCGCAGTGCGCCGTTCAGGTTCAGGCGATGAACGAACGCCACGCCCTGATCCGGGCGGATCAGAGGCCAGTCGGTTTCGGCGAAGGCGTAGCTCGCAGTCTGGTGGCCATTGTTGCGCCGTATGCCCTGGACCGGCAGCACCTCGGCGTAGTCGTTGCGTCGAAGGCCGGCGCCGAAAGCCAGCCGCAACGGGCCCCCAGGCAGATCCAGCAGCGGCCCCTGCATCACCACTTCGCCACCGGCGACGGTGTTAAGGTAGGTATTCTTCACATCGGCGAGCAGGGTCCCATCCACCGCTGTCGCGGTCTGGTGCGATCGGGTCCGGTCGTCGCCGTAGTTCGCCGCCAGCGAACCGGTCCAGCCCCAGAAAAGGTCGAACGTCAGTTCCGGGGCGATCGAATAGTTGCGGACCTTGGTCTCGCTGATGTTGTCCTGGAAGCTGTCCAGCGCATAGCTGGTGGCGAAGCGGTCAAGGAAGAGTACATCCAGCCGCCCGGCGATGCCCGACGCCAGCTGTTGATGGCCGCTGATCAGGACCGCATCCTGCCGGGACGGAGAATAGACCTGGGTGACATCCAGCATGTGGTCCAGGGAGCCGCGCTGCCCCGCCCGCATGGCGCCGGTCTTCTGGTGATCATAGGTCGCCACGACGCCGCCGCCGCTCCACGTCCGGCCCGCGACCGCGCTGAACTGACGCTGCTCCAGGCCCCCGCTGGTCGCGCCGCCATAGCGCGCCATGGTCTCAAGCCCGTCGAAATCGCGCCGGGTGATGATGTTGGCGACGCCGCCCACCGCGTCTGATCCATAAAGGGCCGAGGCGCCGTCGGTGATCACCTCCACGCGCGCTACGGCGGCGACCGGAATGGCGGATGCATCGACCGCCTGGTTGAAGCTGCCGAACGACAGCCGGCGTCCGTTCAGCAGCGTCAGCGTCGCATCGGGTCCAAGACCCCGCAGATTGAACGAGGATCCGCCCGTCAGATCCTGGTTGGTGATCCCCCCGGTGCCGTTGGTGATGGTCGGGTTCTGCCCGCCGTTGAAATTCTGGGGCAGGCTGCGCACCACCTGCCCCAGGTCCGTGTGACCGGCGTTGCGGATGTCGTCCTGGGTCACCACCACCACGGGCGAGGCGGGCGTCGCCCCGCGAATGCGGGTGCCGGTGACGACAACGCCCTCCAGCTGGGTTGCCTGGGACGGCGCGCCCTCATCGGCGATATCGTCCCCTCGGGACTGGGGGTGGATGATGAGAACCCCGCTGTCGCCGCGCCGCGCCTGCAGACCGCTGCCGCCCAACAGGATCGAGAGCGCGGCGTCGGTGGAATGTCGCCCGGACAGAGGCGCGCTTCGGCGTCCCTGGGTGATCCGGCTGTCGAAAACCAGCTGTTCGCCCGAGGCGCGGCCGAACGCGCGCAACGCATCGCTCAGGTCCTGGGCCGGGATATTGTATGTGCGCTGAAGGGTCTGGGCCGCCGCCGGCGCGGCGCCGCTCAGCGCGATCAGGACAGCCGCCGACGCCGACATGCCCAGGCTTGAATACGATCTCATCATGGTCCTCCCCGTCGCGCCCGAATGCTTCGGCGCCTGGCAGTAAGACGCACAGGGATGCCGATCATTCAGCGCGCGGACAAAGTCACCGTGCCGTCGGCGTGTCGCATCGATCGAACCGGCAAAGCGGCCGTAACCCCTTCAACGAAGGCCGCCGTGTCCCCGGCGGTGAAGACGCCGCTGACCCGCACGCTGGCCGCTGCCGTGCCATCAATGCGGATCGGTCTGTCCGCATAGCGGTTCACGCGAGCGACGGCGACGTCGAGCGGATCGTCGGAAAAGACCAGCGAGCCCGCTTCCCATGCCGACGCGCGGGAGGGGTCGAACGACCCGATCGGCCCGCTGGCTCCATCGGCGGAGACCGAGAGTTGTCGGCCGCCGCTCAGGCTGCGTTCGGCTGGCGCACCCGCCCTGTCGAGCACGGGCGTAAGCTGTTGCGTGGGACCCCTTCGCCGCAGGACCGATACGCTGCCTTCATAGAGCATCAGCCGGACCTCGTGCTTCACGCGCTCCACGCTGAAGGACGTGCCGGTCGCCACCACCACGGCGCCGCCCGCGTCGACCGAGAACGGCCGCATGGCGTCCTTGGCCACTGTGAACCGCGCCCGGCCCTTTTCCAGGACAAGTAGGCGGCGGCGGTCGTCATAGGCGACCGAGACCCGCGTGTCGGCGTCCAGGGACACGGCGGAGCCGTCCTTCAGGCGCACCAGTCGCCGCTCACCCACATCGGTGGAATAGACCGCAGGGCGGTTCGACACGATCGCCCCCAGCCCCACGGCCGCCGCTACCGATGCGGCCATTGCGGTGACGATTGCGCCGCGTCGCCAGCGCGACAGGGGCCGGTTTCGCGCCTTGCCGAGATCGCGCAGGGCCGATCGGCGCAGGTCCAGCATCGCGTCCGACGTCGCCTGCGCCCCTGTCTCTTCCCAGACCGCCAAGGCGGCGTCGAACAGTTCCGGGTGTCGGTCGTCCGCCGCAAGCCAGTCCTGAAACTGTGCGGCGTCCGCCGGATCGAGGGGCGCGTCCATAAGGCGCAGCGCCCAACTGGCGGCCGTCTCGTGCGCCGAGTTTGTCGCGGCGAGGTTCATGGACGTTCTCCCAGGCCCGCCATCATCAAGGCCATGGCCTTCATCAGATGCTTGTCCACGGCGCTCACCGACATTCCATAGGCTTGGGCCAGGTCACGTTTGGGCACGGCTTCAAGACGGTAGAGCAGAAAGATGGTCCGCGTCTTCTCGGGCATGGCGGCGAGAAGTCCGGACACGGCGCTCAGCGACTGGCGCGCCGCGACGACGCGGGACGGATCCAGGGCCTCGATACCAAAGTCTTCTGTCGAGGATATCCAGCGCCGGTACGAGGCGCGCACGGTTTCGCGCCTCGCCCGGTCCCGCAGCAGGTTCGCCGCAATCTGGAAAACATAGCCGTCCCCGACGTTCGCCCGATCCGCCCCACCCGCCATCAGGCGGGTGAAGACATCCTGTGTCATATCCTCGGCATCAGCGCGGTCGGACAGGCGCCGGAGAAAGAACGCCATCAAGGCCGGCCGCCATCGCCGACTGAATTCGTCCTGATCCAAGCGTTGGCCCGCCATGCACACTCCGCCGACCCTTGATTCAAGGGTAGGACGCACCACTTGGGCGATCATACAGCAGACGACTCATTTTTTTGCAGGCGCGCCATACGCAAGGGATGAGCCCCTTCAGCACCGCCTCCCTGATCCGTTTCCCCTCCGACACGTTGTGTCGCGCAAGGAGGCGGCATGGCGGATGATCTGGAACTCTATAGGCGCAAGCGGGATTTCGCGCGCACCCCCGAGCCCAGGGGCCGGAAGCCCTCGGCGCGGTCGGGTTCCCGCTATCTGATCCAGCGCCATGCGGCGACGCGCCTGCACTACGACCTGCGGCTGGAGCACGATGGTGTGCTGAAATCCTGGGCCGTGACCAAGGCGCCGTCGCGCGATCCTTCGGTCAAGCGCCTTGCGGTCGAAGTCGAGGATCACCCGGTCGAGTACGGCGGCTTCGAGGGGATCATTCCCGAAGGCGGCTATGGCGCCGGAACAGTGCAGATGTGGGACGTGGGCCGCTGGGCCCCGCGCGACCCGGATGTCGGCGCGGCGCTGAAAAAGGGAATGCTGAAATTCACGTTGGAGGGCGAGCGGCTGAAGGGCGGGTGGGCGCTGATCCGGCTGAAGTCTGATCGGGGGCGGCCGTCCAAGCGGAACAACTGGCTGCTGGTCAAGGAGACGGACGACCAGGCCGTGGCGGGCGAAGGCGACGCCCTGATGCAGATCGACGCCTCGATCACCAGCGGCCGCACCCTGGCCGAAATCGCGGGCGGCGCGAAGGCCTGCACCTCGTCCAAGCCGACCCGCCGCAAGGCCCCGCCGCGTCCGCGCCCCACGGCGGCCCAGGGCCAGGGGCCGGACCGCCCCCGTCCGTTCACGCCCATCCAGTTCGCCAAGGTCGCCGATCATCCGCCAGGGGGCGCAGGCTGGGTGCATGAGATCAAGTTCGACGGCTATCGCATCCAGGCTTCCATCGGCGGCGGACGGGCGGCGCTGCGCACTCGCAGCGGCCTGGACTGGACGGCGAAATTCCCGGTCCTGGCCGCCCAGGCGGCGACCTGGCCCAGCGCGGTTCTGGACGGCGAACTGTGCGCTCTGGACAAGAACGCCTCGCCAGACTTTTCGGCCCTTCAGGCGGCCATATCGGAGGGGCGGACGGACGGGCTGATCTACTTCGTCTTCGACCTTCTGTTCGAAGGCGACGAGGATCTGCGCGACCTGCCGCTGTCGCACCGCAAGGCGCGGCTGGAAGCCTATTGCGACCGGGTGGGCCAGGCGGGGCCGAACCTGCGCTATGTGCCGCACTTCGCCTCGTCGGGCGAAGCGGTGCTGACCAGCGCCTGCCGTATGGACCTGGAGGGGGTCATCTCCAAGTCGCTGGACGCGAAATACCGGGCCGGGCGATCGACCAGCTGGGTCAAGTCCAAATGTCGGGGCCGGGACGAGGTGGTGATCGGCGGCTGGTCGTCCGAAGGCGGGTCGCGGCTGCGGTCGCTGCTGGTGGGGGTGCGGGACGACGGCGGCCTGAAATACAGAGGCCGGGTCGGCACGGGTTTTTCGGCCGCCCTGACCAAGACCCTGATGCCGGCGCTGAAGGCGGCGGCGGCCGACGCCAGTCCCTTCGCCGGCCCCGGCGCGCCGCGCGGCGGTCGCGACATCCACTGGCTGCGCCCCGTCCTGGTCGCCGAGATCGAGCATGCGGGGGTGACCGAAGGCGGCTCGGTTCGCCAAGCGGCCTATAAGGGCCTCCGCGAAGACAAGACGGCCGTCGAGGTCGTTGCCGAACCGCAGCCGCCGACGGTGCGACCGTCGGGCAAGACCGTGATCGCGGGGGTGACGATCTCGAACCCGGACAAGGTGCTGTGGCCCGTCCACGCGGGGCGTCCGGCGGCGACCAAGGCCGACCTGGCGCGATACTACGAAATGGCGTCCGCTCGCCTGCTGGACCATGTCGCCGACCGGCCGGTCTCGATCATCCGGGCGCCGGACGGGATCGAAGGGGAACGCTTCTTCCAGCGGCACGCCATGCCCGGCCATAGTCCGAGGCTGAAGCTGATCGACGTCAAGGAGCGCAAGCCCTATGTCGCCGTCGCCGATGTGGGCGGCCTGGTCGCGGTGGGCCAGGCGGGCGGGCTGGAGCTGCATCCCTGGGGCTGCAAGCCAGGCGATCCGGAAACGCCGGAGCAGATCACCTTCGACCTGGACCCCGACGAAGGGCTGGACTTCGCCCAGGTGATCGCCGCCGCCAAGCTGCTGAAGCCGCATCTGGAGGCCCTGGGTCTGACGCCCTTCGTCAAGACCACGGGGGGCAAGGGTCTGCATGTGGTGACCCCCATCCGCACCGACGCCCGCAGCCGCGTCACCTGGGACCAGGCCAAGGCCTTCGCCAAGGCGGCGTCGGAGGCGCTGAAGGCTGAACATCCCGACCGGTTCACCACCACCCTGGCCAAGAAGGCGCGCGGCGGGAAGATCTTCCTCGACTATCTGCGCAACGGACGCGGGGCGACGGCGGTCGCACCCTGGTCGCCCCGCGTCCGGCCGGGCGCGACCATCGCCACACCGCTGAATTGGACCCAGTTGCGCGCTGGCCTGGACCCGTCGGCCTTCACTATCCACACGGCTCAGGCCCTGCTGAAGAAGCCAGATCCCTGGGCCGATTTCCGCGGCGGCGCCGCATCTCTGAGGCCGGCGATGAAACGCCTGGGGCTCTAAGCGGCCTTATTCTTGGCGGCGAGCTTGCGGGCCGGAGCCTTTTTGGCCGCGGTGGTCTTGGACGCGGGCTTCTTGGCCGAAGAGCTTTTCTTGGCCGGTCCCTTCAGGCTGGCGCGCAGGGCCTCCATCAGGTCGATCACATTGGTGTCGTCCGGCTCGGGCGCGCTGACCACGCCCCTGCCCTTCTGCTTGGCCTTGACCATGTCGCGCAGCGCCTCGTCATAGCGGTCGCGGAACTGGGTCGGGTCGAAGTCGGCGGCCTTCTGGCCGATGATGCGGGCGGCGATCTCGACCATGTCCTTGTCGGCCTTCACCTGGGGGATGTCGTCAAAGAAGTCGTCGGCGTCGCGCAACTCCTCGTGCGGCCGCAGGGCATAGGCCACCAGGCCCGCCCCGTGCGTCTCCAGGGCGATCTGCCGCTCGCGTCCGCGCAGCACCAGACAGCCGATGGCCACTTTGCCCGCCTTCTTCATGGCGTCGCGAATGACGACGAAGGCCTCGGCGCCCGGCCCCTTCTGCGGGACCAGATAGTAGGGGTCGTCCCAGTAACGGCGGTCGATGTCGGCCTCGTCGACGAACTGGTCGATCGAGATGGTCTTGGTGCTTTCCAGACGCACCTTGTCGAAGTCGGCATCGTCGAACAAAACGTATTCGTCCTTGGACACCTCATAGCCCTTGACCAGGTCGGACCGCTCGATCGGACCGGTGTCGGGGTCGGTGGCGACCATGCGGATGCGGTTGTGGGTGTCCGGATTGATCAGATGAAACCGCACCTGGGCCGAAGACGAGACGGCCGAATACAGGGCGACCGGACAGGTCACCAGCGACAGCTTCAGATGCCCCTGCCAGGCGGGACGCGCGACCATGGCTGTTCTCTCCGTTTCCAGCCCGGAACAACGACACGGAGCGCGGATCGTTGCCTTAAGGGAGGGCGCCTTTGTCCCGTTCGAACCGCACAGCGGCGCCGCTCTCGATCACCACCACCCGTCCGTCGATCCGGCGGAAACGCAGGCTGTCAGACAGGCCGGGCGCCTTGAGCCCTATCAGGTCCAGTCGATCCAGCCCCTCGGGCAGGACGGGATCGCGCACGGTGACACGACCGTTCAGCCCGTCGATGTCCAGGCCCAGCGCCGCCTGAAGCATCATGAAAGTCGAACCGGCGGCCCAGGCCTGGGGCAGGCAGGCCACCGGATAGGCGATCGGCGCTTCGCTCGGCCGGCGTGGAAAACCACAGAACAGTTCGGGCAGGCGCAGGTTGAAATGGGTGGCGGCCGCATAGACCTCGTTCATCAGCATGGCCACCGCGTCGCGTTCGCCGTAACGGGCCATGCCGGCGGCGGCCATGGCGGTGTCGTGCGGCCAGACCGAACCGTTATGATAGCTCATCGGATTGAACCGCGCCTGGCCCGCCGCCAGGGTGCGCAGGCCCCAGCCAGAGCGGAACTCCGACGACAACAGACGCCGGATCACCCGTCGCGCCCGATCGGCCGTCGGCAGGCCCATGAACAACAGGTGGCCGACGTTGGAGGCGATGGAGCGCACCGGCCGGCCCGCGCCGTCCAGGGCGATGGCGTAGAAGCCCTGATCCTCCATCCAGAACCGCTCCTCGACATCGGCGCGCAGGGCTTCGGCGCGATCCTCGGCGTCGTCGGGGCGACGCCCGATCAACTGGCCAATCTGGTCCAGCGCGCGCCAGGCGGCGTAGGCGTAGCCCTGAACCTCCAATAGGGCGATCGGCCCGTCGGGAAAGCGGCCGTCCGCATGGGCGATGGAATCGAAGGAGTCCTTCCAACCCTGGTTCGACAAACCCGTCTCGGCGGCGCGCTGATAGGCGACGAAGCCGCCGCCCGCCCGCATCTGGGCCCGCATCCAGTCGGCCGCCCGCTCCAGCGCCGGCCACAGGGTCCGCAGGGTGTCGACATCGCCGGTGCGCCGGACATAGGCCCCGGCCAGGGCCACGAAGAGGCAGGTGGTGTCGACCCCGCCGTAATAGAGACCGAACGGGACCTCGCCCAGGGCCGACATCTCGCCGCCGCGGGTCTCGTGCATGATCTTGCCGGGCTCGGCGTCGCGAAAGGCGTCGGCTTCCGTGGCCTGACGGCTGGCCAGATAGGTCAGCACGCCCCGCGCCAGCGACGGGTCCAGCCACAGCATCTGCCAGGCCGTGATGATCCCGTCGCGTCCGAACGGCGTCGAAAACCAGGGCGTCCCGGCATAGGGATAGGGGCCGGTCGGCAGGTCTGTGGTCAGAAGGGCGATGTCCGATCGCGACTGGGTCAGCCAGGCGTTGAAGGCCGGGGCGCTGTGGCCCCGGACCGCTGCGCCGCGACGCCGCCTTCGCCGCATGGCCAGCCGCGCCTGGATGGCGTTCAGGCGGAACCGCGTGCGGTCCGGCGGCTCGCAGCGATCCGGCCCGCATTCGACATACAGGTCCATGTGCCGACCGGGCGCCAGGCCGAACAGAAACTCCGCCGACGTTGAACCCAGCCGTGCCGGCGGTTCCGAAAAGGCCAGACAGCAGCGGCGCTCGACGCCGTCCAGGCCCTGGTAGCGAAAACTGACCCGGCGCCCGTCCAGCGTGGGCGGCAGCACGGTTCCCGTCTTGGTCCGCCGCGTGCCTCGCACCTGGAAGATGTCCGCGAAATCGGCCGCGAAGCTGTAGGTCACCGGCGCCCACACCTCCTCCAGCCCATGGTTGCTGATCCGCACATGCTCGAACAGACGTTCGTCGAACAGGAAACGGCGCCGTTCGATATGCAGCACCCCGGCCGGGGCCGACCGTTCGCCCATGGGCGGCAGGGGCCGGTTGGTCGAATGACAGCTGAAGAAGACATTGTCCCGGCTGACCCCGGAACTCAGCCGTGATGGACGACTGCGCCCGATGGTCAGCACCAGGCCCGACAGAATGCGCGTGTCGCGATGGAACAGACCGTCCGCTCCACCGCGCAGGTCGCCCCAGGGGTCGGCCACCAGGAACAGGTCGGCGTCCTTCAGCGTCAGCAGGCCTTCAAGCCCGTCCTGCTGATCGACGGCGGTGGTCTGGACCGAATAGGCGTCGTCCATGGGGCCTCCGGGTCAGGCGATGGCGGCGAAGCTGCGGTCCTCCTCAAGGACGGCGATAGGGGACTCGGTCTGGGCGAAAGGGCGTCGCGCCAGCAGGTCGCTGTAGACATCGACATAGCGCCGCGCCATCGCCGTGGCCGAGAAACGGCGCTCGAACCGGCCCCGTATCGCCTGACGATCCAACTGTCCCGCCCTGGCCGCGGCTGCCACCGCCGCTTCGAATTCGTCCACCAGGAAGCCCGTCACCCCATGCTCTATCACCTCGGGCGCCGCGCCACAGCGATAGGCCACGATCGGGGTCCCGCAGGCCATGGCCTCGATCATCACCAGGCCGAACGGCTCGGGCCAGTCGATGGGAAACAGCAGAGCCTCGGCCCCGCCCAGGAAGTCGCTCTTGTCGGCGTCGCCGATCTCGCCCACGAACTCCACCAGAGGATTGCCTTCGACCAGCGGCCGGATGACCGTTTCCCAGTAGGCGGCGTCGGCCGCATCCACCTTGGCCGCGATCTTCAGCGGGCGGTTCAGGGCCGTGGCGATGCGGATGGCGCGATCCGGCCGCTTCTCGGGCGAGATGCGGCCCAGGAAGGCGAAATAGCCTTTCGACGCGGGCGAGAACCGATACAGGGCCTCCGGCATGCCGTGATGGACGGTGGCCCGCCAGTTGGCCAGCGGGAGGGGGCGCCGCTGATTGTCGGAGATCGAGACCAGGCCGTATTCGGGCCAGCGTTCATAGACGCCGGGCAGGTCCTTCAGGTCCAGCCGCCCGTGCAGGGTTGTGACCGTCTTGTCGGCATAGCGCGAGAACATGGGGAAGTGCGCCATGTCGGTGTGAAAATGGATCACGTCGAAGGCGTCGGCCCGCACCAGCACCTCGTGCAGCATGACCATGTGCGCCGCCGCGTCTGACTTCAGCGGCGCCGGGTCCAGCCGCAGCGCCTGATCCCGCACGCTGACCAACCGCCCCAGGGTCCTGGCCTCGGCGCTGGAGAACAGGGTGACCTCATGCCCCAGTTCGACCAGGGCGTCGGTCAGATGGGCCACCACCCGCTCCGTCCCGCCATACAGACGCGGGGGCACGGCTTCGTACAAGGGGGCGACCTGGGCGATCTTCATGGCGAATGTCCCGAAACGAACGATACTGAAACCGGCGACGCGCCGGCCTGTTCCGGGTGGCCGCCAAGCCGACGCTAGGAAACATCCAGAGGCGAAAGCTGTTCCTTTGTCGGCTTCCCCTTATTGGAGCAGCGCGATCTCGTCCCGTGGTCACAAGCGCCGAGTTGCCAAGGACGGCATAGATTCCTCTAAGCGTCAGAACGCTCAAGCGGAACTCCCGGGGGCCTTGGCCATTAGGATGTCAGTCGCCGGGGGTGGACCTTGAAACTCAATGTCATCCCAGAAGGCGTCAACCTCAACGCATTGCAGAAACGCTACGCCGTCGTGCGGGCCCGCACCGAAGCCCTGGCCGCGCCCCTGTCGCCTGAGGACCAGCAGGTCCAGTCCATGTCCGACGTCAGCCCCAGCAAATGGCATCTGGCGCACACGACCTGGTTCTTCGAGACCTTCCTCCTTATCCCGTTCGCGCCCGGATACGAGCCGTTTGATCCGGCCTTCGACTATCTGTTCAACTCCTACTACGAGGCGGTGGGCGAGCGGGTGGCGCGGGCGGATCGCGGGCTGATCTCGCGGCCGTCGCTGGACGAGGTGATGGCCTATCGCCGCCATGTGGACGCGGCCATGGCTGGTCTGCTGGAGGCGCTGGACGACGTCGAGGCGGCCGCCCGGGTCGAACTGGGCCTGAACCATGAGGAGCAGCATCAGGAGCTTCTCCTGATGGACGCCAAACACGTGCTGTCGGTCAATCCGTTACGGCCGGCCTACGCCCGTCCGGCTCCGGCGGCTCGGGAGGCGACGCGCGAGCTCGACTGGGTCCGGTTCGAGGGCGGGCTGGTCGAGATCGGCGTCGATGGCGAAGGCTTCGCCTTCGACAACGAACGGCCGCGGGCGAAGGTGTGGCTGGAGCCGTTCATCATCGCCGACCGGCTGGTCACGGCAGGAGAGTGGCGCGCCTTCATGGCGGATGGCGGATATCAGCGGCCGGAGTTGTGGCTGGCCGATGGTCTGGCGGCGGTCCGCGAGGGTAACTGGACCGCGCCCCTGTACTGGCGAGAGGCGGCGGCTGGCGAGTGGCGCGCCTTCACCCTGGCCGGAGAGCGGCCGGTCGCCGACGCCGAGCCGGTCTGCCACGTCAGCTATTACGAAGCCGACGCCTTCGCGCGCTGGGCCGGTCGACGGCTGCCGACCGAAGCCGAATGGGAGGTCGCGGCCCTGTCCACGCCAACGTGCGAGGTGGCGGGGGGTCTGCATCCCGCACCGGCGGGCGCAGCTGCGGGGCTGCGGCAGATGTCGGGGGCGGGGTGGCAATGGACCGCCTCCGCCTATGCCCCATATCGCGGGTACCAGCCTGCCGCCGGGGCGCTGGGCGAATACAACGGCAAATTCATGTGCGGACAGATGGTGTTGCGTGGCGGCGCCTGCGTGACGCCGCCCGGCCATGCGCGCGCGACCTATCGCAACTTCTACCCGCCCGCCGCCCGGTGGGCCTTCAGCAGCGTGAGACTGGCCGATGATGCTTGATATGGATCCGGCCGCACGCCATCGCCGGCGCCGGGCGATCCTGCATGATCTGGAGCCGGGGGCGGACGATTTCCTGACGGCGGTGACCGAGGGACTGTCGCGCGCGGAGAAGGCGTTGCCGCACAGGTTCCTGTATGACGCGCGAGGGTCGGCCCTGTTCGACCGCATCACGCGCCTGACGGAATATTATCCGACCCGCACGGAGATCGGCATCCTGCGCGAACAGGCCGGGGAGATCGCCGAACGGCTGGGACCCCATGTGCAGTTGGTGGAACTGGGCAGCGGTTCCAGCGTCAAGGTGCGCATACTGCTGGACGCCCTGGACCAGCCCCATGCCTATGTGCCGGTGGACATCAGCCGGGAGCATCTGGCGGGCGCAGCCCAGGCCATCCAGGACGACTATCCCGAGCTGCAGGTCGAGGCGATCGCCGCAGACTTTGCTCAACCGTTCGAACTGCCGGCTCGGGGCGCGGGCCGGCGCGTGGCCTTCTATCCAGGATCGAGTGTGGGCAACTTCCCGCCTGCGGAAGCCGAGGCCTTCCTGCGCCTGTGGGCGAAGCGGTTGGGGCCGCGGGCCTTGATGCTGATCGGCGTCGACCTGCCCAAGGGCGCGGAGGTGCTGGAGCCGGCCTATGACGATGCGCAGGGCGTGACGGCGGCGTTCAGCCTGAACCTCCTGGCGCGGGCGAACCGGGAGTTGGGCGCGGATTTCGATCTGGCGGCCTTCCGCCATGAGGCGCGCTGGATAGAGGCCGAGGGGCGGGTGGCGATCCACCTGCGGTCCCTGGCTGATCAGGCCGTCACCGTGGGGCGAAACCGGTTCGCCCTGCGCGAGGGCGAACGCATCCACGTCGAGGATTCGTGGAAATACGGACTGGAGGACTTCCGCCGACTGGCGTCGGCGGCGGGATATCGCTCACTGGACGTCTGGACCGATGCAGGCGGTCTGTTCAGCGTTCACCTGCTGGAGGTCGACGCATGAAGACGCCCGAACCGCGCAAGGGCATGCCTGATCCGACCTTGGACCACGACCATAAGCCGCCTTCGCCCGGGAGAATACTTTCACGGTCAGAACCACGCTACCGCCGTACGGTCATCCGGGGATGCGTGTCACACCGGTAAAGGGTAGGAGCTGCACCTTTGAGATCCATACTTATGTGATCGTGGATGACGGCCGTTCCCAAAAGTCCACGTATCCCTTCACCGGGAGAGCAGGCCTCGAGCGTTCAGAGCGAACATGGCTTGTGGATCCCATCTCGATCTATCCCTGATCATCCCTAGGACCAGCGGCCGCCGATGATCTCGTTCATCAGGTCGGGCTCTTTTTGCAGGCCGGCCAGCGACACGAGATCACCGGCGTAGGTGCGCGACCCAAGCGGCGCGCGGCGGCCGATACACGTTCGCCGGCGGCTGGCAGGTCTCAGCCCGGTCCGGACACGATGAAGCCTCAGGGGCCCGAGCCCCGGCCCACAGGTCCCGGCGGCAAGCTCGGCGTCATCGTCGGCCTGATGCGTCGGCCGGAAGGAGCGACAGTCGTTCAGATGAGCGAAGCGACAGACTGGCTGCCGCACTCGGTCCGCGGTGCCCTGGCGGGGGCGATCAAGAAGAAGCACAAGCTGACCGTTACCTCCGTGAAGACCGACGCCGGACGGGTCTACCGCATCGCGCTTCTGACAGTCGCCGAGGCGATTTCCGAATGAGCCGCACTGAGGTCGCCGCTGAGATTCGGGCGCTGGAGCGCCTAGATCTTGAGGGCCTTCGCGCCGTTTGGGCTGACCGCTACGGACCGCCGGCGCCTCGTCTTCGGTCGCGCGAACTCCTTGGTCTGACCTTGGGTTGGCGCATTCAGGCCCAAGCCTTCGGCGGCCTGGATATGGGCGTCAGACGCAAGTTGAAGGATGAGAAACCACCGCATAAGGCGAGGGTGGAAGTCCCGATAGGGACGGTCCTGGTGCGCGAGTGGAAAGGCGTGCCGCAGTCGGTTCGGCGCACGCCAACTGGGTTCGAGTGGAGGGGTAGGACCTACCCCAGCCTTACCGCCGCTGCCCGCGCTATTTCCGGCGGGGTCTGGAGCGGACCCAAATTCTTCGGCCTGGAGGGCGGGCGACGTGGCCAAGCCCAAGCTTAGGTGCGCCATCTACACCCGCAAGTCGTCGGAAGAGGGCTTGGAGCAGGAGTTCAACTCTTTGCATGCACAGCGCGAGGCTTGCGAGGCCTATGTAAAGAGCCAGATCGGGGAGGGGTGGTCCGCCTTGCCGACGCTATATGACGATGGCGGAGTGTCGGGCGGCACTATGGACCGCAACGGTCTTCAACACCTCCTCACAGACGTGGCGGCCGGCAAGATCGACGTGGTCGTGGTCTACAAGGTCGATCGCCTGACCCGCGCGCTGAACGACTTCGCCCGCATCGTAGAGGTGTTCGACAAGCATCAGGTCTCGTTTGTCTCGGTGACCCAGGCCTTCAACACCACCACGTCGATGGGTCGGCTTACGCTGAATGTGCTCCTGTCCTTCGCCCAGTTTGAACGTGAGGTTACGGGCGAACGGATCCGCGACAAGATCGCAGCCTCCAAGAAAAAGGGCATGTGGATGGGTGGGTCACCTCCGCTCGGCTACGACCCAGACGGTCGCAAGCTGAAGGTCAATGAGCCAGAGGCCGAGCTGGTTCGGCACATCTTCCAGCGGTGCTGTCAGTCCAACGCCAACTTGTCTCCAGTTGACGCATTTGGGGCAGGGGCGTGTAGGCTATCCGGCAAGTGTCTTCCACTCGGCAAAGGCAGCCGATCGCCGGGCTTTGAAGTCGTCTCGGCTGATGAGGTGGCGGTCCTGGTTGAAGTGGTTGTGGAAGGCGGCGTGGACGGAGCTGAACTTCTGCAAGGTCTTCATCTGGCGGAAGCGGAGCATGGCGCGTTCTCGCCGTCGGAACGGCAGATGTGAGTTCTCACACCGGTTGTTGGCCCAACGGCCGATATGCTGCTTCTCCCCATTGCCGAGGTCGTTCATCGCGGCGCGATACGAGCGGAGGCCGTCGGTGACGATGGCCTTGGGGCGGCCGTGGCGCTTCATGGCTTTCTTGATGAAATTCAGTGCTGCGGCCTTGTCCCGGGTCTTGGTGACAAAGGATTCCAGCACCTCGCCCTCATGATCGACGGCGCGCCAGAGGTAATGCATTTCGCCGTTGATCTTCACGTAGACCTCGTCCAGATGCCAGCGCCAGTGAGTGTAGGCGCGCATGTGATCGACCCGCTTCCTGCGGATCTCGGCGGCGAACATCGGGCCGAATCGGTTCCACCAAAGCCGCACCGTCTCATGGCAGATGTCGATGCCGCGCTCGGCCAGCAGGTCCTCGACGTTTCGCAGGGACAGCGGATATCGGACGTACATCATGACCACGAGCCGGATCACCTCCGGCGAGCTGTCAAACCAGCGGAACGGATTGGTCGATTTGGCCATGCCGCGAGGCTAGGCGCGAGGCTCGCGATCGGCAATCAAGTTTGGGCTGACAGAGCCCCGCCGCCGCCTATTCCGTCGTCGTCCCGTCGAAATGCTCTTCGGTTGCCTCGGCTTCAGCCTTCGTGGCGCGCACGATCCCGTCCTTGTGATCCGGCGGACCGTAGACGGTGTAGAGCTTCAGCTTCTTGTCGCCCGTGTTGATGACGTTGTGGCGGGCGCCCGCGGGGACGATGATCGCGTCATCGGCTTTGATCTTCGTCCGCTGACCATCGATGCAGACTTCGCCCTCGCCCTTCTCGATGCGGAAAAACTGGTCGTGGTCGTCGTGGACTTCCTCGCCGATTTCCTCGCCGGGCCGCAGTGCCATCAGCACCAACTGAAGGTGCTTGCCGGTGTATAGCACCCGGCGGAAATCCTTGTTCTCGACCGTCAGCCGGTCGATGTCATCGACGAAGCCCTTCATCGCGCTCTCCTATAATGCGTCACGGCAACGCTACCATTCCAGACGGTCGGCGACCATTGATCCGCGTCAATGTGAACCACCCTCTATAGAGCTTGGCTCCTGTCTCTGCCCTGCCCTCCCGTCGGGAGGGATGACGTGCCCCCCTCTGCTCCCTCGATCATTGTGAGAGCCCAGGGGGTTGATAGCCGATCTGCTGCGCCGGCGGGAGCGGCCGTGCGGCGGAGCTGATCAAGTTGCGCAGCCGGACGGCCGCGGGGTTCAGGCGCACCGCCTCCGGGGTCAGTCCCCCGTGCGCCGAGTGCGGCCTGACGTGGTTGTAGTCGATGCGCCAGCGCTCGATGACGGCGCGGGCCTCGGCCAGGGTGGCGAAGACCTCCTCGTTCAGGCACTCGTCGCGGAGCCGGCCGTTGAAGCTTTCGACGAAGCCATTCTGCTGCGGCTTGCCCGGCGCGATGTAATGCCAGGCGAGGGCGGTGCGGTTGGTCCATTCGAGGATCGCCCGGCTCGTCATCTCTGTCCCGTTGTCGCTGACGATCATGGCTGGGCGCCCGCGCCGGGCGATCAGCCGGTCCAGCTCCCGGGCCATGCGCTGACCGCCGATCGAGGTGTCGACCACCAAGGCCAGGGCCTCGCGCGTGAAGTCGTCCACGATGCACAGGATGCGGAAGCGTCGGCCCCACGACAGGCTGTCGGCCACGAAGTCGAGGCTCCAGCGCTGGTTGGGCCCGTCCGGCAGGGCTATGGGCGCACGGGTTCCGGTGGCGCGCTTGCGGCCCCGTCGCCGTCGCACCGCCAGGCCTTCCTCCCGATAAAGCCGGAACAGCCGCTTCTTGTTCATACTGACGCCCTCCCGTTCCAACAGGATGCCCAGGCGCCGGTAGCCGAACCGGCGGCGCTCGGCCGCCAGGCTGCGCAGGCGCTCGCGCACCTCCGCGTCGCCCTGTTCAGGCTCGCGACGCACCGTCTTGGGATCGATCTGAACCAGCCCGCAGGCGCGCTTCTGGGAGAAGCCGCGCTCCGCCATCAGACGAAGCACGGCCGCTCTGCGCGCTGCAGGCCCGATCAGTTTTTTCCCAGAAGATCCTTCAGAGCCGACACGTCCAGCATCGACTCCGCCAGCAGCTTCTTCAGCCGCCGGTTCTCGTCTTCCAGCGCCTTCAGCTTCGTCGCGTCCGACACCGTCATGCCGCTGTACTTCGCCTTCCACCGATAGAAGGTCTGCTCGCTGATCCCGTGCCGCCGACAGACCTCCGCTGTCGGACTCCCGGCTTCCTGCTCGCGCAGCACGCCGATGATCTGCGCCTCGTTGAACCTGCTCTTCTTCACATCCGTCTCCTTGATGAAACGGACTCTCACTCAAAACGAGGGATCAGGAAGGGGGCACGTCAGGGACATTCACACGGGCACGGCTCTGAAGATCTTGGGCTTGAGCGGGCTGATTT
>ENA-UOUJ01000062-UOUJ01000062.1-activated-sludge-metagenome-genome-assembly--contig:-NODE-62-length-98251-cov-160.134354_pt1 | contig 98251 bp, 86 predicted proteins | sample MGYA00249839_ERZ747224 | MGnify/ENA primary metagenome ERZ747224 (study PRJEB28782, sample SAMN03220277) | activated sludge metagenome | biome: wastewater; feature: sewage sludge; material...
TCTAACAGGCACTCGTCAAATCGGGTAACTGTCAGATCAGATCTCAACTACTACATATAAAGACACTTGACTTCCATCATCCATATCATTAGCATCATCAACGAGATTGCTTCTCATTATTAATCATTCTCTCCATGCAATCTCACCCTCCTCATCCCGGGCGTCTCTCTACCCACCCCTAATCGTCCGGGATTTCTTCCTGCTCCTTTATGTTGAACAAGAAACTACTTCAGCATCCAGTGCACCGAATACACCAATAGCAGATCAATGTACGGCTTTAACCTCTGCATCGGCAAACACATAGAGTAACTATTACACTCGACGATGAAACTTTTGCTTTTTTGAATAATGTGGCAAGCAACAATCACAGCGCCTACATTAATCAGCTCTTAAAACAGGAACACAAAAATTTCCTTCAGACAGCTTTGCGCAAAGTAAATCAGGAAGAGGCAGAGGATACAAGCTATCAGGAAGAATTACAGGCATGGGACAGTACGCTGTCAGATGGATTAATCAATGACTGATTTCAAGCAACTGGATATATTTACTGGGTTGATCTTGAGCCGACGAAAGGTGTAGAAACAAGAAAACTGAGGCCATGTGTAATAATCCAGAGTGACTTGGTTAACATTCAATCCAGAACATTAATAGTTGCCCCTTTGCTCCCTCAAGCATAAACCTTGGCCTTTTGCAGTAAATCTGGACGCACTGCAGGAACTGGAGGGTTGGGAGTCGGCAGATATGGTAAGGCAATACGCTCATTTTTCCAGCGCCATCTGGCCAGATATGCGGAAGAAACGAGCGGTGAACTCCACTAATAGTTACGTTTCTGGGGGCAGATAAGAATCCGAATCAGAAGATAATCTTGTAACCTATTGATTTAATGGTGCCGGCAGCAAGAATTGAACTCGCGACCTTCTGATTACAAATCAGCTGCTCTACCAACTGAGCTATGCCGGCAAATGGAAAGAATCGAACTACTTTATGATTTTCAGAGAAGGTTTACCCCGTTTACCTTCAATGGATAAAACCTGGCTATCCTGTGAAACAGCGTGATCCACGTCACCTTCCTGTTTATCAGCAACAGCTGTTTTACTGATCTCCGGAGTAAAAGTAAGCCCCTGACCTGATTCTCTGGCAAATATGGCAATCACCGCTCCAATCATAATCTCGACTTTCCTTGATACTCCGTTAAAGCGTGCTACAAATTGAATCGTTTCATTATCGATCAGCAAGTCACTTGTTGCCTGGTAACTTATATTGAGTATTATTTCTCCATCCTTGAATAATTCGGCAGGAATACCCGAGCAACCGCTCTCCAGTACCGAAACATGCGGGCAGTTCATGTTGTCGGTACACCACTGGTGTACTGCACGTATTAAATAAGGCTTGATTGAAGAAACATCGCTCATTTACGCATCAACTTCTCAGATGGAGTCAATGCATCAATAAACAAGGGTCTACTGAAAAGCCGCTCGGCATATTTCAGCAATGGTGCCGCCTGCTTTGGCAGCTTGACACCATAGTGATCAAGTCGCCATAACAAGGGAGCAATCGCCACATCCAGCATGGTATATTCATCCCCAAGCATGTATTTCTGCTTCTCGAAGATAGGAGTAATCATTGTCAGCCCGTCCGCTATCTCCGCACGTGCTTTATCTGCTGTTTTATGATCTCCCTGTTCCAGAGATTCTATATGGCAGAAAAGCTCTTTCTCGAACCGGTGCAGCAATAGTCTTGCACGAGCTCGCATCACCGGCTCCGCAGGCATGAGTTGCGGATGCGGGAAACGATCATCAATATACTCATTGATGATGTTTGCTTCGTACAGTACGAGATCTCTTTCGACCAAAATGGGTACTTTACTGTAAGAACTGATTACAGCAATATCCTCAGGTATGTTGTTGGGATCGACATCAATAACCTGAAAATCCATATCCTTTTCGTGCAATACGATACGGCACCGGTGACTGAAAGGGCAAGTTGCCGTTGAATACAATGTCATCATAGCTTCTGTCAGACGAAACTGGTTACACAGAAACTGACTTTGAGGAGCTCAATGTATATCTCTCCAGTATTCTTTCTTGAGTAGATAGGTTAGTCCCAGCATACCAAACAGGAACAACAGCACAGTAATTCCAAGTTCCCTACGATAAGGTGCATGCGGTTCACCCAGGTAAACCATATAATTCACCAAATCGGCCACGAATCTATCGTATTCCTCTTTGGTCATTGTACCTGGCTTTGTTTGCACCAGATTTCCGGTCCCGGGTTCGAGCACCTGCCATCCCTGTAGATGGTGCAGGACATGGGGCATGGCAACTTTGTCAAAAATCAGGTTGTTCCAGCCACTATAGGTTGAAGTATCCTGATAAAAAGTACGCAAGTAGGTGTACAGCCAATCCGCTCCACGAGCTCGAGCAATGACGGATAGATCGGGAGGTACCACACCAAACCATCCCTCAGCCTCTTTCTTCCTCATTGCTGCTTCCATGAGATCACCCGTCTTTTGCCCGGTATGGATAAGATCAGCACGAATATCATCCTCACTCATCCCGATATCATGATGGCGGTTAAAACGCATGAAATTGGCACCGTGGCAAGTGAGACAGTATTCCACGAAACCTTTGGCCCCGCGCTGCAGAGATTCCTTATCAGCTCTGTCTATAGGAGCTTTGTCCAACTTAACTTCCTGACCGGAAGAATGTGCGACAAACGGAGCCAACAATATGGCCAGCAGTAAAAATTTTATCATTCTCATTTTGTTACATTCTTCGGTTCTGGTTTAGTTTTGTCTATTTTGCTGTACCACGGCATCAGGAGGAAGAAAGCAAAATAAATTACAGTAAAAATTTGTGCCAGCAATGTATACAGCGGGGTTGGAGACTTAGTACCCAGCCATCCAAGAACAAAAAAGCTAATCACAAAGAGGGTCAACGCAAATTTGAAATATGGACCCTTATAGCGGATCGATTTAACCGGGCTGCGATCGAGCCAGGGCAGAAAACAGAATATGACTACTGATGCTGCCATCAGAATCACGCCCCATAACTTGGCATCCACCCCCAGGAAATTTACCGTAACTGCACGCAGCATCGAATAATACGGTGTGAAATACCATACCGGTGCAATATGATCGGGAGTATGTAAAGGATTGGCTGGAATAAAGTTGTTGTCTTCCAGGAAATACCCGCCCATCTCCGGTGCAAAGAAAATGATTCCGCAGAATACGATCAGAAACCCGACCACTCCAAAAATATCCTTGACCGTGTAATACGGATGAAACGGTATGCCATCGACCGGCAATCCGGTATGCGGATCTTTGTTAGCTTTGATTTCGATACCATCCGGGTTGTTGGAACCAGTTTCATGTAAAGCAATGATATGCACGAACACCAGCACGACGATCAATACCGGCAATGTAACCACATGGTAAGCAAAAAACCGGTTCAAAGCTGCATCCGACAACATGAAATCGCCAAGAATCCAGTTTGAAAGCGTATCTCCGATAACCGGTATCGCTCCAAACATACTGACAATCACCTGCGCTCCCCAATAGGACATCTGTCCCCATGGAAGAATATATCCGGTAAACGCCATGCTCATCAGTACGAAGAAGATGGCCATCCCGATCAGCCACAGCAATTCACGTGGCTTCCGGTAAGATCCGTACATCATCCCGCGGAACATGTGCAGGTAAACCACCACGAAAAACATGGAAGCCCCTGTCGAATGCATGTACCGGATCAACCATCCAAAATCCACATCACGCATGATGTACTCGACTGATGCAAATGCCATTCCCGCATCAGGTTTGTAATTCATGGTCAGAAAAATACCTGTCAGCAGCTGGTTGACCAGCACAAGCAGTGCCAGTGACCCAAAGTAATACCAGAAGTTGAAATTCTTGGGAGCGTAATACTCGGACAGATGCGCTTTCCAGGTGATTGTCAAAGGAAAGCGCTTGTCTATCCATTCCATCATTGAATTTTGCTGTTTACTCATTTTAGGCGGACTCTTTACTGTCTGAACCGACCAAAAGCCGGTTGTCACTCAAATAGGTATAAGGAGGTACTACCAGATTGGAAGGGGCAGGAACACTCTTGTAGACACGCCCGGCCAAATCGAATTTGGATCCGTGACAAGGGCAGAAGAATCCTCCCAGCCAGTCTGAACCCAAATCAGCAGGTGCGATATCTTTTCGATATACAGGTGAACATCCCAGATGAGTACAAACTCCCAGAACGACCAATATCTCAGGTTTGATCGATCTTGTATGGTTCTGCGCATAAGGAGGCTGCTGATCCCGTTGTGAATCAGGGTCAGCCAGCTGGCTATTCAATTTTTCCAGGTTATCCAGCATTTCAGGGGTGCGCTTGAGTACCCAGACAACCTTTCCCCGCCACTCAGCCGTCAACAACATACCCGGCTCCAGTTTGCTGATATCCACTTCGACCGGTGCTCCTGCAGCTTTGGCACGCTCACTTGGCATCATGCTGCGTAAAAAGGGTGTCGCCACACCCGCACCAGCAACCGCACCAGCAACCGAAGTAGCCACCAGTAAAAAGCGGCGGCGCCCGCTCATCTTTCCGTTATCGCCACTATCTGTCATTTTCTAACAATTCCATTTCATTAATTTCCCGTCAACCAGCAACGCACTTAATTAACAAACCAAAAACAAAATCAATACCTGAGCACGTTAGTTCTCAAAGTGGTAATCCTATAAGGGGGGCCATTCTAGCACAGTCTGTGTCCACTGAGATAGATTGATTGCCAAGCTTACACAAACTAGTTCAATTTACCATGACATTGCTTGTATTTTTTGCCTGACCCGCAAGGACAGGGATCATTCCGCCCGACTTTCTCATTTTTACGGACAAATGGCTGCTGCTTGTTCTCGCGGTTTTCTGCTACTGGTGGCTGCTCTTCCGCCAGTTCACTGTGAGTATCATGATGGTATTCCAGATTTCTGAGTGCTGATGTTTCCGCAACTGATTCAACCTGCTGTTCACTGCGAATCTGTACCGTCATGAGAATTTTTGTCACATCGGCTTTAATGGCATCGAGCATACTGGTGAACAGCTCAAAAGCCTCCCGTTTATACTCCTGTTTGGGATTCTGCTGTGCATAGCCGCGTAAATGGATCCCCTGCCGCAAATGATCCAGTGCAGCCAGGTGCTCACGCCAGTGTGTATCTATACTGTGCAGCATGATCATCCGCTCATATTGATGCATGATAGGCGCACCCACCTGTTCAACCTTGTTCAGATAGCTCGTATCCACCAGCTCTATGATACGGTCATGCAGATTTTCTTCATGCAGCTCACTATCTTCCTCCAGCCATTTCTGGAGAGGAATTTGCAGATGAAATTCGCTGGCCAGTGCTTTTTCCAGCCCCGGAATATCCCACTGTTCTTCGATACTCTGTTCAGGAATATAACGATCGATGAGCTGATGTACCACGCTCTCACGAATAGCGCTGATCGTTTCTGAAACACCCTGCTCAGCATCCAGCAGTTCGTTGCGCTGCTGGTAAATCACCTTGCGCTGATCGTTGGCCACATCATCGTATTCCAGCAACTGCTTGCGGATATCAAAATTTCGGGCTTCAACCTTTCTCTGGGCATTTTCTATCGCACGTGTCACCCAAGGATGCTCGATTGCTTCTCCTTCCGGCATTTTGAGGCGCGTCATGATATTCGCGACTCTGTCCGAAGAAAAAATACGCAAGAGCGGATCCTCCAGAGACAAATAAAAACGACTGGAACCCGGATCCCCCTGCCGACCGGCACGTCCGCGCAGCTGATTATCGATCCGGCGTGATTCATGCCGTTCGGTACCGATAATATGTAACCCGCCCAATTTGATCACTTCATCATGTCTGGCCTGCCACGCCTGATGAATTTCTTCTATTTTTTTACTTTTGGCGACTTCATCGAGCGTTTCATCTGCCCGGATACGGTTGATCTCCTGCTCCGGATTTCCACCCAGGACGATGTCCGTTCCCCGACCAGCCATATTGGTCGCGATGGTTACCATCTTTGGCTGCCCTGCCTGAGCAATGATATCGGCTTCTCTGGCATGCTGTTTGGCATTGAGCACCTGATGAGGCAATTTCTCCTTTGTCAGAAGAGCTGCAAGCAATTCATTATTTTCGATTGAGGTCGTTCCCACCAGAACAGGCTGTTTACGCTCGTAACAATCCTTGATATCTGCAATGATTGCCTGATACTTTTCCTGAGGTGTACGAAAAACCTGATCCATACGATCTTCCCGTGTCATTGGGCGATGGGTAGGAATCACGACTGTCTCCAGTCCGTAAATCTGTTGGAACTCGAATGCTTCCGTATCGGCAGTACCGGTCATGCCGGCAAGTTTTTCATACATCCGGAAATAATTCTGGAAGGTAATGGATGCCAGAGTCTGGTTTTCTTTCTGAATCGGAACGTTTTCCTTGGCTTCAACGGCCTGGTGCAAACCTTCTGACCATCGCCTTCCCGGCATCAGACGGCCCGTAAACTCGTCAACGATAATAACTTCGCCATTCTGTACGACGTAATGCTGATCACGGTTGTACAGTGCCCGCGCACGCAATGCAGCATTGAGATGATGAATCAGACTGACATTCATCGGATCATACAGACTGGATCCGGCAGACAGCAAACCCGCTTCACTCAGCAATTTTTCGGCATGCTCGAATCCTTCCTCGCTCAGCAATACCTGCTGAGTTTTTTCATCCACACTGTAATCACCGGGACTTTTTTCATCCTCCTGCCGGGTCAACCCGGGAATCAATGTATCGATACGTTTATAGATTTCGGTATCACCCTCAGCCATACCGGAAATAATGAGCGGCGTGCGAGCTTCATCGATCAGAATCGAATCGACCTCATCCACAATTGCAAAATTCAGCACGCGCTGTACCCGTTCCGCGCTATGTCCCACCATATTGTCACGCAGATAATCAAAGCCATATTCATTGTTCGTGCCGTAGGTTATATCTGCGGCATAAGCGGCCTGTTTTTCCTCATGAGGCATTTGTGACAGCACCACGCCGACAGTCAGCCCGAGAAAGCGGTAAATCTGCCCCATCCATTCCGCATCACGCTTTGCCAAATAATCATTGACCGTAACGATGTGCACTCCTTTGCCCGATAGTGCATTCAGATAGGTCGGCAACGTCGCCATCAGCGTTTTTCCCTCACCGGTACGCATCTCGGCAATTTTTCCTTCATGCAGAACCATACCACCGATCAACTGTACATCGAAATGGCGCATACCCAGCACACGCTTTCCCGCTTCCCTGACCACGGCAAATGCTTCGGGCAACAACTGATCCAGCTTCTCTCCGTTTGCGACACGCTGTTTGAACTCACTTGTCTTGGCGCGCAGTTCCTCATCTGACAGTGGTGAAATCGCGGCTTCCAGCTCATTGATGGTGCGAACGATCTTCAAATACTGTTTTATCAGCCGGTCGTTACGGCTGCCAAAAATACTCTTTAGTAAGTTACTCAGCATGGGAAATTAGTTGTTTGTCTATTAATGTAGAAACGTACTGTATTACAGATCATCTGCCGGATTTGATCCATTTCATAACAGAAGAATACTGGAGGCTGCTGTTTGTGAGCCGGCTTGCGGCCCGATCGGGAAAACACTGTCAATGATATGAGTGAATGCGCCTGTGCAAGAGATGAGTGATACAACATTATGTCTTTGGGTTCAGCGCACTTAATAATGTAATGTGCGAAGTGCGGATAGTTTGCATTTTTTTGTTTACCGGTTAACACTTCGCAGCCAGGATGAACACTTGCTGCTGCAACTTGCCCCGTTGTCGGGATAGCAAAACCCGGTCATACTACCATAATCGAAATGGTAAACAGAACAGACAAAAGCCGTCTCGATATCAGATTCACATCGCACCAGACTCCACGGTACCCGCTTTCCTGCAAACCTTTTACCCTGAAATCTGTCCGAACAACACCTTGATTTCCTGTTTGCATCATTCGAATTCATACGACCCCAAAAGGTGAAGCAACGTGCCCATCCTCAATCTGAACAACTTTCTGGCAGCTCTTGGTAACACACCCGATTATGGCCGATTATTTGCCAAAGCAGAGCATCTCGCACAAGTACAAAAACATCTGCTGAATGCCGTTCCTTTCCAATTGAGAAATCAGTGTACAGTGGGTCAATATACCGCTGACGGGCTCTTAGTCATTTATGCAGGTAATGGCACCACCGCCACCCGGTTACGCCACCTTGCTCCATCGATCCGGCAAAAAATGAACAATGCTGGCATCAAGGTTGAGAATATCAGGTTTTCCATCCAACCACAGTTACATTCCCTGGAATCCGGAAATGTTCGCGAAATCACACGTTCACTGAGTCAGACTGCAATCGAACATCTGGACAAGCTATCCGACTCACTGCCGGCAGGGTCTCCACTTCAATCTTCTCTCGCAGCTTTGCTGGCGAACAGCCGCCGCAAATAGCCATAAGCAGTTACTGCCTAGTTTTTCTCCATATTGCTGATAAATGTATTAGCTTCGTTGATGGATTTTTCCATTGCAGCAACCAGAGTCGAAACATTCGATTGCAATGTTTTCAATTCACCTTTCAATGAGGCGATTGCCCGCGCATTGAGATTATGCTTGAGGTACATGACCTGATCGTTGAAAACGGTCAATACGGGCTGTATCCTCGATTCTGCGTTTTTCATGGCCGCAATGAGCTGCTTGTAATACGACCTGGTCTCAGTCAGCCTGTCCTGACTGCTCCGTTTCAATGCCGGATTTGAATATTGCGTGATTTCCTGCTCCCACTCTCTGAATAATGCAGCTGAGACGCTTTCGATATCCTCGATACGACTTCTGACTTCCTTTGCTTTGTTCACACTCGCCTCATACTCACCGTTCAGTTTTTTATAAATCCCCTCAAGATCCCCCCCTTTGAAATTGGTAGCAGCAGAAAACTGCTCCAGAGCAGATTTGAATTGCTCTCGGGTTTCTTCCTGCGTATCTCTTGCTTTCTCCACCCGATAAACCAGCACATCCCGCTTCGGGATACCGATTTTTTCGAGTCCACTGTAATACATGGTGGAACAGGCCGTTAGGAAAATCGTAAAAATCACGGCAAAGAACCGGACTGAATACTTCATGATCGTCACTCCCCAATGAATTTCCCGGCAAATACCCGGATATTGCATCCGCTCAGCGCAACACACCACGCCGCAGTAATTGCCACATGACTTTATAACCCCAGAGAATCGGATGACGCCTCAGCATAGGCGTGATTTCCACTTTGATGCCAGTATGGCGTTCAATTTTCCAGGCAGCATAATCCAGACAATCCCGGAAAGTCATCGTCGCCTTGCTCAACCGCAGAATCGACAGCACTCGGCCCTGCCAGCGCCGCAAACGCCAGTGGATACGTGCACTCAACCTTTTCAGTGGTGTGATCGGCCCGATATGATATCGCCCGTCAGCCTGTAAACTCAGCAGCGGACTCAAGGCAGGCGTGGCCGCCGCAGTCAACCGGCTGTAAATTTCCGGATCAATCCGCACCAGATGACGCGCGCGCGCTTCACGCTCTGCACGCAGCTCGGCGGCATAAGTCAGCATCAAACCGGATGCCCAGATCATCTCCAAGTCACTGGGTCCGGATTCAAGTACAGGCAGCGTCGTACTGATGAATTTGAGTACGGCACTCGCCTGCGCAGTATGAACACGCTTCCCGGTCTGATCGTCGCGGGCATAAAGCAATCTGGCCGGCTGTGCAAAACGTGCCCAGATATAAGGATGAAACCACTGCCGGGCGCCACGTTCAAAGTCTGCCGTCGAAATAACCGCATACTTTGCACGCATCACACCGGCTGCAGCGGAAACTTCCAGATAAAAGACATTCGGCGGCAGCCAGGCATTCAAACCGGCCAGCAGACGACCGGAATAAGCCAGCCGGTAATCACTGACCAGCACATAAAAATCGGCAATACCCTCAGTCAGATCAGAAGTATGCAGACAGGAGCCATATAAAACGACTGCATCCAGTGCCTCTCCGAAACGCTGTCTCAATGCATCGGTAAAAACCTGAAATGCCGGATGTACAGGTCGAGCATCCTGAATTGCAATTTCCTGTATCAGAAGATCAGGAATATTTGGTAAATCAGCGGTACCCATTCATATTCCTTTTTTCATAAAATGCGGAACAGAATCGGGCCATCGGCTGTGATTTTCAGCGGACCATTCCGGCTGGAAGCATAGTAGAGCTCACCATCCACGATATATTCATCATCCAGCCACAGCTCGATCGAAGCCGTGTTATAGCTGGTATAGCCGTCTTCCTTCTGCAAATGGTGACCACGCCCTACGATCAGGGGCCAGATAGCGCGCCAGAACCGCCGACTGTGTTGCCCGATAAATGTTGCATGCAGCGGTGCCGGTTCCTGCCCCCAATAGGGGCGAATACCAAGCAATAACTTCTCCAGCGCGCTGATGAGTGCGAACAGATACACTTTCTCGCTCAATACCCCTGTTTCATCTATTTGGGCAACACGTACCGGAGCCCATTCGGCTTGCGGGCGCCCCAGAAACATGCCTATTAGCGAACGCAATACGATCACGACAGTAAAAATGTTACCGGTCATTCCCAGTTGCTTGATCTGACTGCGTGAAAATTTTACGCCACGCGCAATCAGGCCGAGACCGAGCATCATTCCATACACATTCCTCATACCGGTCTGCTCGATACGCAGCACTGGTCTTCGTACCTGTTTCATGTCACCGGGTCGTTGCAGATGTTGCCTGATTCTGGACAAAATCTGCTCGGCTTGCCCATTCATTCCCAGATCCAGTGCGGTCATGTTGGTCGTTCCAGCGGGCACGATGGTGATTTCCGGCCACCTGTCCGGTGGCAGGCACTCAAACAGACAACTCATTACCCCTTGCAGAGTGCCATCTCCCCCCACAACGATCAGCCACCCGATCTTCGCTTCAACTACGACAGTGACAGCACGTTCAAACTCGATCTGATCGGTTGCCTGAATCTGTCTGATTTCCGGTAATGTTGCCAGAAGACTCTGCATCCGCGCAGTATGCTTGCGAAACCAGCCTCCCAGCGGGTTGTAAATCAGGCCAATCCTGGCAGGGATCAGATCCACCGCCGGGTTACTCGTTATCTGCGGCGGGATTGACATACCGTTGGGGAAAAGGTAACCGGGTAAATATTCTGACGGCAAGCTGCTGCCTGTCCCGAACGGGATCGATGTTCTCCATCCAGGAATGAAGCACACCATCCTGTGACCGGCTTTGCCAGGCAGCGAACAATCTGTAAGCGAGAAACAGAGTTGAAAGCAGATGCCACAATACAACCAAGATAAATCCGATATCCGGCCGATCTGCCATCCAGCCGGCAGTCAGCAGGATCAGATTCGGATTGCGCCGTGCGGTAATCAAACGATGGAACGAATCGACTTTACGCCAGATGAAAATATCAAAAGATGCCAGCCAGAACTGGAAAGCGCCTTCACAAAGACGGCCCCCCACATAGCCAATGAACATCAGCCAGACCAGCAATTCGAGATCGGCCACAGGTGTGGCGGTGGCCATGAGGCCCACCCCCCAGGCCAGATACCACAACGGCGGATGAATGATATCCAGACCGTGATCCAGCACATCGCCCAGCTTGCTTGATGTCAGCGTGACACGCGCCAGCTTGCCATCGACCGTATCCAGAAAAGTCATCAGCCACGCCATGATCAGGCCGATACCAAACGCGCCATACCAGAATGCCACGCCTGCCAGCACCGCCAGAACCAGACTGAGCAGCGTCACATGATTGGGCTTCAGACCCAGTCGAACACACAGGCGCGTTACCATAAACGCCGGCCAGGGCCATAGCCATTTGGTGACCAGATCGGTTACACCCTTATAGGATGCGGCAAACAGCTCTGATTCAAGCTCGGCCTGGTTACAACGCCGGATCGGCAATACATAGGGCGGATCCTTCTTCTTCAGATTCTGCTGTACCTGAATCGGGAGGTCTTTCAAGGTACGAACGGGAAGATCGTCAGGTGCCGGTCTTTTTTCGTTCAGTACTTCACACATCGCAGCGGCATTTTTCCCGTCAATCAGAATCGCAACCGGAGTCTCATCCATAGGAGCCACGAGTACGGCCGGTTCATGCAATGCCATCAGCGCACTGATCACTCTGCTATCGAACAGATAGTCAGCACGCAGCAGCAACACGGGATCCGTTTCGGTCAATTGTGATACCTCTTTCACCACTGCAACCGTCTTGATCGTTCCCAGCATCCGCTCGAGGCGCGTACGCCCATCCATCCCCCACAGACTGGTTTTACTGTTGCCGATAATGTGAACGAAGAAAGCAGTAGTCATATTCATCTCAAAAAGTGCGCCGTAACAGCCAATGTGCTGCGACAGCAATCAGAACCATTCCGGGTGCAACCGAAACGACAATCGGGCTCAATTGGAATACCAGTCCGATATTGGCAATGATCTGATCAAACAGGTAAATACTGATCCCCATGAGCGCAGCCAGAATCAGTTTACCCCCCAATCCTTCACGTACAGAGCCGAAGATAAAGGGAATGGCGACCAGGATCATCGCAATTGTCATGATCGCCCCGCCAACCTTGCGCCACAACGCCATAACGTAGGCATCCGCTTTCTGGCCGGTCGCCCTCAAAAATTCAGCATGTTTCACCAGCTCTATTGGCGTCAGACTTTCCGGCGACTTGGTCAGTGTCGCAATATCGTCCGGGCCCAGAAACGAATGCCACTGAAGGATGTGTGCCTTCCTGGAAGTGATGCGATCCGGGGAGAATGTACGTATCGTGACGTCATGCAGCTTCCATAAACTCTCATCAAAGATATCTGCATACCATGCGTGGACATGAGCGGTCATGGATCCCTCTCCATCAAAATGGATGACTTCGATATCCGTAGCACGCCCTTTATGCAACATCTCACCAATACGCAATATATTCCGCTCGTTTCGTGTCCAGATACCGAGCCCCTTACCCAGTTCAGCCCCCTGTTCCAGTGCAACTGCCCGCAATATCGTTGCCTGCTGCTGAAACTGAGGAGCCACAAAATACTCCAGTGCTATCGTCGAGGCAATGAGTAATCCTCCAATTCCAACCGGAGCAAGGCCGATCATCAAGGGAGAGAGCCCTGCCACCCGCATCGCCACCAATTCCAGATTGACTGCCAGCGCACCCAGCGCACCCACCGTCCCCAGCAGTGCGATGAACGGTGCAATCTGGATGAATCTGCGGGGCATCAGCATGACGGTATACAGAAAAGCATCCCAGGTGGTATATGTCCCCTTCCCTACGTCATCAAGCTGATCCAGCAAATCAAAAAAACTGAACAGAGGTAACAGGATGGCAGTAGCGATAACCATTCCCGTCAAAACCTGCCAGGCGATATAACGATGACAAATCTTCACTGTTTTCCTGCAGGCAATAAAGATCTGAGCTCGGGAAGGCGCAGCATAACGATTATGATAAGCAATCCATATACCCACCAGACTCCGGGCATGGCGGCTACCACGCTCTGCTCCACCCAAGTCTTGGCTAATCCGCTGAGATTGTAATAAACAGCAAAGACCAGTGCAGCGACAAGAAAGGTTCTGTCTGTTTTATCTTTGCGTGGTGCGGTGCGGGTAAAAGAAACGGCGATCAGCGCAAGCAGAACAGTTGCGACAGGCCGTGAAAGCCGCCACTGCAACTCTGCAATTTCACGCGGTTCTTCAGAATCCCATAAGGAACGAGTAGATGCCGCCTTGCGCCGATAGTTCTGAGCCTGATCGTTTTCATTGAAATAGATCATCTTCTCAAAACGAATGGCGCTGTCTTTGACAGTATCAAAGCTGAGACGATAGATCTGGCCTTCCCGCAGTTCGATATGCGGCCACTGTTTTGCAGTCATCGGCTGCTGATAACCTTCCCTGGAAATAATGATTTCTCTATCTTCAGTCGTTCTGATGTAGTGGAAAACGCCTTCCATACGTTTTTCCAGATCATCTTTACCCCGGATAAAAATCACTCGACCGCTTTTTTCACTGCCATAAAACCTTCCAGGCTGGAACCGGTTGGTATTCAATTCAGCTTCAGCCTGCGCATCCATGATATAGCTTTCCGCATAAGCCCACGGACGGGCATAAACGGAAAGAATCCCGCTGAGAATGGCAATCGGCAGAGCAATCACGAAAACGGTACGGATGATCCGGTTATCCCCGTATCCGGCGGTGCGCAGTACATTGATTTCCTGATCCCGGTTCATCCGGCTCAAACCATAGATGACCGCCACATAGAACGCAATGGGAACCAGCACTTCCAGCGCAATGATGGTTTTCAATCCGACCAGCTTGAACATGGCGGCAGTACCAAGCGTTTCAGTCACGGCACTGGTCAAAAACCGTGCAACACTGAAACTGACGAAAAGCCCGATCAGGATGACCGTCACCACGATGAAAGGAAACAGCAGTTCCCGTGTGATATACCTTTCAATGATTTTCATGAAAATCAGCTGACCGTCTTACATCAAAGGGCGTGTTGAACCGGATCGGATCAGGATGGATTCCACCAGTTGCAGATCTTCTACTTTATCGACATCGATGCCGGCATCAGGAAAGGGCAAAATTACCGGGCACACCCGAACGTCCGTTTTCCCGGAAATTTTCTGCAATGCCTGGTCGAGCGTCAAACGTCCGAGCAGGTATGACCACACAGCCTGCCAGCCCAGTACCCGGCTGATCAGCTTCCACGGACGCTTGCGCAATGCTTCCGCCTGCTGCCAGAAATCCACCAGCGTACGCCCGCGTGCATTATTGAATGCGAATAGATTACAGCCACAAAAATTCCCATCCTGCAACCGTATCACCGTACGCCGGGTATCACCATACCGGGCTTGCAGGGTTTCATATCTGATGACCCCGACAACCGCGTCACACTCCAGATTACTGGAAACCTGCAAAAAATATTCCACGATTTCCGAGGTAAGCAGTGCATGATCCGCTGTAGTCAATAAAACCGGTTGTTGCGAGTCGATACGTGAAAGCCCGTGAGCAGCGCTGCGAGCTGGTGAATCCAGATTTTCCACCCAGTCCACCTGCCTGGTATCGATACGCTGTTCGAGTTCCTCGCAAGCTGAAAGTAGTGATTCCGACGGGCCGCATAAAAGGGCCGATTTTATTTTATGGCAATCATTCAGAGCATCGAGCACACGAATGACCATAGGTTTACCACAAACAGGAGCATAAGCCTTGCATACCGTTCCTGCATACCGTGCCACGGAATCCTGGCTGCCCCGGTCGGCTGCCAGTACCAGGGCGGCAAACTGATCGTTATTGCTCATTACGGACGGAACAGTGTTTGAATTTTTCTGATGATCGACTACACCCTGATCACGCCAACGTCTTATCGTAAATACGATAGCGCTTGTACTCCCTGCCGCCAATTTTCTCCAGAATCGCACGCATGGATTGATTGTCTTCAAGTATCCAGGATAATTCGACATGCCCGATACCACGGGATTTAACCATTTTTCTGGGAGCATCGATGACTTTGAACGCCAGCGCTATTCCGACAAGAGTATGGTGAAATTGCTTGCGGACACCCATCAGAGGAACCCGACCGGTAGTAATTGAAGCGGATTTCAGTTTATTGATCAGGTGAAGCCAGCCAAGAGGAAGAAGTTTTCCATTCAGTGCCGGGAGTACCTCATTCAGATTCGGCAGTACCGCCATGAAGGCGACGGGCCTCCCGTCTATTTCCGCTATCTGGATAAATTCATCCGGGACCAGCCAGCGCAAAGAACTGCCCAGCTCGGCAAATTCTTCCTGCGTAAAGGGAACGAATCCCCAGTTATCAGACCAGGCATCATTGAATATGTCTCGCATGGTTTCTATTTCTTCATTGAATCGATTGCGTTGCAGTGGCCTGATTCGGATCTGATGCCGATACTTGCGATCGATCGCCTGCATGGCAGGAGGCGGGTCAAAATCCGTTACCAGCCAGTAGGCCAGTAAATCCTTGCAAGGCTGATAGCCGTTTTGTTCCAGCAGGCTGGTATACCACTCCGGTGAATAAGGCATCATGAAAACGGGAGGGGTATCAAACCCCTGAACCAGTAAGCCGCATTCCTGATTGATAGAAAAACTGAACGGCCCGCTGATCTGACGTACTCCCCGTTCAACCAACCAGCTTTCGGCTACTTGTATCAGCCGACTGAAAACTGCTTCATCCCGAATGGATTCCAGCATCCCGAAATGCCCGGTATCCGTCCCGTAGCGTTGCTGGTACAGTTCATCTATCTGTGCACTGATTCTGCCAACCGGCTGATTATCACGACAGGCAATCCATCCTTGCCATTGTGCATGCCTGAAATAGGGATTGAACCTGGAGAGATGCAATCGTCGCTCCAGCCGGAGAGGCGGTACCCACAAAGGGTCATCCGCATAGAGTCGCCAGGGAACATCAATGAATTTTCCAATTCCACGAAAGCCTGAAACCGGGATAATTTCTATTTCCCCTTTCACTTGACGACTCGGAGATATTTTCATCAACCCTGGCCTGGCAGAAATGGAATGGCCGAGACAATCCGCCCGATGACTGGGATGTTGGATCTCACGGTTGTTACCGCAATCCGGTTATTTTTTGAATTGCGTGGCAAAAGCCAGCAAATCTGAAATCATCTGCTGAAAAGCCTGTTGCTGCTGTAGATCAGACTGGTTAACCGCGAGCTCCTGTGCAGCATCTTCCAGGGAGACTGGCTGCTCGTTTCCACCTGTGCGCGAGAACTGGTAAAACCTGTTCCATGCAGCGTTATATTCGCGCAACTGATTCTGCGGAATGAAATTCCTCAGCACTTCAAAAGCATCACGCAGAATGGGTAAACGCGGTTGCATATAAGCTGCCAGATCATCCGGCCAGCGGGTGGCGGCAGGATACAAGCCAGTCAGTTCTTCCTGAAAAGCCAAATCAAAATATTCCACCGCTGCGGTACGGCGCCGGCGATTGATGATATCCACCGCCACACCCACTACCAGAATAAAACCCAGCAATGTAAATGGCCAGACCGGGGCTTCCTGGATGTAAAGCGATACCTGTTCGATAAATTTATCCAAAATCTCCTCTACTTTCCTCTATCTAAGAGACAACATTCAAAATAACCGGTATTTGCCGTCACAATCGATCGATATTGCCACAGCTCGCTAACTGCCGCAATGCTTTACGACTTGATGCCTCATATTCATCCATTCACAGGAAACAGATTCGTAAGAACAGTCAAAGACATGGTAAATTGCCGGGTGCCGTGCTGCTCAGACTGTAAAAACCCGGCAAAATAAGTCATCGCGGCAATCTGAGCACCCTGAATCTTATCTCGACACAACCAAGGAGAGGGTAGTGGAGAACAAGGAAAAAAATACATCCGAACTATTGCAACTGATCGTCGTACAAAACACCAATGCAGTGATCAGTGTGGACGAAATCAAAAACTCATTGCACGAGCGTGGCTTTGCCGTGCTGCTCGCCATTGCTACTTTACCGATCTGTCTGCCTGTTCCCGCACCACCTGGGTACACTACTGTTTTTGCCATTCCGCTGTTTATCTTCTCGATCCAAATGATATGTGGCATGAAAGCGCCGTGGATTCCAGAATGGTTGACAAAAAAAACCATAAAAAGAGGAACACTGGACAAATTAATCACCAAGGCAGCACCATGGTTGCGAAAAATTGAAAGCCACATGCATCCGCGGCTGACTTACATCAGTGTACATGCCTGGGAACGTATCATCGGCCTCTTTTCATTCATTTTCTCGATTTCCATTGCGCTGCCGGTCCCCCTGATCAATTTTCTTCCCGGCCTGGGAATCCTCATCATGTCATTGGGGTTACTCAGCAAGGATGGTCTGACCATCATTGCTGGGATGATCGTGGGAACTACCGGTGTGGGAATCGCACTGATAGTAGTTGCACTGTTATGGATGGGAGTACCTATACCTTTTGTGCAATCGACTGATTAATTCAAACCCCGGCCACTTTACTGACCACATAACGAAACTTGCCTGATTTCTCAGCCGGAATTTCAGATACCTGTTCCACCTTGATCTTTACATCCCAACCCAGTCTGGTTTGAAACGATTCGGTGATCCGGCTGATCTGCGACGGATGTAAGCCGGTCTCTGCAACGACCTGAATCCGGGTGAAATCCAGGCTTTCCTGAATGATTTTAAAGACTTTTATTTCCGACATGTCCCGCAAAATATAAATCAGCGCCAGCCCGTGCATGACTGTACCATCCTGTGCAACGACAAAATCGGTGCTGCGGCCCTGTATCTCCCGAAGCAGCGGTAATCCCCGCCCGCAATCACATGTTCTGTCATCCAGAATACCAATATCCCCGGTACGATAACGAATGAAAGGGAAATCTCTGCTTGCCAGATGAGTCACCACAATTTCGCCTGATTCTCCGTGTGGAAGGGGATGGTCGTTAGGATCGACAATTTCAACGATGATATCCTCAGCGGTGATATGCATTCCGCCTGCAGGACATTCATGAGCAATGAACCCGGCATCACGCCCCCCATAACCATTTGCAACCGGACAGCCGAAAGTGTCACTGATTTGTCTGCGCTGATCATCATACAGCCGTTCCGAAGTGACGAAAGCCACCTGAATTCCCAAATTGGACATCTTAATACCTGATTTATCAGCATATTTCGCTATATGCGACAAAGCCGAGGGATAACCGAACAGCATTTTGGGATGAAACCTGCGGATCGTATCAAGAAAATCATCGAGCTTCTGGTCGGACATTTCAAATGCGGGCAATAATCTGCTGCGAAACAAATGATCCCGCCATGAACGCAACGTATCCTGCGCACCCAATTCGATCGGAGAACCCCAGACAACGATTTCGGGATCACCTATATCCACGCCCCACCAGCGTGTAGCTCGCCACTTTGCGGCAATATCGTGGCTGACACGTTCCTTGCCGATAAAAAAAACCAGCGGTTCGCCACTGGATCCTCCCGTATTGAAACGAGCGAGCCCTCGCGCCTGATCAGATTTGAGTTCCTCCAGATGTGTACGAATGATTGATTTATCGAGAAAAGGCAGGTATTGCAAATCAGCCAGTGAACCAGCTTCCTCCGGTTGAAAACCCAACTCAGCAAACAGCGTGCGGTAATAGGGAACATGTGTGTTTATATGAATGAGCAACTGACGCAGTTTTTCAGTCTGTAACTGCACGATCTTTTCAGGAGAAAACCATTGAGTCTGCTCCATGGACTTACGCACATTGACACTGGCGTGCCGCTTGAGGTGTTCATGAAGCGGGAACAGGAATCCGGATATCAGATGTGTATAAATACCAGCCATGGTTAACGATATTGTTCCGCCAACTCAGATTGGCAGGTGATCTTCACAAATTCTTCTACAAGGACAGCTACTCTCTGATCCCACGAGTTTGCGTGAGCGTACATGATTATTTTTTCTCGATCCCAATTTACTTCCAGTGCATTGGCAATTGCCTGGCAAAGTGCCTGCTGATCATTAAAAGGAACCAGTTTACCCAGTTCCGAACGACAGACTACTTCAGCATTTCCGCCTACGTCAGTAGTCACCACCGGCAAACCACATGCCATTGCTTCGAGAAATACATTAGCCCATCCCTCATTTCTTGTAGCAAGCACAAATAAATCAGCAGCAGAAAGCGGAATCTTCAACTGATCTGGTGGCATGACACCCAGAAAACGAACATTTTTCTCAAACCCCGATTCAGAAACCTGCTGTTGCAAACGCTCAGTCCAGTCACCCTCGGCACTTGCACCACCGATTATCAAAAATTGAATACCAGGGTAAGTACTTATCAAGTCAGGCAGACACGCGATGACACGATGAAACCCCTTGCGCTCACAAAGCCCACCCACCGATATCAATATCGGTATATCTTCCGGTATTTCCAGGCTCTTACGCGCTTCAGACCGATCAATACAACAAAATTTATCAAGATCCACACCATTACCCACCACGAGTATTTTGCTTTCCTGGATTCCGATTGCCACTGCTACCTGTTTCAAAGAATCCGATACTGAAAAAATCTTCGCAGCACGTATCATGGCTGAACGCATAAGATCTCGATATAAAAATCTGTGGGAAAGCCGTACCTCCGTACCTCGCAAGGTAATCGTGACAGGAACCCGGAACCATCTCCCCAGAAGGCTCGCAGCGTAACCGTCCGGATAGGCAAAATGCGCATCAATAATCTTAAAATCGAAACGTCGCTTGAGCCGCCACAAAACAGGCAAGCTGCCTAATGCCATGAAAAAACCATCCAGAAACTTAAAAAATCCCGGAATGGAAAAAAAACGTGGATGGAGAACCTCAATATTTTCCTGAAGCTCCATATAAGGAGCATCCGGTCTGAAATGAGGGCGCCATCTGCGAAGAATTTTCTGAAATGGAAACCAGGGTACGGGTGCCACCACCACGAGCGGAAGATGTTTTCCCACCCGAAACATACGTTCACGAATGAACAAACCAGCATTAGGCTGACCCGAGTGCGGAAAAAGTGAAGAAAATACAATAATTCCAAGATTGCTATTATTGCCTCTACCCTGATTTTCAGCTTTTCCTGGAACCCATTTCATATTATTAAAATTCTTGTTTCCCAGCTCATAATAAGCCAGCCATGTCAACGAAATTCAATAAAGCATATTAAAAAGGAAAACATTTGTAATCATAAAACCAGAGGATTATGTATTAGGCTTTACTAAGTACAATCCAGAAGCCAAGCCACGATAAATCTTCATCAGAAATACTTTGAAACGGCTCAGCAAGATATGGCCTTACCGATTCAATATCTTGTTCCTCAGCGAGCAAAGTCGATTGCATCAAGATTGTTGTAAAGCTCGTGGTAGCCAAAGCCTCTCGATAATGGTTAACACGTAATCGATTAGGAACCCCCTTATGTGAATACATCCACGACCAGAGATTGGATGGCCAGGTAAGAAAATCCAATGGATTTGCATAATGCAGACCATGGCTTTTTAAATCTATCTCATGTATTGCCAAACCGCCCTTACGCAATACCTTATACATATCAGCAAAACTGGCTGGCAGATTATTTACATGCTCCAGCACGGCACGCGAAATTACCAAATCAGCTTCCTCATATAAACCAGAAAGGCCGCTAGGGCGCACCAGATAACGAATACGTGATGAGAAACCAGAGGATGGATTCCCTTTTTCTAAAAAACAATCTTCCGCTCTCTGTAACATTTCTCCACTCATGTCAGACATAAGTAGATTAATAATTTCAATATTTTTTGGCGAAAGAGAAAGCAGTGGAAAACGATCAACACAAGTGACATATTCAGCACCGTGAGCGATCATTAACAGGGCTACCCCGGGGATATCTCCAGGCCCATATTCAAATACATGCTTACCAGAGAGATATGCCGCAATTCTGTCAGGACATACGCCTAAAATATTAAAATAATCTGTGAAACAATTTTGGAAATAATTCGCCACCTCACGTGACGAATCTTCACCAGCACCCCGACCAGTTTGTTTAGTAAACATGATATAAAAACGGGGAACCCAGCGTGCAAGTTGATTCGTTATAATAGCTTTGATAATTCGAATTGCGTCGCGCTTAAAATCTTTACCGTACATAAACCCTGCTAGTTATCTTATAAGTTTTTATTTATAAAATTGGAATAATTCTCACATCAAATTATAAGATTCTTAAAAATAGAACCAGAGCACTATGCATTTAAACCTGCACATATCAGAATTGAGGAAGTATTTTTATATCCAGACTTGAATATCTTATATCGACTCTGCTTGAGTATATGGTGTTCTAATATGTGTTATCAAATTTAAGAGTATTTCTATAAATTTCCTGGTATTTCGCTACACTTTTTTTCCAATTCCGTTCAGTTTCAACAAATTCTCTTCCCGCTCTACGTAATCCATCCCATTGTTGAGGTGTATTCAGCAAAGCTCCAACTTTTTGCGCCAGTGAATTCGGATCACCGGATTTGAACAAAATACCGTTATGGTTGTCACGAATCAGTTCCTGATGTCCTCCCACATCCGAAGCAGCCAGCACTCTGCCCTGTGCCATAGCCTCCAGCGGCTTCAAAGGAGTGACGAGATCAGTAAGTCGCATGGAAAGGCGCGGATAAACCAGAACGTCAATCAAATCATAGTAATCCTGCACTTTATCGTGTGGGACACGGCCGGTGAAAATGACTTTATCCCCGATACCAAGCTGGCTGGCAAGTTGCCGCAACTGCCCATCCTGTGGCCCGCCACCGACCAGCAATACACGCAAATCAGGATGCTGCAGCAGCATGATCGGCAAAGCCCGTAGCAATATATCCAGCCCCTCGTAAGCATAAAAAGAGCCGATAAACCCGATGATGCGCTTGCTCTTTAATCCAAACTGCTCCTTGAGTGATTCATTCGCCGGACGGCTTGCAGCAAATTTCTCGATATCGACCGCGTTGGGAATAGTCGTAATCTTTTCCGGTGCAATACCCCGTCCGATCATGTCATTTCGCAATCCTTCACAAATCGTAGTGATTGCATCTACACGCCGAAGTGCAAAATTTTCCAACCCGCGTGTCAGACGATAGCGTACACCCCATTCACTGCTGGTGCCGTGGTCCACTGCTGCATCTTCCCAGAAGGCGCGCACCTCATAAATAACCGGTATAGAAGCTTTACGCGCAGCGATCAGAGCGGGAATCGCATTGAGTGCCGGTGAATGGGCATGCAAAAGATCCGGTTTGATGATTCGCACGATATCAGCCACCCGCCGAGCTAAACCATTGATCACAGCGATCTGATTCAGAATCGGCAGTCTGCTGGCAAAACGGGAATGCTCCGGCGTCCTGTAAAAATGCCAGCCATCGACTTCTTCTTCCAGCGCAACCGAGCCGGTATGTTTGGCGCTGGTAACATGAAACGTTTCCCACCCCAGGTCGCGCTGTTCTTTCAGGATCGCCAACGTGCGAAATGTATAACCGCTGTGTAACGGAATAGAGTGATCCAGAATGTGCAGAATTCGCATAATTCAGCTCATGATTCAGTAGTGGCACCATCAATATCTTCTGCCAACGGCAAAAAACCTTTTCTCTTTATCATTCCCTGCACTTCTAACCTCATTTCATAAACCTTGCTATCAGACGGACATCCATCCCGATTTTTCGAATATCGGATATTTGCAAATCATACTTCTCTGATAAATCCCCGATTTCAGGCAATGCCAGCATCGCTTGTGCTGAATTACCCAACAGGCTGGGGGCAAAATAAAAAATGATTTCATCCACCAGCCCAGCTGTTACCAGCGCTCCGTTCAGTACCGGGCCTGCTTCAACCAGCAGCTCATTGATACCTAATTCGGCCAACTTCACCATCATGGCTTTGAGATCAACCTTTCCGGCCAAATCAGGCAAAACAACGATGTGAGCACCGGTATCTTCCAGTCGGTGTATTTTTTCTTTGCTGGTCTGTGCCGTGAAGATCCAAGTTGTATCTGCATTCTGCAGCAACTTTGCCTGCAAGGGAGTTTCCAGGTTCGAATCCACCACTATGCGCATTGGCTGCCTGGAGACCGTAATATACCGCACCGTCAGTTGAGGGTCATCCTTCCTGACCGAGCTGATCCCTGTCAGTATCGCACATGAACGTGCTCGCCATTTATGGCCATCCCGCCGAGCCGGCTCACTGGTAATCCACTGGCTCTTTCCATTCTTCAGAGCCGTTCTGCCATCGAAGCTGGCTGCTATCTTAGTCCGCACCCATGGACGATCATGTCGCATTCGGGTAACAAATCCGATATTCAATCGCTCTGCTTGATCAGCCAGCAAGCCTGTTTGTATTTCGATACCAGTTTTCTGCAACCGCTCTTTTCCTTGTCCGTTTACATGCGGATTAGGATCGTCCATCGCCATGACTACTTTACATACTTTTGCTTGGATCAAAGCATTGACACAAGGCGGCGTACGGCCGTGATGGCTGCATGGCTCGAGCGTTACATAAACCGTAGCGCCCCTGGCTAAATCCCCCGCTTCCTGTAACGCATGAGTTTCTGCATGTGCCCCCCCTGCCCGCTCATGCCACCCTGTTCCGACTACCTTGCCGCCATTGACGATTACGCACCCTACCCGAGGATTCGGGCTGGTGGTAAACAACCCCCTTTCGGCCAGCCGCAGCGCATGGGACATATACTCATAATCCAAAGCGGTGAACACCTGTTCATCAACCCTTAGTAAAAAATGGCAAATCAGTTGTCAATCACCATACTTGCCAACACAATCAAACGTAACTTTCCCTGATTTGAGTGATCAAACGCCGGGATCGGCCAGAAATTGTTATTCCTCGCCGTAACTCATATCTGCTCTTTTATCCACCCGAGCATTCATGCTACGATTTTTACACATTCCAATTATGATCGGAGGTCAAAATGTTTTTTGTGAGAGTTTTTATCATCATTCTCGCTTTATCGTCATCAGGCTGGGTATCTGCAAAAGATCAGGTACCCTACGCTACACAGATTAACGATCTGATGCGTTATTTGCGCGTCACGCCCAATATTGCTACTTCCGGAGCACTTACCAAAGATGGCATTCAGGAGCTCGTCAAGCACAGCTTTCAGACTGTAATAGATCTGCGCAGTGAATCAGAAGGGACACCAAGCGAGAAAAAAGCTGTTGAAGCAGTCGGCATAACTTATATCAATATCCCTGTCACCAGTGAAGGGGTAAATGAGTCGCAGCTAACAGCCTTCAAACAGGCTTTAGAGCAGGCAGCCCCCCCCGTTCTGATCCATTGTGCTACCGGTAACCGTGCTGGTGCCATGTGGACTGCCTACCGGCTGAGCGAAGGCATAGCCCCGGAAATCGCTTTCAAAGAAGGTCGTGCTGCCGGTATGAATGCCGGAATGGAAGAAAAAATCAGAAAAATCTGGTGCGATGGAAACAAGGATAGCTGTCAATGATCGACTTGGCGGCCTTCTTTTTACCAACTGCTACAACACTCTCGTCATACTACAAAACAAAGGCAAGGCAAAGAAAAAGAAGGAAAACAACTTATTCCATTCCCAAATCAAAAATGACATGAAGGCGAGCCACAGACGGTATAAATAATACGGCAAGGTGAAGCCGACAAATTTAGTTTTGATTTATAAATGGAATTAAAACGTCATGGGCACTCTAAAACTGAGTCTGACATCCTGTGCATCATCGGTTGTTCCTATCGCAATGGAGAAATTCAAGGTAGTCTGCTGCGAATATTTAAAAGCATAGCCGAGCAGTAATTGCCCTATATCAAGCTGGCTACCTTTCAATGTACGATTATTTATTTTAGTATTAAAAACATGACGATGACCATATCCGATATTGAACGAAGAACGTTCGTTAATCCCGAATCCCATACCAAAAGTCATACCCACCGCATAACCTGGATCAACCTTAAACTTATCACCTGATCCATCCAGTGCCTTTTCCTTGGTGCCCATATTATAGTTATAGGCCAGATTTGCAAAAAATACAGCTGGATCAGTTGCATAGAGCGCAGTAACACTTGGTTCAAAACTGAAAAAACCCGATCCTGTAGGAACTTCAGTAGGAAATACGGCTCCCGGGACACCTTGAGCTTGTGCATATTTAATATCAAAGGGGCCCTTACCTGTCGGTACTGTCGCTCGCATATTTCCTACCAAAATAGGCCATCCCCCCGCTCCTGAATTAAGCTGATAGCGAGCACCAAATTCAATATCTCCCAAGCCATTTCCGGATGCGTTAAATGTTTCATCGATCCCGGCTCCAATGCTGACTGGCCTGGAGCGTTGCTCATCAAAACGCGCGCGATAGGGAACTCTCGCTTCAACCTCAAGACGATCTGTCACACCGTAGCGAGCTCCAATACTTGCCATCATGCTATGCTGATCCACTTGACGAACATCTATCAAACCAATAGCAATTGCCGGGAGAAATGTAAACGCATCCAGAAAAATACGATTGCTGTCAGTAAAAGCATATTCCAACGCAGGCTCAACCACAATTTTCCCTTTACGTGTCAGCACTCCTCCTACTGCATCACTCAATCGAGGCATTTCAGGTGGTCTTGGTTTCTCATCCTGCTTGGGTGGCGCCTGTCCTACTGGTCCGACAGGAAGATTACCAGGTACTGTGCGTGCCTGCCCCTGATCGGTTTTTTTGTCAACTGGTCCGGCAACTACCGTCTTTGGAGTAGCGGATGAGGATACCTGCGGGGGGCGTTGTCCATCTTTGCTGGCTACATTGCTGGCCGGGCTGCGATCGGTGGATTGCGTAGTAATCAGGGAGTCCAAGCGGGATTTAAGCTTCTCTATTTCTCTCCCCTGCTCGATGATGATCTGCCGCTGTTTTTCGAACTCCTTTTGCTGCTGCGCAAAAAGAGATTTATATTGTTCGAGTACTTCTTCCGAAGATATTCCTGTCTGAGAATAAGCAACAAGAAATACTGCAAAAGCACTCACAAGAAATCTGCTTTTCACACTTCCGGGGCGTTTACCATTATTTTCAGATATATTTTTTCTCATGCTTGATGGCGTACAGAATAGCTATCGCAACAAGGCTGGCGCTAAAAATTCGGTAAAAATATGCTGACTGCCGCCATTCACTGCAATCCCTTTCAGATTGCTGACTTCTATATTAATGGTTGTCAATGCTTCAATATGCTGACTATCCAATGTATTCTGAACGAAAGTACTGAGTTCCGGCACGGTGATAGAATCAGACACCATATTCTGCATACCCGCTTGTAAAACCACACCTGCACCCGGAAGCTGAAGAGAGGATGAATGCACCAGTACATCATTCAAGTGAATAAATTTTTCCAGGCTCATATCAATATGTACACCGTTTGGAAGAACGAATCCCCCTCTCAACACTGCGAGCTCTTCATCCGTTGCGCGTTCCCACTCCGGGTGATGAATATTTTGTACTGATAATCTGACAGTTACATCTTCGGCGTATGTTTGGACCGTAAAACAGGACAATACCATTAGCACAAGGCAGGATCGGATATTTTTTACCATCAGATAAAAGTGTCCTGTTTTCATTTTTCGCCCCATCTCATAAAAACCATCAAAAATCCCAAGGACCTGGCCGCAGTACATTAAAAACGCCCAGACTCGTCCGATCAACTGCTTCTCCCAATGGGGCCAACCTGCCCGACCACTCCTGATGTATTTTCCGGTAGCTTACTTCAGGATCCACATGATTATGAATCAGAAATACAATGCGATTCCCCCACATTCTTTCAAATTCAGTGCGATCCATGGATTTGACGCCCTGAGCCGGATCCCCCACCAGAACTCTATCCTCATCCACCCCTTTAATAATGACAAAGTGCATATAGCCATTATGATTAATGATAGTGATGGCGGGACTGCCAGTGGAATACAACTGATCTAAATTGATTTTGAAACCATCTGAACCATACCCTCTTCGTTCAAGATACCGCTTCATATCCAGCATGGAAAAACCTTCTCGCCTGATCTTTTCCTGATCCCCATGCTGGAACATATCAACAAATACAGACTGTTCATCCACACTATCGTCATAGTGAAAAGTAAGCAAACTTGCCAGAGCTGCCGAGCCACAACTGAAATCGAATTGCTGCCTGTAAACCGTACTAAAACGGCGTTCCGCAAAACTCTTGCCTTGTATATTGAAGTTGGCACCACCCGCCACACCAATCATATCCAGCGCAAACACCTCACCAGCCCAGACTGTCTGAGTGATCAGGAAAACAGCAAATGATGTCAGCGGTAACTTCATAGTTGATCTCTGGATAGACAACCAAAACACTTAGCATAACCGACGCAGCCAATCTCAAACTGAAGAAATTGACCTGAATATGATTTCTTTATCGTCACTCCATCCAAAAAACTGATACCAGACTCAAGGTAATATGGTCACATTGACTATTGTCGAGTCCTGTATGAGAACATTGTTACCTGAGTTCTGAATTACCGAAAACATACCGCTTGCTCCGACAAAAGAACCGTTATCGATGGAATTAAACCCGCTGACATTATTGGTTGCGCTATTATCGGCAAGAAATGCACGGACATTCATACGATTTAGTGTGGTTATATCCACTCCTTCACGGCCTGTCGCATTATCCAGCTCTTCCAGAGTTGCTCTCTCTGCATGAGGGAGATATATATCCTTTCCCTCCAACAATTCTGATCCGGAAGCTCCATAACTCATACCAACAGGCACCCATATCGCAAGTGCAACAAGACCCTTTCTAATACTGGTTCTCATAAAAATCTCCATTTGTCACTCACGTAATCTTTCCTATCCCGATAAAAAAACTGGCAAGCAATATTGCTACTGCCTACCAGTCATAGAAGTGTTACATCATCAATCTAGTCGTAATTATTCAAAATTACGGCTGATTAACGTTCACATTACCCTGGAAAGATACTTGCTGCTGAATCAAAGAGCTCGAGCCCAGATTCTGAGCAACCTGATTCAGGCCAGCACCGTTCAATGAGTTATCAATATTGTTGCTTAACTGACCACCAGCGAGAGCGGAGGCATCGACCAAAGGAATTCCTTCAGCAGCCTGGCCGGTTACGGTTCCATTCAACTCAGCATTATTGATAGCGTAGGTAGATGTGGCAGCACCACCACCATTTGCAACAGCATTACCTTTACCATGTGCGTCGGCGCTGCTGTTATCGCTGCTATCCGTTACGGTTGCTGCACCACCACCATTAGCCGAGGCATTGCCCTGACCTTTAGCATTAGCTTCGCTGTTGTCGCTGTTGTCGCTATTATCAGCCGTTGCTGTGCTGCCACCGTTAGCAGAAGCATTACCTTTACCATCTGCACTGGCACTACTGTTATCGTTGTTGCTATCGCGGGTTACAGTCTTGGTATTGTTGCTGTCACTGCTGTCAGTTACGCTTGCGGTACCGCTATTGTTAGCTGATGCATTGCCTTTACCATCAGCGTTAGCACTGCTACTATCGTTGTTGCTATCACGAGTTACAGTCTTGGTTCTTTGGCTGTTATCGTCATTGCTGTCAGTCGTCGTTACAGTTTTGGTTCTTTGGCTGTTATCGTCATTGCTGTCAGTCGTCGTTACAGTTTTGGTTCTTTGGCTGTTATCGTCATTGCTGTCAGTCGTCGTTACAGTTTTGGTTCTTTGGCTGTTATCGTCATTGCTGTCAGTCTTCGTTACAGTTTTGGTTCTTTGGCTGTTATCGTCATTGCTGTCAGTCGTCGTTACAGTTTTGGTTCTTTGGCTGTTATCGTCATTGCTGTCAGTCTTCGTTACAGTTTTGGTTCTTTGGCTGTTATCGTCATTGCTGTCAGTCGTCGTTACAGTTTTGGTTCTTTGGCTGTTATCACTAGCATCTACAGTTTTGGTGTTGTTGCTGTCGTTGGTGCTGCTGTTAGTATTGCTGCTATTGCTGCTATCAGCTGTAGTTGAGGTACTTCCACCACTTGCAGCAGCGTTGCTTTGACCCTTACCAGCACCAGCAGCATCAGTTACGCTTGGCAACGCGCTATCTGCGCCTTCAGCTGCCCACACATTACCTGCAAAACCAAAAGCCAGAACGATACTGGCAGCCAGAATTTTTTTAGAGAATTGATCCATGATATCTTCCTTTAAATCAGATTAATAAAACATAGATATTACGTAACACCTATTTTGCTACTTCAACAAAGTAACTGTCGCTTATCGACGACCCCTTGTTGTGGAAGAGATAGTAGGAAAATTGTGCTTATCAGAGCAATACTGCAATTGCATACAAGCAAGACTCGAAATTGCAAAGCAGAGAAGGGATTACTGCAGAAGTCGTTCTTTCAATGAAGGTATCCATTCATATGCGCTCTTCTGTTCTACTCCAGCCAGATTATGTTTACTTCCAGCCGGTTCTGAATAAAATTACCAGACCATAGCGATGCGATCGTGTTTTGTCGGAAAATTTTACAGCTCGGGAAAAATATTCTGCCAAATAAGATATAGTTGATATAAATCAATATATTATATTTATGGCATATTTATTGCTTAAAAATATATGCATGTTATCTTGAATAGGATAAACAGGCACATTCAAACAAGCCTTTCCGGCCAGCTATCTGGATCTGGAATGTGATATTTATAACTGCTCGATTAGTAACAAGGGAATATTCTCCAAGCCAAACGTCAACGGAACCGGAGTAAATTTTATGGACCATGATAAATCCAAGCGCTTACCTCCATCGTATTACACTTTGCTTGAGGCCAGCCAGGAAAAGGAAACAACCAGTACAAAAATTCTTGCACAATACCTCGATCGATCCCCTGCAACCGTTCGGACTCAGTTTCAGAGGATTATGGAGTTTCTTGATGTCAGCAGCAGGTACGGAGCATTACGCGAAGCTGAAAAGCGGGGTCTGATCAGGCGGAATAAGCGTGCTACTTCTGCTCACCATCAAGAGAATAGAAGCTCACTGTAACAGTAAATATTGTTATAAGGCTGCTGAGCGCAGGGTCAAATTACAAGACATGAGCAATTTTGCCGTACATTATTCCTGGCTCATACGGCACAGTACGCAAGGAAGAAGTCGTTCCTGACGTCATCAAAAAGTGTCGATCGATCAGCTCAGTAAACTGGCGATACGTTTGACAGCTTTCTGCAGGTTATCCATGGAAGTTGCAAACGACAGTCGCATATAGCCCTCGCAACCGAACGCCGAACCTGGAACAGCAGCCACTTCAGCTTTCTCCAGTACATAGTTACAAAAAGCAATATCACTGCTGTTCTGCAAAATCTGTTGAGTATTCAACCGGCTGATAGCCTGCCTTACATCTACAAAAGCATAAAAAGCGCCTTCGGATAACAAACAGTGAACACCTGCGATGGAATTTAACGCATTTGTCAAAAACTGGTTACGTTCCCGGAAAGCCTCGATCATTGGAACCATGCAGGACTGATCCCCATTTAATGCGGCTTCTGCCGCTACCTGAGCAATAGAATTCGGGTTGGATGTGCTTTGTGATTGAATATTTTCCATCGCGGTAATGATTGCTGCCGGCCCACCACAGTAGCCAATCCGCCAGCCGGTCATGGCATAAGCCTTGGATACCCCGTTGAGCACGACGGTACGCGCTTTCAGATCAGGACAGGCGTTCAGAATATTGACAAACTCATCTCCGGACAGAAGGATATGTTCATACATATCATCGGTAGCAATCAGAATATCCGGGTATTTACGCAACACTGCACCCAGGGCCTGCAGTTCTTCTAAACTGTACACACTGCCGGAAGGGTTGCTCGGGCTGTTGATGACGAACATGCGGGTTCTGGGAGTAATCGCTTTTTCCAGCTGATCCGGTGAGATTTTGAATTTCTCTTCGATGCCGGTATCAATAAAAACAGGCTTCCCCTCGGCAATCAATACGATATCAGGATAGGAAACCCAGTAAGGTGCAGGAATAATGACTTCATCACCCGGATCGATCGTCGCCAGTACCAGGTTGAAGAAGCTTTGTTTCCCTCCGCTGGAAACCAGAATCTCTCCCGGCATAAATTCCAGTGAATTTTCCCGTTTGAATTTCGAGATGATCGCCTGTTTCAAAGATGCAGTTCCACCCACCGCCGTATATTTCGTAAAACCATTACGGATCGCCGTAATCGCTGCGTCCTTGATATGCAGCGGTGTGTCGAAATCCGGTTCACCTGCGCCCAGACCGATGATATTTTTTCCTTCTGCCTTGAGTCTGGCAGCTTTGGCAGTAACTGCCAGAGTGGGAGAAGGTTTGATAGCCTGGACGCGTTGCGAGAGTTTCACGATACAGCTCCTGATGTAGGTGATTTGCACATGTTAGAATCAAAAACGTTTAATTTCGTACGGCGAACGAACCTGTGATTATTACCTTTCCGGGCAGTCCTTACAAGCTCAATCAGGCATTCCAGCCAGCAGGTGATCAGCCGGAAGCAATCCGCATACTGGTGGAAGGAATAGAATCAGGCTTATCTTTCCAGACATTGCTCGGCGTAACCGGATCCGGCAAAACCTTCACCATCGCCAACATGATTGCACGATTGGGCCGGCCGGCCATCATCATGGCGCCCAACAAGACACTGGCTGCGCAGCTATATGCTGAAATGCGCGAATTCTTCCCGGAAAATGCGGTCGAGTATTTTGTCTCCTATTACGACTACTATCAGCCGGAAGCTTACGTACCCTCCCGCGATCTGTTCATAGAAAAGGATTCGAGTATCAACGAACATATCGAACAGATGCGTCTCTCTGCCACAAAATCTCTGCTGGAGCGAGAAGATGCCATCATTGTTGCAACGGTATCCTGCATTTACGGTATTGGTGATCCGGTCGATTATCACGGCATGATCCTGCATGTTCGTGAACATGAAAAAATCTCGCAGCGCGATATCATTCAGCGCCTGACAGGTATGCAATATCAGCGCAACGAATTTGAATTCGCACGCGGGACCTTTCGTGTACGGGGTGATGTACTGGATGTCTTCCCGGCAGAGAACTCAGAAACAGCCCTGCGTATTTCCCTGTTCGATGATGAAGTAGAAAGCATGACGCTGTTCGATCCGCTCACCGGACAAACCCGGCAAAAAGTATCGCGTTACACGGTTTACCCTTCCAGTCATTACGTCACACCACGCAGCACCACTCTGCGGGCAATCGAAACCATCAAAACCGAGCTTACCGGACGATTGAACTATTTTCACGAAAACCACAAACTGGTAGAAGCTCAGCGTCTCGAGCAGCGAACACGTTTCGATCTGGAAATGCTGAATGAATTGGGTTTTTGCAAAGGTATCGAAAACTACTCACGCCACTTATCCGGGCGGCAGCCTGGAGATCCTCCTCCCACACTCATCGACTATCTGCCGGACAATGCATTGATGATCATCGATGAGAGCCACGTCACCGTTCCCCAGATCGGCGGAATGTACAAAGGAGATCGCTCAAGAAAAGAAAATCTGGTTGCCTACGGGTTCCGCCTGCCTTCCGCACTGGATAACCGGCCACTCAGGTTCGAGGAATTCGAGAAACTGATGCCGCAAACCATTTTCGTTTCCGCCACTCCGGCAGATTACGAGATACAGCGCAGCGGCCAAATTGCGGAACAGGTCGTAAGGCCGACCGGCCTGGTGGATCCGGTAATCATCATTCGCCCGGTTACCACGCAGGTGGATGATCTGATGTCAGAAGTTTCATTACGTGCTGCTCAGAATGAACGGGTGCTGGTCACTACCCTGACCAAACGTATGGCTGAAGATCTGACTGATTATTTTTCCGATCACGGTATCCGGGTACGCTATCTGCATTCTGATATCGATACAGTCGAGCGGGTCGAGATCATTCGAGATTTACGCCTTGGAAAATTCGATGTTCTGGTCGGAATCAATCTGTTGCGGGAAGGGTTGGATATACCCGAAGTTTCGCTGGTTGGTATATTAGATGCAGATAAGGAAGGTTTTCTGCGATCAGAACGTTCACTGATTCAGACCATGGGCCGTGCTGCCCGACATGTCAATGGAACCGTCATCCTTTATGCCGATAAAATCACTAATTCGATGCGACGAGCCATTGATGAAACCGAACGGCGACGCAACAAACAGAAGTTGTTCAATCAGCAGAATAATATTACGCCGCGCGGAGTCAACAAACGGATCAAGGATTTAATCGATGGCGTTTACGACAGTGAAAATGCTGCAGAACATCGGAAAGTCGCACAGATTCAGGCTCGCTATGCGGCAATGAACGAGGCACAACTTGCAAAGGAAATTCAGCGGCTGGAAAAAAGTATGCTGGAAGCAGCCAGGAATATGGAATTCGAACAGGCTGCCCAGTATCGCGATGAAATAAAGAACCTCAGAAGCAAACTCTTCATTGGCATGATAGACCCTGATGAGATCAGGGAAGTACCACAAACGGCTGGTAAAAAATCACGCAGAAAAGCTGGCAGATAACCGTAACCGGATTACCTCCATCCCGGCGAAAAATCTATTTTACTTCTCTATTTTGGCCTGGGTAGATGTAACGAAAATCAGCTCACTAAAGGTCCGGTTCAGTGTTTTGCTGGTGAAATTATGCATTCTCATACTTTCCACGAAACGGATATGCTCACCATTACTGACCTTGGTCGTCGGTGCTGCTATCCAGAATTTTTTGCCTCCATTCGCAAGCTCCATATAGGTATACCCCGCCGCATCGATCGAGGAAACGACAACCCCCTCGTTCGCAGGCATCGTTTCAACTCCAGATGCCCCTTCTGCCCGGGCGGCAGACAAATTGAAACTCATGAGTAAAATTGCCAGAATCACAGCAGATACCGTTCTGAACATTTTGATTTCTTCCTTTACAAGAATGTGAAAAAAGCCTGACCGATCCGCTGATCAGAACCGGAAATTATACTGTGCATAGAATAGATCAGGCGAAACACCGGGGCGCGTATTTTTGAGGAATTCACCGGTAAAAAGTTTTGAATACCCCAGTAATACATCCTGATGACGACTGAGATGAAAATTGATCGTAAAATCTATTTCATCTCCAATATGGCTACCCGATTGGCCGGTAATATCGCGTATCGTCCCTGCCCCGGCCGCGTTATACAGGTAATCCCGTTTATTCGCCAGATAAAAACGATGGTACTGGCCGAGAAATGTCACCCATGGTTGCGGATGCAAAGTGAACTGCGCATTGAAATCGTGGATATTCTGCCGCCCTACCTGGTCGATATAGCCAAAATAATAGTGACCGAACGGAAAAAGCTGGTTGAACGTATTGCTGCGCCCGTCACGATGATTTTTATCCCCCGAGGCAAAATCATAACGCAACCAGAACTGAGGATTCATCGGAAGCGGTAACTGATAACCCACTCCGGAAGCGATTGAAAAAGCCGAAATATCGAGGTGAGAACGTTTTCCGAATTGATACATGCCTTCCAGCTCGTAGAGAATACGCTCATAATCACCCACCCAGCGTGCGCCGATCGTATGCAGGACCGAATCTCCCTGCAGCACATTGCCCTGGGTGATATTGGCCGGGGAGACGTTTCGGTTATCAATCAAACTCAGATAATACAGATCGAGCACCTGGCCCGGAATCGCCTTGTAAGTCCCCCACAAACCGACAAAGTTGCGATCTTTGTCCCAGTTATCGAACTGGTTGGGCTCAGTTACCATCGGTCGCACCCAGAATGCATCCAGATTGAACGCGGGGGTCTGCCAGAAAGTCTTTACTCCCTGAAATGTCCGGCGCGTATTTGCCCAGTCCAATGTCGATATCAGCCGTTGTGATCCGTACAAAAGTTCCTGACGCCCCACCCGCAGATAAGCCGGCCCGTCCATGAACTGCCCCAGCTTGACATCCGCAAACAGATTGAGCATGTCGGTATGGTTCTTATCGATTGCCAAAGCTGACAGATCCAGCCCTAATGCACGCGCATCCAGCATCTCGGCAAACAGCCGGAACTGATCCTGATACCAGAGATCGGCATGGAGCCGTGTCCGTAACAAATGGTAGTCATTATTGATCCCGGCTGCATTCAAGCGGCTGTCCGTTTCATGCATGTAGCGATACCAGAAACTGCCACCGAAGGACAGCAACCAGTCACTGCCCAGATGGATACGCTTGACCGGATCGAAAAAATCTTTATCGTGGCCCGGCTGTTCAAGATAGCGGAAATCAAAATCGAAAGCCGGGGTCGTCGTCAGAGCAGAAGGTGGCAAAGGATCAACCTGCGGCTTTTCCCGCTCGTTACCATCGATCAGATCCAGCAACGAAAAATACCCGGGCCCCATTGGCGGCTTGACAAAAATACCGGCACGAGGAGGCGGCGAAACAGGGGGCGCCTTGGACCAGTCGACCTGAGTTGCCGCGAGACTGCTCCCGCTGGCAAATAGCTGGCTGCTTCCGGTTGCAAGGATAAAAGAAACGATTGCTGCTTTCCGGCAAATTTTGACTGCCCCAGATGAGCTGCCGATAAACGATGTCAGCAATTTCCTGATCAAACTATTCCGATTGGAACACCATCCCGCAGGGTCAGTTGTATGCATTTTAAAATAATCACCATATAAAAGAGATCGTTACACGCTTCCGGTAACGGCACCAGACCTTGAAACATCCCGGAATCAATTTTTTCGTAAATTTTACACGTATTCACTTTGCATTCCGGGATAAACCGGAGGGAGAAATCCATGTTTTCTGAGATCATGTGGATTTTTCACCACACCCGTGCATCCTTTATGTAAGCTGTTACGCTTGATATCCGAAAATGAAGGATTCAAATAATCATCCAAAACAGACAGCTGACTGCCATGACAAATATCGATTTCAATCGTCGCCGATTCTTGCAATATACAGCGTTGGGAACACTCACCACTTCCATTCCCGGTTTTGCATCCACAGCAAATCGTCACCTCAACCAGGCACCCGATAAGACATTTAAACCGGATGTCGAAATCGCATTGACCGCACAAACGGCTGAAGTCCCGATTCTGCCAGGAGCCGCTACCCGTGTACTCAAGTACACCGGGAAATTGTTGAAAGGCCCACAGGCCGCCATCAAACAATTACCCGGCTATCTGGGGCCCATTCTCAACCTCGAGCAAGGTCAGAGAGTCCGAATATTTTTCTACAATCAATTACCGGAGCCCTGTGTTACTCATTGGCACGGTATGCATGTACCGCAGATCATGGATGGACATCCGATGTATGCCATTCTGCAGGGTGAACAGTATGTCTACGAGTTTGAGGTAAAAAATCCTGCCGGTACCAACTGGTATCATTCACACACACATGAAATGACTGCCAGACAGGTGTATCAGGGCCTCACCGGACTCATCACCATTACAGATGAAGCTGAACGCAAGCTGGATCTGCCCAGTGGTGAATTCGATATCCCGCTGGTCATCCAAGATCGCAGTTTCACGTCCGGTAATCAGTTGCATTATTCGCTGACCATGCGTCAGCGTATGCAGGGTTTCCTGGGCGATACCATTCTGGTAAATGGCCAGCGCAACCATGTTATCCCTGTAAAAACACGTGCCTACCGTCTTCGCATCCTGAATGGCTCAAACGCCAGAATCTACAAACTGGGCTGGAGCGATGGCTCTCCGATTACAGCCATCGGCACCGACGGCGGATTACTGGAAAAACCGGAAACTTTTCCCTATATCATGCTGAGCCCGGCAGAACGGGTGGAGCTCTGGGTCGATTTCAGCGGACACAAAACCGGATCCGAGCTGGCTCTGCAAACGTTGCCGTATCAGGGATTTTCCATGGGCATGGGAGGTGGAATGCGCGGTGGCAGGGGGGGAATGGGCATGCAGGAAGGTGCAGTGGATCAGGGCAGCAAAGATACGCTCGTCAGATTCACCATCACCGAACAGGTCAGTGATTCACCCAAATTGCCGGATACACTGGTTCCCATACACCGCCTGACCGTAAAAGATGTTTCCAATCCTGATAAGACGGTACCAATCAACATCGGCATGCGTCGTATGACATTCAATCTCAATGGCAGAATCTTTGAGATGCTGGATTACACCGAACAGGAAAGAATCCCGTTGAATACCGTGCAAAAGATCCGGATCTCCAATGCCAACCCGGCAATGGGCGGAGGAATGGGAAGGGGAATGCGCAGCGGCCAGGGAGGTGGAATGATGGGTATGATGATGGCACTGCCCCATCCGATTCATCTTCACGGCCAGCAATTCCAGATTCTGTCACGTAAACCCGGCTACGCTGACAATGCTTATGCTACGGTCAAGGATGGATTCATCAACAGTGGCTGGAAAGATACCGTGCTGGTCATGCCCGGGGAAGAGGTCGAAATCATCAAACCCTTTATGGACTACACGGGTCTGTTTCTTTACCACTGTCACAATCTGGAACATGAAGACATGGGCATGATGCGCAATTTCTTTGTCAGCTGAATACTGGTCGATGGGAGCAAGTGCAGATAGCTCCTGCTCAAGCACCATCAATCGGGTACGATTACACCGCAGCAAGACAGGCCACGCTGTTGTATTTCTTGAAACTGATCTGCTGCAAGTTTTTTTGAAAAATCTCTCAAAAAACTCATCAACGGAGATTGTCGATATCCGATACCCGCGATCTGATCCAGTCGCGCCACAGCACAAACAAATCTTCATCAAGCGCACCAATAACTGAACGGCGCCAAGGATTGCCGGACCAGTAATCATTCTCGCTCAGCGTGCAGCGATGCCCCCCGGCTTCTTCGAGAATCAGACAGCCGGCGGCATAGTCCCACGGCTTTTGGCCACCATGCAGATACAGATCAAAATATCCCGCGGCGGTATAGCACCATTCCAGTGTGCAGGTACCGTAATTACGCTGTGAGGAATAGGGAGGTCTGGAAACGATTTCCACCGCCAGCCGGCGATCCAGCCGCTTGAAATCGACATTGGCTATTGCTTTGTTCAATGGGATTTTCCGTCTGGAGAAAGGAAGTGCCTTGCCGTTTAGGAAAGCCCCTTTCCCCTGCTCGGCGTAGAACATTTCATCCGTTGCCGGATTGTAGACCACACCCAGCACACTTCTGCCGCCCCGCATCAGCGCCACAGAAACCGCAAAATAAGGCAATCCGTTCAGAAAATTAGAGGTGCCGTCGATCGGATCGATACTCCACAATCCGTCCTGCCCTGCTTCCCATTGTGCCAGCTGCTCTGATTCCGACATTTCTTCGCCGATCATCGCAACAGGCGCAATTTCATGCAGCCGCCCCAGCAGACTTCCCTGAGCAGCCAGATCCGCTTCGGTATAAAAACTGCCATCTGCCTTATAGATACGTTCCACCTGCAGATAACGCGACATGATCTCATCACGAGCAACTTCCCTCACGGCCTGGATGACACGTTCCAGCACGTTCAATCTTCCCGCCATTTGATCGAACAACCGATACTCGGAATCTGCTCCTCGGGCCCGCGTCCGGTTCTGGCTACCTGAACCATGGCTTCAAACAACTCCCGGCGAGCATCGGCAGGCGCGGCTTCTTTGCGGGAAGCATCCATCCGGCCACGATACTGCAGCTCCAACTTGTTATTGAAACCAAAGAAATCCGGCGTGCAAACCGCACCATACGCCTTGGCAATTTCCTGAGTTTCATCCTGCACATAAGGAAATGGATAGGCATATTCCCGAGCTACTTTAGCCATATTTTCGAATGAATCTTCCGGATAATCTGCCGGGTCGTTGGACATGATGGCAATTGCACCGATACCGTGTTCAGCAAGCTCTCTGGTATCCCGGATGATCCGGTCGCGAATAGCTTTCACGTAAGGACAATGGTTACATATGAACATGACCAGCAATCCATTTTTACCTGCTACCGAGGCCAGGTTGTAATGCTTGCCATCCACGCCGGGAAGATCGAAATCCACTGCCTTCCAGCCAAAATTACAAACCGGTGTTTCCAGACTCGCCATTCAACTACTCCTTTTCTAATAATTGACGGTATTCTTGCCTATACTATCACAGAAGTTTTTTGCTCCATTTTCTTCCCGGCCATTTAACCGTTCCACATGACAGCACGCTTTTTCCATACTCTCCCTATCCGTGATGCCGAATGGATTACGCTGAACAGCGATACCAGCCATCATGCAGCTCAAGTGCTTCGATTGAAACCAGGAGACGCTGTCACATTGTTCGATGGAACCGGTGGCGAGTTCTCCGGCCGCCTCGAACAAATCAGCAAATCAGGCTGTCAGGTCAGAATCGAATGCCATCTGCCGGTCGAGCGCGAATCTCCACTGATGATCGAACTCGCGCAAGCCGTTTGTGCCAATGAAAAAATGGACTGGATCATCCAGAAAGCGATTGAACAGGGCGCTACCCGCATACAACCCCTGATCACCCGCCGTACCCTCATTCGGCTCACCGGAGAACGTGCTGATAAACGCGAACAGCACTGGCAGAAAATCATCATTGCTGCCTGTGAGCAATGTGGAAGGAACCAAATCCCTCTACTTTTGCCGCTCATGCCCCTGTCACACTGGCTGGAACAGAAATTGGCAGAAAAATACAAAAACGACAACCCAGCCGGGCACGATATCATGCTTTCCCCCGCTGCCCATCAGCGCCTGGTCGAATTATCCCCTCCCCGGACCGGAGAATGCCTGACCTTACTGACGGGCCCGGAAGGGGGATTCACCGGGGAAGAGACTGATGCCGCCCACCTCGCTGGATTCATACCCGTTCGCCTGGGCAACCGCATTCTGCGCACCGAAAGCGCAGCACTGGCTGCCATTGCCGCCGCTCAGACGCTCTGGGGGGACTATTGATAACATTTCTATTTTGATCAGCCATGAAATCGGATACCGAATTTGTCACCTGGTTTCGTTCCGTCACCCCCCATATCCATGCCAGCCATGGAAAAATCTTCGTCATCGCTTTCGGGGGTGAAGTCGTTGAGAACGGAAAATTCGTTGAGCTGGTGCAGGATTTCAATCTGCTTGCCAGCCTCGGCATCCAACTGGTGCTGGTACATGGTGCACGCCCGCAAATTGAATCCCGGCTTCGGGCAAATCAGCAGGAAATGAGCTATGTGCAGGGCATGCGTGTTACTGATGCTGCAACCCTGCAATGTGTGAAAGAAGCCGTCGGCAAAGTACGGGTCGAGATCGAAGCCTTGCTGTCGATGGGCTTACCCAACACACCCATGGCCAATGCCGCCATACGGGTAGCCAGCGGTAACTTCGTAACCGCCCGGCCGGTCGGTGTGTTGGAAGGCGTGGATCTGCAATACACGGGAGAAGTACGTCGTATCAATACCACGGCAATTCTCGATCAGCTCGAACAAGGGACGGTAGTACTGCTCTCCCCTCTGGGTTATTCGCTGACAGGGGAAATTTTCAACCTGACGCTGGAAAATATTGCCGCTGAAGTAGCTGCCGCTCTCCAGGCCGATAAATTAATTTTTCTGGTGGATACACCAGGAATCCGGCAGCAAACTGAATCAGGCGCCGTATTACTGCCGGAACTCACTGTCAGGCAAGGTAAAACACTACTTGCAACAATGGAAACAGCAACAGATCAGCCGGATGAGGATACCCGGCTCTACCTGCCATGGGCGTTACATGCATGTGAAAAGGGAGTGAAGCGCGTTCATCTCGTCAGCCGCCATATCGATGGCGCACTGCTGCTCGAACTGTTCACTCATAGCGGTATTGGCAGCATGATCACACGTGACCCGTTGCAAATCATCCGCCAGGCTGAAATCGAAGACATCGGTGCTATTCTCCAATTGATCGAACCATTAGAGAATGCAGGTATCCTGGTACGGCGCAACCGGGAATTGCTGGAAATGGAAATTGAGCGCTTCACAGTGATCGAACACGACAACATGATCATTGCTTGTGCGGCACTCTATCCTTTCCCGGATGACAAAGCATGCGAACTGGCCTGCCTCGCAGTACACCCAGAATATCGCAAGGCAGGTATCGGCCGGATACTGATCAATCATCTTGAAGATCGGGCCAGGGAACAAGGTTACCGCCGCCTGTTCGCACTCACCACCCGTACCACTCACTGGTTCGTAGAACGCGGCTTTTCGGAAACCACCCCTGACCAGCTTCCTCGACTGAAACAGAATTTTTACAACTACCAGCGGCGTTCCAAGGTATTCGTCAAATTGATCTGAAGAACCACAGATACTGCTCTGGTCAATATCTTGCGGTAAGGGTGATGAGTAGTTTGTAACAATGGGAAACCTGTTTTTTTATAGGGAGATGTGATGAGTGATCCAAACAACGGGGCTATCATTTTTGTTCATGGATTGCTGGGTTTTTCATCTTTTTCCATTTTCGGAAAAAGGGTGCATTATTTCCGGAATCTGCGCTCCAGTTTGAGGAACAGCACTCGGCAGGTTCTCTTTCCAGAATTACCTGCTACCGGATATATCGAAGATCGCGCACGTGTTCTGGCAAATTTCTTAGCTCATATCAGCGCGGATCATATCGATCTGATCGCGCATAGCATGGGGGGCCTGGATTGCCGATATTTGATCCACCATCTGGACCCGATGCACCGGGTACGGAGTTTAACCACGGTTGCCACGCCTCATCATGGATCACCTTTAGCAAAATGGACTATCGAAGGATCAGATATGTGCTTTCGTTTGATGCACTCCATTTCCACACCCGCCGTCAATGATTTAACCCCCGAATCATGCGCCCGATTCAACATAGAAATCAGTAATCGGAAGGATGTCAGATATTGCTCGTATGCGAGTACGCGCTGCCCTACTGACATGTCATTCATTCTGCGTTCCTGGGGAAACAGGATTGCTGCAAACAGTGGCGATAATGACGGGATGGTGCCCGTGGCATCGGCACAATGGGGAGAATTCAGAGATGTATTGCAGGCAGACCATTTTGAACTGACCGGCTGGAGTTTCGCCTGGCCGGATGCACGCAAAGCACGACCGTTTAATCATCTTCAGTTTTATCTCAATCTGGTGCGGGAACTTACTGAAAATCACTCATAACGTTTAACCATTCTTCAAGCTTGGGAGGATAAAAATGTCTGGCGAGAAATCTGGAAGAAACTTTATCTTTTACTTTTACCCAAGCTTGTTCATTGCGGCGAATGCGCTTTTTATCGGCATGGTACTGTTTTTATTCTATGCCAGCATGCAGCCACCCCACCTGCTGGAAGATACGGTAAATACCTCGCCCTACAGGCAGATCGCGTCATGGTTTGATCCCATATTTTTTCAATATAACCTGGTATTGCTGGTTTTCGCTGTCGGGATTATTCCACTGATCACACTTTGTTATACCAGCTCGATGCGCGAGGAAAAGAAGCGCCGCCTGCAACGGGAACTTCCGCCCGCGATCTATTCCGCCAACAGCAACTATATTCAGAATTACCTGAGCAAGATTTCCAGCATACGCAGTTATCTTGGTAGCATGATGAGCCTGATGTTCGTGGTGATGTTTGGCTGCATGATCATCTTGCTGCTGAAACCGGCCCCGTTGGCACTTCCGGATCTGGCATACGCTAACGGAGTCGATTACAGCAAAGGAGCCAACTTTCTGATGCTTGGCACGTACATGAAATCTTACATGGTAGGAAACAGAGACTATATCAACGTCCTCGTCTATACTCTAACTGCGTTTCAGTTTGGCTTCCTGGGCGGGTATGTCTACTTTATCGGGTTAATGGTCCGGAGCTATTTCACACTGGATATGACGCCCAACATCTTTATCAACAGCAGTGTGCGCATGATTACGGGATCTTTACTGGCGGTGGTTCTGAGTTATTTCCTGATCGATCCCGACAAATTTTCAGAACCCGATGCAATCCTGATCAGAAGTCTGCCCGTATGGAGTTTCTTCATCGGCCATTTTCCTGATCGTGGTCTGGTATTTCTCGAAAATATCGCAACCAAGGCACTTGGTTTAGTCCGGATTCACGAATTTGCCTCACCACTCTCAGATTTACCAGGTATCAACTATAACCAGGAAATTCTTCTGAAACGGGAGGGATACGACAATATTGAAAATCTGGCCAATGCCAATGCGCTGGATATCGCCCTGCGAACCGGTTTCAGTTACCAGCAACTCGTGCAGTGGATCAGTCAGGCACGTTTACACGGTCATCTCCGGAACGATTATCACGCGTTCGTCAATTGCACCGGCATTGTTTCATTGGATGATTTCGTTCATTTCTACCGCACAGTTAAATTACAGAATAGCGCTGCAGACCCGATTGAACTGATCATCGCCAGTCTCAAGAACGAAAAACATGATCTCGATGACAAAATCCGCATTCTCAGATATCTGGCAGATCCCCGCGATTTGGCCACTGACATACCTCATTCCATGCGTGATGAAAACAGTGCTGCTGATCAGGAAACAATTTCAAATAAATCCTGATGATCGACTCATGGAAAGGCAGATTTCATCTACTGCCCATGCTGTTCTCGTGAGAATTACCAGCACAGGTATCCTGCCGGACTTTCTCAAATAAACAGATGGCTGCTGCCGTAGCGACATTGAGTGATTCGGTACACCCTGGCATAGGTATCATCACTCGCTGATGTACGGTTTCCAGAAGTTTTTCCGAAATTCCGCCCCCTTCATTCCCGAAAACAAACACGACCGCCCCTCGTAAATCTGTGTGAAAAAGATTGCTGGCATCATGCAATGTCGTTGCCACGACATTGCCGGCAAACTGGCGGGCAACTTGGATCAGGTCGACATTCTCATGAATTTTCAATGAAAAATGCGCTCCCATGCCTGCTCTCAGTGTTTTGGGCGACCAGGCGTCGGCACAATCGGAGGAAAGGAAAACACCTTCTACGCCGGCAGCAGCGGCAGAGCGCAGCATCGAACCCAGGTTACCGGGATCCTGAATACCTTCCAGTAAGATACTAAAAGAATTCTGGTATGTGTCTGCAGGTAGTGTATGTTGAGGAATATCAATGAGCGCCAGTATGCCAACCGGCGTTTTAACAGGCGATATCTGATTGAATAATGTATCACTCAGCATCAGACAATCTGTTTTCTGAGGATCTTTATCAATATGAATCAGTAACTGACTGATTTCAGGATGCTGGCTACCGGATTCACTGACAATCAGCAACACCGGGGTCTTGCCGGATGCCAGGCAGGACTGCAGTAAATGGATGCCATCGAGCAGCGTCATGCCTTCATCATGACGCTGACGTGCCGAGTGTTGCAGCTTAAACAGCTTCTTGAATAAGGGATGTTCGCGAGAAGTAATATGGCGCACGCCGCTGCAATCTGTAGATTACTTGAATGACGGCATACTATCAGGAATACTGTGAAGGGAAAAATATCCCTGTTTGAAAGCAGGCTACAACAGCCAATCAGACATTGCTTATGTAACCTGCGAAGCTATACCAAAGCCTGGTTATCACAATGGCAACCAGTAGAAACCTGCAATTTCCTATTCGATTGATCTGGGTTTTCCCCCTCCTTCCTGATCTTCAGCAGGAATCTGGTGAAATGGCTGAACAGTTTTTCCATACGATGACGAGTCAGGCGAATTGGGTACAGATGGTTTGCAAGCGGCCACAGCCATTACCATCGATACGATGACCATCAATTTGATCTTCATACTTATCCTCTTATCCTTGAGATTTACGAAATGTTTCCCGGAACTGCATCAAGAGAGTAGAGGAAAGAGGACATCGAAATACTGATCCAGATCAAACTCACATGATTGCGATACCGGGAAATAGCAATGCCGAGGTCAGCAAATTGCATTTATCTCGTTATTTCAAGGTCGATGGAAAGCAACGGTCTTGACTACCTTTCCTGCAGAAGGCAGAATACGCGCTCTGTCGTTCAGATACATGGCGAATTAGCTCAGTGGTTAGAGCAGCGGAATCATAATCCGTTGGTCCGGGGTTCAAATCCCTGATTCGCCACCACTCATCATCATTCAGCAGCTCACACCGCAATATAGACCCGTACAGCCAATCCATAGCCCTGTTGTAGTCAGCCATATTTTAGTTTGGCTCACCATCACGGCTCGAATATGGCTTTCAGTCAAGCGCTTCGGCATTAAAGGGGCCGCAAACAGCCAGATCCGATTCGCTGCATGCAGGTAGTTTCGAAGCCAGGTTACGTAACGCAGTACGCAATCCTTCTTCCAGCACCGGATGATAAAACGGCAATCGCAATAAATCCCATACACTCAAGGACTGATCGATTGCCAGTGCCAGCAAATGCGCAAAATGTTCTCCAGCCGGTGCACACATTTCTGCACCCAGCAGCCGGCCACTGTTTGCAGCAGCATACACACGCAGCACACCACGATTAGACTGGGCCGAACGTGCCCGCCCCTGACGGCTGAAATCTACCTCACCCGCCCGGATATCTTCATGTTCGAGCGATCGAAAGGATTTTCCAACCACGGTGATATTAGGATCAGAAAATACAATAGCCAGTGGCACGCGCCGTTTGAAACAAACCAATTTTTCTCTGGTTGCATTCAAGCCGGCAATATGTCCGTCATCCGCAGCTTCATGCAATACAGGAGAACGTTGATTGACATCACCCGCCAGGAATACCGGCAGATCAGCAATCTGTAAAGTGTCAGGATTTACGGGTGGCAAACCTCTTTCATCAAGCGGCACACCCAATGCTTCCAGATTGATATCATCGATGTTTGGTCGCCTCCCCAAAGCAGCCAGTACACTGTCGACCTCGATTCTAATGTCACCCGAATTGACCGTAATCACGTCACTATCGACATTTACCGTAATATCCGCTCTGGTTCCAAGATGCAAAGAAAATTCTTTGGATAACAGTGTCACTGCTACCTGATTGATGAGAGGATCAGTAATACCGCCGATCATCCTGCCGGAACCAAAGCCGGTAACACGCACACCCAGCCTGGATAGTGCCTGCGCCATTTCCAGACCTACCGGCCCCATACCGATAACAGCGATGCGTTCTGGCAAAGCTTCCTGTTCAAACAGCGTATCTGTCGTAAGCAAACGTTTGCCAAGACTTTGCCAGGGCTCCGGTACGACGGGCCGGGAACCAGTTGCAATGATGATTTTACGAGTATGAAATTTTTCACCATTGACCATCACCTGATGCGGAGAAAGAATATGAGCACGGCCTGATATGGCCCGTTCACCCAATTCCCTGGTTGCGCCAAGTGTACTGGTGACAAAATCATCCCGTAGTCTGCGCACACGCTGCAGAACCCGTTTATGATCCACTCCCAACTGATCTGCACCCGTAATGCCGAATTCATTAAAACTGACTCGCCGGTAAAAAGCATTGGCAGCCTCGATCAATAATTTGGAGGGCATGCACCCCACCCGGGCACAAGTAGTTCCCCATGGACCTTCATTGATCAATATGAAGTTGTCAGTGTGTTTTTTTACCTCACGCAGAGCAGATAAACCAGCGCTGCCTGCACCAATGATTACCACATCAAATTTATGCATAAAGCTCTGATCCGGATAATTTGTTTAGCATATAAGGAAAGTACATTGTGATTTCTGTATTCAGATCATTTCTATTATTTTTCACTCTCAACCAACAAAGTTACAGTCCAGGTGACGCTTACCTTTCTTGATGTTGAAATTTGCCGGTATAATTCCTAACTGTTTTTTCCACCCGATCTCTTTTCCCACTGGGAAATATATCAAATACTCAAGGAGCAGGATTTGGTGTCTTCACCCATTCGTATTGCCGTCACCGGCGCAGCAGGACAAATCAGCTACAGCCTGTTATTCAGAATTGCCGCCGGAGATATGCTGGGCAGTAGCCAACCCGTAATTCTTCAGCTCCTCGATATTCCGGAATCCGGAAAGGTACTGGATGGTGTTCTCATGGAGCTTCAGGATTGTGCTTTTCCGTTGTTGACGGACATTATCGTAACGCATGATCCGATGATAGCATTTGATCAGGCCGATATTGCAATACTGGTTGGAGCACGCCCACGCGGTAAAGGTATGGAACGCAAGGATTTACTGCAGACCAACGGCGAAATTTTCAGGGAACAAGGCAGAGCCTTGAACCAGGTGGTAAAACGAGATGCGAAAATTCTGGTAGTAGGAAATCCTGCTAATACCAATACCCTCATTACCATGAAGAATGCACCAGACTTGTCGCCAGAGAATTTTTCAGGAATGCTCAGGCTTGATCATAACCGGGCGCTATCACAAGTTGCCATGAAGCTGAACCAGCCGGTCAGCCATATCAGAAAAATGATCGTATGGGGCAACCATTCATCTACCCAATTTCCTGATTTATCTCATGCAGAAATCGATCATCAAAAAGTGATCGATCTCATCAAAGATCAAACCTGGGTTGAAAACAGTTTCATTCCTACTGTCCAAAACCGAGGTGCTGTGGTGATCGAGGCTCGCGGCCTATCCAGCGCAGCCAGCGCAGCAAACGCCATTATTGATCATATGCGTGACTGGATTTTTGGAACCAGAGACGATGACTGGATCACAATGGGAATTTTGTCTGATGGCAGCTATAAAATACCGAAAGGTGTAATTTACGGATTCCCGGTAGTTTGTAAAAATGGCGGAAGGAAGATTGTGCAAGGGCTTGAAATCAGCCCATTCTCTCGTACCAGACTGGATATCGCTTATGATGAGCTGACCCAGGAACTGGATTCAATCAAGCATTTGTTACTCTGAGATGACAAAGCCAGCTTTCGCCAGCTCCGAATGACAGATCAGCCGTTCTCAGGCTGTGACTGATTTGATAAACGCCAGAACTTCCTCTGCATGCCCTGGAACCTTGACACCTCGCCATGCCTTATACACTTTGCCATCTCGATCCAATACAAAGGTGCTGCGTTCTATTCCGCGTACCTGTTTACCATACATGTTTTTCATCTTCATGACACCAAACAGCTCGCATACCACTTCATCACTGTCACTCAGCAAATCATAAGGTAAATCGTACTTTCCTCTGAATTTATCGTGGGATTTCAGGTTATCGCGAGAAATACCAACAATCTCACACCCTATCTGCACAAATTCCGGATATAAATCCCTGAATTGCTGGCTTTCACTGGTACAGCCAGGCGTATCATCTTTAGGGTAAAAGAAAATAACCAGGTATCTGCTCTTTACGTCTGACAGACGAAATTGCTTGTTACCTGTAGAAGCCAGCTCAAAATCCGGAATCAGATCATCAGACATAAGAATACGGGTTCTATCAATAGTTAAAATTTATGGAACGACGTGATCGATCGTAATGGAGACCTCTCCATCACCGATTTTTACAGGGTCACTATGGCCTTCCAGATCTCCACTGGCAGGAATGGCCTGCCCGGTTTTGCTGATTCTCGCTCCAACCACCACCTCCGGAAAACTGGAAAGTTTCATCGCAGGAGTCATGGCCATATTGTCATCGAGTTTGAATGAAACAGGAATATCTCTGGCATTCAATCTCAAGATTGCCAATGGCATTTTTGGCCCCTGACTGGCTCTTGCAAAAACGAAGAGCGTATCATCTGGAGAGACTTTGTCAGCCAGAGAGGGATCCAGCGTCACCGAACCCGAGATACTTGGCACACCGGCAGAAATTTCCTGTTTTTCCGCAGAAGAAGATCCCGCCGTAGCATCAGTTCCCACATTTGAATTCTGAGCGAGCTGTACGGGAGCAGATTCACCTTTACTTCTCATCGCCAGAGATTTAGCCTGTACGATACTGTCACTCACCGATTTGTGAAGTCTCGAATCGGCAGGTATGGCACTCAACAGGCGTTCCCAGTAAGCAACTGCCTGATCAAATTTATCCTGTTCAAACTCGAGAGTACCAGCCAGAGCCAGTGCCTTGGGAAAATTCGGATCGATAGCAAGCGCTCTGGTAATCATTTCAGCAGGTTTACCCAGTAAACTGCCATTATTTATCATGGCCAGCATATCTGCGTAATCACTCAGAAACTGGGGATTATCCGGAACCATCTGGACCAGTTTGGCATAGGTTGCACTGGCATCATCAAAACGCTCCATGATTGCATAAGAACGTCCGAGCATCACCCAGCCCTCTATATCCTCCGGGTTTTCCCTGAGGCGGGCTGCAAGACTCTCAACCATTGAACTGATATCGATATGTCCTTCCTCTCCTCCCGCCCCATTCTGAGAAAACTGGGTAGCATTGGCCAGTTGTGACTGAGGCAGCAACCCGCGCGTATCTCCGATTACCAGGTAGAGATAGATAGCGGCAAGTGGAATTACCAGGGTAACAATGATACCCGCAACGACACCATGGCGACTGGTTGGAACCAGATGGGTGACAGATTCACCATTCTCCGATACATCCTGCAACATTCGTTTCTGCAACTCCTGTTTACTGGAGTCGTACTGTTCTCTGGAAAGGGTATCATTGCGTAAATCCCGCTCCAGTTCTGCAAGCTGGTCACGATAAATAGTGATGTTTGCAGCCTGGCGTTCAATCTGTTCCTGGGATTCGTTTCTTTTACTTCTCAGTAATACAGGAATCACGAACAATAGCGCCACTACGATGAATATACCGGCCACCACCCAGAATGCGGTCATATGCTTTGATCCTTGTTCATTTCTTTGATGAGAGACTCGGCCCGAAGACGCTGACTTTCAGTCAACGGTAAGTCCTTTTCATTTATCTGAATACGACGCCGCCGCAAATAAAAAATGAGAGCGGCACCACCACCCAGAAACAAGGCAAACGGGCCAAACCACAATAACCAGGTCGTTGATTTCAAGGGAGGGTTAAAAAGTATAAAATCACCGTAACGGGCAACCAGAAATTCTACGATTTCATCATCGCTTTTATTCATCCGCATCTGTTCCCGGATTTCACGCCTCATATCATTGGCAAAATCCGCACGGGATGCAGCCAGTGATTCATTCTGGCACACGAGACAACGAAGATTTTCTGCCAGATTCACCAACCGTTTCTCAAGTTCGGGGTCTTCTGCAACAGGTACTGCTTCAGTTGCTGCATAGCCCTGCAAAGACGTAAAAGACAAAATCAGTACTACCAGATAACGCTTCAGTGAACTATGTATCAATCGTTTCATCATGACCAGCTCAACTCTTCAGTTCCTTGATTAAAGGAAGAATTTTGTTTTTCAGTGATTCGACTGTTACCGGACCAATGTGTTTGTACCTGATAATTCCTTGTTTATCAATCACATAAGTCTCCGGCACACCGTAAACACCATAATTGATACCAACTTTCCCATCCGCATCAACGATACTGATTTCATAAGGGTTACCAAACTGTTTGAGCCATTGCATGGCGGTATCGCGCTGATCCTTGTAATTCAGACCATAAATGGGAACGATACCCAGTTTTGAAAGCTCAACCAGCACAGGATGCTCATCGCGACAGGCAACACACCAGGATGCCCAGACATTCAGCATCCATACCTTTCCAAGATTTTCTTCGGATGAAAGCGTCTTAGTAGTATCGTAGAGCTGTTGCAGACGGAAAGGCGGCGCGGGTTTATCCACCAGTGGAGAAGGAACCTGACGCGGGTTCAAAGTCAGGCCAACCCCCAAAAATATCACCAGTACTACAAATGCCGCGAGAGGCAGCAGAAATCGCATCATACCTTACCACCTTCCTCCGAGAGGATAACTGAATTGGTAACCATGCTCCCGGCCGGTATATCTGCAGTTTCCGGTGCTACTGGTCCTGAAGCTGCCTTATTCCTCGATTTCTTGCCAATTGCGAGACGATAACGTCGATCACTGGCAGCCAGCGCTCCTCCTAAAGCCATCAACATACAACCCAGCCATATCCAGTTAACAAAAGGTTTGTGATAGACACGAACTATCCAGGCACCGTTTTCCAACGGCTCACCCAGTGCCACATACAAATCACGCAACAGCCCCATGTCAACCGCCGCCTCAGTCATAGGCATACCTGATGCGGTATAGGTTCTTTTTTCAGGCTGCAACTCACTTACTTTTCTACCTTCCCTGAATACCTCGACCTGTCCCTGAGATGCATTGTAATTAGGGCCGGTAACCGACTTGGTTCCATTGAACTGGAAGGTATATTCCTTGAGTGTCACGGTACTGCCGACTTCCATTCGCACATCTTTCTCGGTTTCATAACCATTAACCAGCGTCACACCGATGATGAACACTGCAATACCCAAATGTGCACAGTGCATACCGTAATAACCCCTTGGCTGTTTTGCCAGTCTGGTAAACAATCCACCTTCACCACTATTCCGGAGTCGATGGCTGATGCTGACAAATATACTGGCGATGACCCAGAAAGCCAGAAGCAATCCAAAACTGACCATAGGTTTCCACTCGCCCATGATGAACGGCATGATCCCTGCCGCTACCAGACTTACAACGAATGCCCATCTCATCAGCACCGCCAGGGCTGGCAGACTGGCTTTCTTCCAGCGAGCAACCGGCCCCAACCCGATCAGAAAGATTGCCGGTGCCATCAGAGGCACAAAAACAGCCTCAAAATAGGGAGGGCCTACAGAAATTTTCCCCAGATCCAGTGCATCGATCAGGAGAGGGTAAAGTGTACCCAGCAATACGCTACCTGCAGCCACCAGCAGCAATACATTATTGGCAAGCAAAGTAGTTTCACGCGAGACAATTTCAAAATTACCACCAAGACCTACTTTCGATGCTCGCCATGCAAACAGTGTCAGTGAACACCCTACGACCAGCGAGAGATAGACCAGAATAAATATCCCGCGTGCCGGATCTGTTGCAAAAGCATGTACGGAAGTCAGAACCCCAGAACGAACCAGGAAAGTCCCCAACAGACTCAGTGAAAAAGCAGTAATTGCCAGTAACACCGTCCAGCTCTTGAAACTTCCGCGTTTTTCAGTCACGGCCAGTGAATGTATCAGTGCGGTACCTACCAGCCAAGGCATGAATGATGCATTTTCAACCGGATCCCAGAACCACCAACCACCCCACCCCAGCTCATAATATGCCCACCAGCTGCCGCCCATGATGCCAATAGTCAGGAAAATCCAGGCAACAACGGTCCATGGACGTGACCATCTCGCCCAGGCTGCATCCAGCTGGCCGTTAAGCAGTGCTGCAATTGCAAATGCAAATGCCACTGAAAAACCTACATACCCCATATACAACATGGGTGGATGCATAACCATTCCCGGATCCTGCAGTAGTGGATTGAGGTCATTCCCTTCGATTGCTGCCGGCAACAACCTGTCGAAAGGGTTGGAGGTAAACAAAAGAAACAGCAGAAAACCAGCACTGACCAGCCCCAGCACACCCAAGACACGAGCTACCATATCGTCCGGCAACTGACGACTGAAAACACTTACAGCCACAGACCAGCCGGCAAGCATGGTCACCCATAGCAATAATGAACCCTCATGAGATCCCCATGTTGCAGCAAAACGAAAATGCACAGGAAGATCAGAATTCGAGTTGGATGCCACGTTCAATACAGAGAAATCATTATTTACGAACGAATAGGCAAGGCACCCGAAAGCAATCGCGATAAATACAAAATGTCCCTGTGTGACCGGACGCGCCAAAGCAATCCACGAGGGTATACCACGTGCCGCGCCAATGATGGGTAGTGTTCCCTGGACCAGGGCCAGCAGCATTGCGAGGATGAGGGCAAAGTTACCAAGTTCCGGAATCATGGTTTGAAGTTATCCCTTGTTAAATTACGAAATGAACAAACTCACTGCGCAAGTGAGGTTTTCTGTGCTTTGGCCGCCTGCTCCAGTGCACTGGCAGCTTCGGGCGGCATATAATTTTCATCGTGTTTGGCAAGCACTTCATCAGCATAAAAAATACCGTCATCTGCCATTTTTCCTTGTGCCACGACACCTTTCCCTTCTTTAAACAAATCAGGAAGAATTCCTGTATAAACCACTCGAATGACTTCAGCAGTGTCAGTTATGGCAAATTTCAGGGTAGTGCCATCTCCCTCTCGTTTAAGTGAACCTTCTTCCACCAGCCCACCTATTCTGAAACTTTTTCCGATAGGAGCTTCTTTGGCAGCCACCTGACTGGGACTAAAGAAAAAAACCAGATTACTCTGAAATGCATTCAGCACCAATACGACAGCAACTGTCAAAGCACTGACGCTCAATGCAATAACAGCCATTTTTTTATGACGTGGCTTCATTTCTCTCCTCGCAGAATTGATCTTTTTCTCAGACCGAGATGCTTGTATAAAGTTCGCCTACGAATACGAATCGCGACAACCTCGCCAATTATGCACAGTATTGCAACCAGGTAAGATCCCCATACATAAAGGCCATATCCCCCCATGGCAAAAAAATCAGATACGCTTTCCCACTTCATTCCAACACTCCTTCTTTCAATTCTGACACCCATGCTGTGTGGCGTTCACGCTCCAGAATGATGAGACGGGCCCGAATCAGAATCATTACAATCGAGTACATCCATACCGCCAGCGCCATGATCAACATGCCCGACAGCATGGCAGTTGCCATTTTGGGTGATTGAATCAGGCTGACTGAGGCACCCTGATGCAAGGTATTCCACCACTGAACCGAAAAATAAATGATCGGAATATTGACCACCCCAACCAGAGCAATAATGGCTCCGGCTTTGTCCGCACGCCTTGGGTCATCGATTGCGGCCTGTAATGACATAAAACCGATATACAGAAAAAATAAAATCAATTCGGAAGTCAAACGGGCATCCCAGACCCACCATGTTCCCCACATCGGCTTACCCCACCATGCCCCTGTCCATAGAGCAAGGAAAGTAAACATGGCACCCGTCGGTGCTATGGCACTTGCCACCATGGATGAAAGCCGGGTATTGAATGCCAGTCCTATCCCGGCCCAGAATGCCATGACTACGTACAAAAACATCGACATCCAAGCGGCTGGAACATGGATAAAAATAATCCGGTAGGCCTCACCTTGCTGGAAATCGGTCGGGGCAGAAAAAAAAGCAATATACAGGCCCACGATCAGAAAAATGATTGCTGCAATGGAAAAATAGGGAATCATCCGCCCCGCCAGAAAATAAAAACTCGCGGGAGAGGCATATTTAAACCAGTTGATTGTCATGTCCTGAATATTCTCTCTTAATTAATCCGGTAAAGAACGAAGTTACTTGCTTTTACCTTACCCAATACCTCACCACCCGTTACCTGCGGCCATAATTGCTGAGATCAGCCCATGGAAATCCGAAGAGATGCAGCAGTCGCCCAAGGTGAAAAAACGATGGAAACCAATAAAAATGCACCCAATATCGAAAAATGCGCCCCGAACCCTATTCCGGCAGTACTTGCCTCGACTGCGCCTGCTCCAAAAATCAGCACAGGAATATAGAGCGGCAGAACCAGTATCGATACCAGTACACCCCCTCCCCTCAACCCCAATGTCAACGCAGCACCGATCGCACCAATTAGACTCAGCACAGGCGTCCCCAACAACAGTGAAAGCGTCAGTACAATCAATGCCTCTACTGGCAAATCGTACTGGATCCCCAATACCGGTGCCATCAGCACCAGCGGAACCCCGGTCACCAGCCAGTGTGATATTGCTTTACCCATGACCAACGCAGACAGAGAAACCGGGGAAAGCAGCATCTGCTCCAGAGTTCCATCAGCATAATCACTGGAAAACATACGGCCCAGCGACAACATCGAAGCCAGCAAAGCAGCCACCCATACCACACCCGATGCCATTATCCGTAATATACTAGCCTCAGGCCCCACACCCAGCGGGAACAGGCTGACAACGATGACAAAAAAGAACAGGGTCGTCAGCACGTCGGAACGTCGACGCATTGCCAGCAACAAATCCCGCTTGATTATCCACCAGATCATATCGAATCAGGACAAGACCAAATGATGCACCGTCACAGTGCTCATCACGAGCTCCTGGTGAGTAGTCATAATGACCATACCTCCTTTTGCCAGATTATGCTCCAGTATGCCTTTGATCAGCTCCACCGCTGCAACGTCAAGAGCAGTCAAGGGCTCATCCAGGATCCATAACTTGGTTCGAGTCACCAGCAAACGAGCCAGAGCCACTCTCCTGCGCTGCCCTTGCGACAACACTCTGGCGGGCAGCATTTCACGTCCAGCCAGCCCGATCTGCCCCAATGCATCTGCCGCCTGATCCTCATCGATCTCACAACCTGCCAGTGCGCAGGATATCCGCAGATTCTCGATAGCTGTCAGATCATCCTTGATGCCTCCCAGATGCCCCAGGTAAGTCATCACGTCGCGATAATCCACTCCCAGCTTCCGGATATCAGTTCCATTCCAGTAAATTTCCCCATCATCAGGCAAAGATAATCCGCACAACAATCTGAGCAGGCTGGTTTTGCCACTGCCGTTGGGGCCACCCACAAACATCAGCTCACCGGGATTTACGGAAAAAGAGAGATTACTGAAGAGTCTGTGCTCCCCTCGTATACACTCCAGGTTCCTGGCTGTCAGCATCTCAATCGGTGATGGGCCTGTGGTCATAAAAGTCGGAGATTATAGCGTATTGCTGTCCGCCTGGTGTCGTTGCCGCTCATCAGGCAATAAAAACCACGTCAGGATTTACTGTCAATCCACCGAACCGGCTATCGCACCCGTAACAGCTTCATGTAATGAAATCATTCTTCTAGGCACGATGACTTCAGGATCGATCCGTTCACCGAGGCCAAGAAAAACATTGCGATCATCGTACAACTTCAATTGTGTGTTGACCGGTAATCCATATCGAGACATGTTTTTCCTGATTTTCTGTCCTCGTCGCAAACGTAATGCCTCATCATCATCAAGTACTATGGAAGGAATATCGTTTAGAAGACTGTCGATCGGACACAAAAGTTTCTGACGATTGACAGGAGTCTCGGATTCGAGCTGATCCAGATCACAGGCCTGGGATAATTCAAAATGACCGACACTAATACGGGAAAGCGCTGTGAGATAGGCACCGCCATAACCAAGTGCCTTTCCGATGTCCTCAGCCAGTGTTCGGACATATGTACCTGAACTGCATCGAACCGTAATCGTCATCTCAAAACCTGACAAAGTATCGAGTGACGCAGCATGAATTACGATTTCCCGTGCTTTGCGCTCAACCGTAATTCCCTCACGTGCATACCGGTAAAGCGGTTTGCCATGTTGTTTCAATGCGCTGAACATAGGTGGAATCTGACTGGATCGACCGAGAAATGTTTGCAGAATCCCGGTCACTTGCCCGAAATCAGGTGGGTTTACATCAGAACCGACCACCTGTCTGATTTCACCTTCGGCATCTCCCGTGTTGCTGATATAACCAAGTCTGAGGGACGCAACATAGGTTTTATCCACACCTAGCAAAGTAGAGGAAAATTTGGTAGCCTCACCGAGGCAGATCGGCAGCAGCCCCTGTGCCATTGGATCCAATGTTCCGGTATGCCCTGCCTTGGCGGCCGACAATAAACGCTTACTGATCTGAAGTGCTCGATTGGATGAAATACCGGAAGGCTTGTTAAGCAACAAAACTCCGCTGATGCTGGCAGATTGGGACAGGGGAAGACCTTACAGTAAGTTGAATCAGAAAATCGAAGCGGCAGGATTCAAATATCAACCTTCCGGGTCAGGCTTTACCTACAGCCTCATCGATCAGCCGAGAGAGTTTCATACCGCGTTCGACCGATTCATCGTAAACAAATTGCAACTGTGGAACGACTCTCAGCCTGATTTTGCCAGCCAGCTGACTGCGCAGAAAGCCAGCTGCGTGCTTCAATCCCTCTTCAACAAGCTGAATATTTCCATCCCCTCCCAAAGTGGTGTAGAAAACTTTGGCATAGGCATAATCACGTGTTACTTCCACGCCGGTCAGTGTCACCATCCCGACTCTTGGATCCATGATTTCATTCTGGATCAGCAAAGCCAACTCACGCTGAATCTGGTCAGCTACCCGTACAGTACGCGAAAAATCCCTGGACATGATCACCTCCTCTTCAATCCGGAGAACCACTCACTTCACAGAACTCAGTATCACAGCACACGAGCAGTTTCAACAATCTCATACACCTCGATCTGATCACCCTGCTGAATATCATTGAAATTCTTCAATGAAAGCCCGCATTCGAAACCGGATTTCACCTCCCGGACATCCTCCTTGAATCTTTTCAGAGAATCCAGACTACCACTATGGATGACCAGACCATCGCGCAATAACCTTACCAGCGCATCACGTTTGATCAATCCTTCGAGCACATAACAACCGGCCACGACTCCGACCTTGGATATCCGGTAAATTTCACGAATATCGACCATACCCAGGATTTTTTCCTTGCGATCCGGCATCATCATTCCTGACAATGCTTTTTTGACTTCATCGACTGCTTCGTAAATGATGTTGTAGTAGCGCACATCCACCCCGGTTGAAGTGATCAGCTTGCGCGCGCCCAGATCGGCACGACAGTTGAACCCGATGACAACAGCCTTGGATGCCAGAGCCAGATTGATATCAGATTCGATGATCGCTCCCACTCCACTGTGCACGACATTGATTTTCACTTCATCGGTTTCCAGCTTCTTCAACGCATAGACCAGTGCTTCGCAAGATCCCTGCACATCTGCTTTGATGATCAGATTAAGTGTACTGACGTCCTCATGCTGACCGAATACATCCTCCATTTTTGCCACCTGAAGCTTGTCCAGTCGCACATCACGGAATTTACCCTGGCGAAAAAGAGCAATCTCGCGAGCCTTGCGCTCATCATCCAGCGCAATAAACACCTCTCCGGCAACCGCGACTTCTGACAACCCCTGAATCTCGACGGGAATCGAGGTACTCGCTTCACTGATGGATTTACCCCGCTCATTCAGCATGGCCCTGATTTTTCCAAACACGGCTCCAGTCAGAACCGCATCACCCCGTCTCAAAGTGCCAGATTGAACCAGAACCGTCGCAACCGGACCACGCCCCTTGTCCAGACGGGATTCGATCACCACACCTTTGGCTGGCGCCTCCCGGACAGCTTTGAGTTCCAGCACTTCTGCCTGCAATAAAACTGCTTCCAGCAATTCGTCGATTCCCAGACCGGTTTTTGCTGAAACACCAATGAACATGGCATCACCTCCCCAGTCCTCGGGGACGACACCATGATTGACCAGTTCCTGCTTGATACGATCAAAATTGGCTTCCGGCTTATCCATTTTGTTGACCGCCACGACAATAGGAATATTCGCCGCCTTAGCATGGTGAATGGCTTCAATCGTCTGGGGCATCACACCATCATCCGCAGCCACAACCAGTATGACGATATCGGTAATCTTGGCACCGCGAGCGCGCATCGCAGTAAACGCTTCATGTCCTGGCGTATCGAGAAATGTAATCACCCCGCGTGAAGTTTCGACATGGTAGGCACCAATATGCTGGGTAATTCCACCGGCCTCCCCTCCTGCAACACGGGTTCTGCGAATATAGTCGAGCAGCGAGGTCTTACCATGATCGACGTGTCCCATCACCGTGACTACAGGGGCGCGTGGTTCCATCCTGGCTTCATCGGAAGATACATCGACTTCCTCCAGGAAAGACTCGGGATTATCCGACGCAGCAATCTTGGCGATATGCCCCATCTCCTCGACGACGACCATGGCAGTTTCCTGATCGAGCATCTGATTGATCGTCACCATACTACCCATTTTCATCAGTACCTTGATGACCTCTGCTGCTTTGACTGCCATTTTCTGCGCCAAAGCTCCCACTGAAATAGTTTCAGGAATCAAGACTTCATGAATGACCGGTTCAGTAGGTACCGAAAAAGCATGCTGGGATTGCAATTCATCTGACTTATATTTGCCGTGCTTATCCTTACGCATGCGCCATTCCTGCCCGCCAGACAGATCACCACGTGCTTTCGGTTCACGACGTTTGACCGGCTCATCCTTCCAGGCATCCTGCTTGGTTGGCTTCTTTTTCTTTTCACCCTTCTCTTCCGGTTTGACAACCGGTTTCTGAGGAGCATGTCCCTTGGTCGCTGCAGTCGTCGAGGTTGTCGCTGGAGCAGTTGAAGTAGCAGGCGTGGCTGCAGCACCTGTTTCCGGCGATTTGGATGAAATTTCAGTCACTGATCCCGGCGTGACAGCTGTCGCCGGCCCAGATTCCTGCTCAGCCGGGGCCGGTTCTTTTTTCACGTTCGCCTGAGCAGCTGCCTGTTGTCTCCTTTTTTCCTGCTTTTCTTTCAGCTCAGCAGCCTGACGGGCAATCAACTCTGATCTTTTCCTGGCTTCTTCAGCACGCAAGGCCATCTGCTCAGCATCGACAACCGACTTTACAATCGTCGGTTCCGGCGTTTCGACCATTTTCAAAGGTGCGGGTTCTTCACTCACACTTTTTTCAATCACCTCAGGTTCATTCTGTCTGGTCAGCACCCGCGTTTTCTTGACTTTGACCTCAATGGTCCTCGGCCTGCCTGTGCTGTCTGACTGTTTTATCTCTGTCGTTTGTTTACGCGCCAGAGTGATCCTGGTTCTTGGTCCGCTACTTCCATGCGATTTACGCAGATAATCGAGAAGCCGGGTCTTATCCTGCTCCGTGACAAAATCTGCTGCAGAACGTTTATCTACCCCGGCAGCCTGAAGCTGTTCCAGCAACAAGCCAGGTAACATACCCAGATCATGCGCAAATTGCTCTACAGTCATTTGAGTCATCAGCAACCTTTTACTTCAAATCCAACAAAAATCCGAAAACACAACAAACATTCCCTTTTCCCTGCCCGCATGTACGAGACTATCCGGCCCTGACCGGGAATCATGCGAACCAGGGTTCACGTGCCTTGATGATAATTTTACTTGCACGTTCAAAGTCTATGCCCGTCAATTCGACCAGATCATCTGCCGCCAGATCAGCAAGCTCTTCCTGAGTACTGATCCCTTTTGCCGCCAGTTCACGCACCAGCTCGATATCCATTCCTTCCAGGGCAAGCAGCGCTTCGGACGCATGGCCAATTTTTTCTTCAGTCGCAATGGCATCCGTCAACAAGGCGTTACGGGCACGGTTACGTAACTCCTCAATTGTCTCACGATCAAACTCCTGTATTTCCAACATTTCTTCAATTGGAATATAGGCGACCTCTTCCAGAGTGGAGAATCCCTCTTCCACCAGGATACGCCCGACGTCTTCATCGACATCGAGTTTCTCCATGAACAGCTCACAAATGGAAGCAGCTTCTTCTTCAGTTTTTTCCTGCGACTCTTCCTCTGTCATGATATTGAGCTGCCAGCCCGTCAATTCAGATGCCAGCCGGACATTCTGCCCGCCCCGGCCGATGGCCTGAGCCAGATTCTCCTCATCCACCACGATATCCATACAATGCTTCTCCTCATCCACCACGATGCTGCTGATCACAGCGGGTGCCAAAGCATTTACGACGAATGTGGCCTGATCATCCGACCACTGAATGATATCCACCCGCTCACCGGCAAGCTCACTGGTAACCGCCTGTACTCTCGAACCGCGCATACCCACGCAGGTACCGATCGGATCCACGCGACTGTCATTCGATTTGACAGCGATTTTTGCTCTGGAACCAGGATCTCTCGCTGCTGCTTTGATTTCCAGAATCCCCTCTTCTATCTCGGGCACTTCAAGCTCGAACAGCTTGGCCAGAAACGCCGGTGAAGTCCTGGACAATACCAGTTGTGGCCCTCTCACTGACCGATCGATTCTCAGAAGATAGGCACGGACACGGTCGCCCATGCGCAGATTTTCATGTGAAATCATCTGGTCGCGTGGCAGAACTGCTTCGATCTTGCCAAACTCAATGATTGCATTTCCACGGTCCATACGCTTGATCACGCCGTACACCAGATATTCCCCGCGATCAAGAAAATCATTCAGATTCTGTTCGCGCTCGGCATCACGTATCTTCTGGAAAATGACCTGTTTGGCAGCCTGTGCACCGATCCGGTCAAAAGTGACATCCTCCATCAGCTCCTCTATATATTCCCCAGGAACAGCCTGTGGATTGCGCCCTACAGCCTCACTCACCGTAATTTGCCGCTCCGGGTGCTCTACCGGATCATCTGCAACGATCAGCCATCTGCGAAAACAGTGAAATCCACCGGTATCACGATCGATCGAGACACGCACGTCAATATCATCCCGGGTATGCTTCTTGGCAGCAGAAGCCAGCGCCATCTCGAGTGCGGTAAAAACGATGTTTTTATCCACGTTCTTCTCATGCGCCAAAGCATTGACCAACAGTAAAATCTCGCGGCTCATATTCCTCCAGCCCTATTTTTCAACCTCAAACCCATCGTCAGATCTACCAGAATCACAATTTTGGAATCAGCCGAGCCTTTTCCAAATTCCTCAATTCAATCTGCAACAATTCTCCATCAGCATTCAATGTCAGGACATCATCATTCATTTCGACCAATGTCCCCACAAAATTTCTTTGCCCATGCAAAGCAATTCGCAGCCTGATCCGCGCCGATTCCCCCATATAGCGAACAAAATCAGCCTTTTTCTTTAATGGTCTGTCCAGACCCGGAGAAGAAACCTCGAGCCGGTTATAATCGATATTCTCGACTGCCAGCAACTGACTCAAATGATTACTGATGGCAACACAGTCGTCGAGCGTTATCGACCCTTCTTTTTTATCTACAAATACCCGTAACAACCTTCCAGGAGCAGACTGCTCGATATCGACCAGCTCGTATCCCATGCCCTCAATCGTTGGTTCGAGCAGCTCAAACAATGACATAGTCTCACCACAAATAAAAAATGGGCTAACCAGCCCACCCTCAAAACCATGCTTGCCATTATAGCAAGGATTGCAACTCATAAAAACAGAAATTTATATTACTCCAATGTTTCCAATAGGTTATCAAAACCTTCCTTCAAGAATCCACTGATATGCAGTTTATCCCATCAACATAACCGGACACACCAGTACTCTTACCCAAACGGATAAAGTCATTTATTTTCAGAATTTCAGACAACGAAATCAAGACGGCAATATCGCAACTCCTGTACTGTCCCGAAACCGATCATAAACATTCTATTTTTTTCCGATCCAAGGTCAATGTGACAAATTGTCGCATTGACATATCGAACCCTCATATATTCCCCACAGCTGCAAGACAATCATCGACCCATAAAAACTCTCCGTTCATCCACCGATCGTCCTGAAATTTAACTCATAAAATACTGCAGACGCCCTGGCTACGGCAATTTGTCACCGTGGGACTAAACATCCAAGCTCGTCTGCCGCAACTCAAGATGTGCGGCAGGAAATCATTGCCGCCGCTAGCACGATCAGCATCGACATTATGGCAATGAATTGCATGCTGACGGTAAATGCGTACCGTGAGGCGGCAAGCAACTTGATCCTTGCGGGCTCAAGTAATTCGTCAGCAATGGCGATCGCCGCGCTCAGGGAATCATTTGCGTATGCGAGAGCGCCTTCCGGCACGCCCGGTAATGACTCAGGCGAAAACTCCATGCGGTAGATCAGGCTCGCGAGGCTGCCCAACAGGGCGATGCCCAGCGCACCACCGAGTTCGGAGCCTGTCTCGGACAAGGCTGCCGCAGCTCCCGCCCGCTCCGAAGGGGCTTGAGCGATAATCAGCTCGACGCTGAAGGTGAACAGCGGTGCCAGCCCCAGCGCCAATATCACTGTCCCAGTGATAATTACTTCCTTGTCAGACGAACCACCCACTTGCGTCAACAGGGCAAATCCCAATGCCGACAGCAGCAGGCCACAGGTGGTGATGAGGCGGGGATGCCAGTAGCGTGCGATGCGTGGCGCTGTGATGGAACCAATCATGAAGGCACCTCCCCAGGGCGCAAGCCAGCAGGCTGCCTTGAATGGCGAAAGATCGAGCACTAGTTGCAGGTACTGAGTCAGAAGGATTGAGAGTCCGAACAACACAAAGAAGCCGAATGCGTAGCTGAGCATGGCCGCGGAAAAGCCAGATCTGCTGAACAACTGCAGGTCCACCATGGGATAGGCCAGTCGCGTCTGACGATGCAGAAATACTCCGGCCAGCGCCACACCAACGACCAGCGACAAAACAGGCGACCAACTCAAGCCTTGTACTGCCCCCTCTTTCATACCGTACACAACAGCCAGTACGGCGCCTAGCGATAACAGTACGCTACACAGGTCGACACGGCCCGGGGCCGGATCGCGATATTCAGGCAGCAGCCAGGGACCCAGTGCCAACAACAGCAACATCGCAGGTACGGAGATGAGAAATACCGAGCTCCAATGAAAATGTGTAATCAGTATCCCGCCCAGCAAGGGGCCAATCACTGCTCCGGCCGAGAAGCTAGCCATCCAGATGCCGACAGCTGTCGTCCGTTCGTTCTTGTTGTGAAACATGTTGCGAATCAATGAGAGCGTGGACGGCGCCAGTGCTGCGCCAGCCACTCCGAGCAAGGCGCGAAGAAGAATCAAGGCACCGGCACTTTTGACCAGTGCAGCGAGAACCGAGATGATGCCAAAAGCCGCTGCACCAATCAGCAACAGTCGCCGTCGCCCGATGCGGTCGCCGATAGTACCCATGGTGATCAGGGAGCCGGCAACCATGAAGCCATAAATATCCACCATCCATAGCATCTGTGCGTTAGTGGCGTACAACGCTGCACTGATGGTCGGCAGTGCCAAGGTCATGATCGTCAGATCCATGGAGTACAGCAGACATGGCAGGGTGATCACTGCTAAACCGATCCATTCGCGCCGCGTGGCCTTGGCCGCTATGCTGGACACGGAATAGTCAGCTTGGGCGGCCATCTCTGGTAAAGCTTGACTGCCAGAAGCTCAGTCTCGACTTGCCGTCGGTGCCGTAATCCGCATAAGAATAACGCAGACATCACTGATATCAGATCAAGTCGGCCTTTCTGGGTGCCTCTATTTACGCTGAATTGAGTGATATTCATCACTGGTGTGGCGGCTGCTCTTTGCGACTTAGGTAAGACGAGTGGCGGCCTGCGATGACATCCATGCCGTGCAAGCGATAGAAAATGTCATAGCCGTGGCTTCTTCGCTCGCGCCAAGCCCGTCGGAGATAGGCCATGTCAAAGAGCCCAAGCTTATCAAGGCCACTATCCGGCTCCAACGAACTCTCCATCCGTACCTCAAATTCGGGTGACGCATATACCATCTGCGGCACTGGAAAGCCGATCTTCTTTCGGCTCGAGATTGCGCTAGGAAGCCAGGGCGACATCGCCTGCTTGAAGATCCATTTTTCCGAATCCTCATAGTGCTTAAGCCTCGGTAGAAAGGAAAACGCACTTTGAATGATCTGCTGGTCGGCTAGTGGGATTCTGACTTCAATACTGTGCGCCATGCTGGCCATGTCTACCTGACGATATTCGGAGACCACGCACTCGCCGTGATAATCGAGCAGGCAGATGAGCTGTTGACTGTCCTGCGTATCATGCGCGTACAGATCGAGATAGGGTTGCACGGCGGAGATGAAGGCGGCGCGAGCATCGACCTCGGGCATCAGTTGCCCGAGGTCGATATCTCCCACCGCATTGAAATAATCGAAATAGGCACCTGCCAACAGCCTCGAGGGGGTGGTTTTCAGCCTGTGTCCATGGCTATAACCATCGAACACCTCGTCCGGCCCGCTGCCACAAAACACCACGCGATGACCGTCGCCGGCGATTTGCTCGAACAGCATGAACAGACAGACCGCCTCGGGCGCACCGTTCGGTTCGCAGCACAGTGACCACCAGCGGTCCATGGCCTCGCAATAGGTCTGGCTCGTCACCTCAATTTCCCGGTGCTCCGTGCCGAAGGCCTCGGCCACCAGCCGAGAGTAGCTGAACTCGTTATGCATGATGGCACCTGTCCTCAACCCAGATTCGGGAAAACCGATAGCATAGGTGTGTAGTTCCAGGCCCTGGCTCCTAGCTCGAGCTACCACGCTGGACGAATCAATGCCACCGCTTAATAAATAGGCATACGGAACCTCCAGGTCAAAACAGCGCGTGCAGCCTGCAGCCACTGCGTCCCGAATACGTTCAGTGACTGCGGTGACATCCTGTTGCGATTCATCACCTATGACGATCTTGTGATAGCGCCGATGACGCGGGCGTTCACCCTGCTCGACGACCAGGTAACATCCAGCCTCAAGCTTCTTGATTTCGCGGATATGAGTATGGGGGCCAAACACGAACATGATGCCAGCGGCCTGAGCCAAACCTTCGCGGTCCCAGCTGAAGTTGAGATGCGAAACACGCAAAATGGTCTCAATATCCGAGGCAAAATACAGTTCGTCTCCGGTCCCAAGCGTGTAGTACAGTGGCTTTTGTCCCGTTGGATCCACAGCCAGCAGCGTTCGTCTGGCCCACCGATCGTGCAGACAGAAGGCAAACATGCCCTCGAGCATACTTAGCATGTCCAGGCCATGACGTTGGTAGATGGCGAGCAGGCTCTCGGTATCCGATTTGGTACGGAAGTGATAGTCTGGACACAAGCGCCGCAGATCGAGATGATTGTAGATTTCGCCGTTGAAGGTCAGGGTCAGCATGCCGTCAGCACTCTGCATCGGCATGTCTGCCTCAGAATTATGCATATCGTTCACGCGCAGACGAGTATTGCCCAGTATGACCCGTTCGTCCGCGATCACTGTGCCTCGGCTGTCCGGCCCGCGACGTTGCATGGCACCCGTTCGCACCATGTCCTCGACTACCCCAATGCGTAAGGTTGCCGGGGTCTCGCGACCAACGAATCCAGCGATTCCGCACACCTTAAGCCCCCAGTGCCGCAGAGTTTGCAACGTTGACGTGCTCTGCCTCGGGTGTCTCATAACCCTCGAACAGCGCGGGACGCATCTGCTCGATCCAGCTCAGATACAGTTCCACCCGATCACAGACGATGATTACAGCACTCTTGCGCTCTGTTTGCTCGGCATCAATGGCTCGCAGGTAGCGCAGCGCAGCTAGATAGGTGGCGCCACTGGAAGGACCTGCCATCACTCCATAATCACGGATTAGGGCGAGCATGCCATCAAGTGCCTCGCTCGCCGTGATGCCGACCAACTGGTCATACTTTTGCTCCTCAAAGGGGCCAACGTAGAACATCTCATCCATGTGACGGATGCCGGGGATGGCGCTGTCTTTGGTCGAAACGATACCGGACACTTTCAATTTCTCGTTCGCTTCCCGAAGGCGCCGGCTGATACCGATACTGGAACCCGCAGTGCCGACTGGCGCAAAAAAGTAGTCGACCGGGCCAAGGTCCTCCAGGATCTCCCGCGCCGTGGTGGCGTAGTGGGTGCAATCATTATTGGGATTGCGGTATTGATCGGTATAGAGATAACGATCGCGCTGTTCGTATGCGCGCGCATCGACGTACAGTAAGGCTGCCATGGCATCGGTGGGATCGACGTCTCTCGCCATCGATGAAACCTTGGCGCCCTGTACTACCAGCATGCGGCGCATCTCCTGAATACGGATACGATTGGTAATGGTTTCGAGGGCGCTGCCATGGATAGATGCCACGGCCTGAAGCGCACGCGCTGCATTGCCGCTCGATAGCTCCAACAGCTGCTTGTTACTGGACTGCAGAGTGCCCAAGTGCGGGCGTAGCATTGCCCATGCCGTCCGATCCTTGATCGAGCCAAACGGATTGAGGTGCTCGAGCTTGGCGTATAAGTCGATATTCGTCAGGCTAGTCTTGGCTGGGTTCAATTTCAAGATCGGCGTATTACCGATTAGATCGGTGATCGAATCGGCCACCAATCGTTTCCTGTTAGTGGCTATCTTGGCTGGCTCGTCATCGGCACGACAGATGGTCTCTGTCGAATCAGTGGCTTTCGATTGCCTCAGCAAGCTGAATATCAGCGAGATCAGAGAGAGGCCTGGCCGTTTCTCTGTCTGATATCGGAACCTGAAACCATGCTCGCAGACTCGATTGGGATCAATCATGTCATTGATAATGAAACCCAGGCTATTACAGGGCGCACTGCGGAAGATGAAGTGCTGGATATTGGTGAACTTCCGCAGATGGCGTAACAAAGGTTGCTTGTCGGCGATCCAGTTCGACACGAACACCAAGTCGCAATCGCTGAAATCGTACTTGCTGCCATCGACACAAATCATACGGACCAGATGGTCCAACCCCACCTTGGCAATCAACTCCGTGGCGAAGGCGGCGGATCTGGCGTGAGGATCCAACACCACCACCTGATAGCCGAGTCGTTGCGCTAACAGCATGGCCGGGAGCGGCAGCGCGCCACCGCCTATGTAGCCAACGCGACAGCATTGAGTGGCACCGGGCGGATAAGTAGATTCAGTACAGGAGTGCAGTTGGCCTTCTCGTTCGAGCCAGGTCAGCTCGTCCTCCATCAGGCTCTGGTAAATTTGTCCATGGTAGGCACGATAGATTTTGCCGAAGGTCAGGTTAGATTCTCCTAATAAATTTTCTGCAATCCGGCATTCTTCGAGAACACCGGCGTCGCAGGAGATAGGAAAGATGTCGCGGGCCAGCGCAAGAATGTCCGCGTCAGCGGCGATCACGCTCGCGTCGCTAACCGACACGTCGGAGCTAGCGATGGAGTACAATTTGTAGCGGGCTTGATGAAACTGCGCATTCTCCGGACCACAAGCACCGAATGCGAGTATGCATTCTCCAGCTTCCAGGATGCGCCGTTTCAGATCGACGGTGCTGTCAGATAGATAAATGTTTTTCATAATCGGTAACTCGCTAATCCTGTTTAAGATGATGGGAGTGAAAATGGCACAAGAAGGTGGTCACTAAAGATCTGTGTAGTCCCTTTCATCGTACCTTCTCACAGCGGAAGGCATAGTTGTGGACATACTCCGCGTCGACATGATTAATAACCTTCTGGTACCATGCACTCGGCTTGGAGAGCGAGGTGTAGCCCTTGGGCACGATGCGCTTGATGCTGGTCTTGAAGCCGGCCCCGATGAAGGCATCAGCGATATCATCCAGGGTGTGCTCCTTGACCTTGATGGCAGCGAAGCGATTGATCGCCGTTCGTATTTCGGTACCGGCAGCATCGTTCATGTAGTCTGGGTGTGTGGCGAAATAGATACCACCCGGCTTCAGTGCTCGGTATATCTGTTGAGCATGGTCTCTCAGATCTTCTATCAGATAGATCACCGCCGTGCTGATAGCAATATCGAACCGGTTCTCAAAATCGACCATAGTGTCGGTGGCAATATATTCGATCGGACGATCACCACATCGCGAACGGGCGACTTCGATCGAACTGCGGGCCAAATCGACGCCAATGGCCTGGCGGAATTTGTGCTCGTCGTACAGCTTGCGCAGGAATCCGCCTTGGTTGCAACCAAAATCCAGCAGGATTTTGCCCGTAAGGCTGACGTCAAAGGTCTGCAAGGCAACTCGTTCCCAGAACTCGCCATGCTCGTCCTCCATCGACTGGTCACCAACATCGGGTTCAGTCCACCACTGTTCAATCATTTTCATGAGTTATATCTCCTTTTCATAAGCGGTAAGACAGCGTTAGTAAAAATGTGCGCGGCGGATTGGGGATTAGGGTGTAGTTGTAGACACCGCTCGAGCCGCCGTAGTAGTACTTGGTGTCGAACAGATTGTTGACGTTAAACTGGGCACGCCAGTTACCAGTGTCGTAGTAGGCGGTGGTATCCATGCGTACGTAGGCACCCAGTTTGTGGGAATTCGGCAGAGTTGCCTGGCGCGATGAGGCAGCATAAATGCCACCGCCCACACCGAGGCCTTGCAGAACACCACCGGGTTCGTAGGTCGTCCACAGATTGCCGCTGTGCCGAGGCACATCGGGCAGCTTATCGCCGACCGGGAAGAAGCCATCCGCTTTCACTTCGGCGTGGGTATAGGCATAGCTGGCAATTACCTTCCAGCGCCGTGTCAACTCACCACTGACATCAAGTTCGAAGCCGTGGCTGGATTGACGTCCTGCAAGAATGTTTCGTAAGGGGTCGTTCGGATCGCTGGTCAGAATGTGACGGCGGGTTAGCTGGTAGGCTGCTAGCGTAGCGTTCAGTCGCCGGTCAAAAAAGTTAAATTTGGTACCAATTTCTTTCTGGGTACCAACTTCCGCGTTAAACACGCTGGCATCGATGCTTCGTGTAATATTTGGCGAGTGCGACCGACCCACACGGGTGAACAACGCAACTGTCGGATTTAACTCCCACACCGCACCGACCTGCCAAGACAGCGTCATCTGGTTCGCGCTATTCGTATAACCGCTGCTCTCGGCTTCGTTATGAAAACGATCCAGTCGAAGACCGGCTAACAGCTTCACTGCAGATGTCAGTGTCAATAGGTCCTGTGCATAAATTCCAATATCGTCTCCCCGGCCCTCATTATGACCTTCGCCCGGAATGATAGGCTCGTGATGAGCAGGACGCATGCCAGGATCAAACAGGTCGAGGATAAAACCCGTTTGGTCGGTATTGTTAAATCCGTTTACAACCTTTCTGTATTCCGTGCCGAATAGCAAGTTGTGCTCAAAGCTCCAGGTATGGACCTGTCCGCGCAACTCAGCTTGAACGGCATGTCCGCGAGACCACTCATGGCCATTCATGTAATGGGTGAAGTGTAGCTTATTATCGCCAGTGTACAGGTAGTTGTCAGGAAAGGACTGGGTCGAATCCTGAGTGGCTCTGTGGTACTGTGCGGCGATCCGAAGGCCCCAGGTCTGGCTCAGCTGGTGATGGAGGATAGCAGTACCCACGTAAGTCTCGTTGAGTCCGCTATCGCCTGGAAGGTCAGGGTAGTCCCCTTTGCGCAGCCCGAAGTAACGGGTACGAGAGAGGTGACGGAAGTTCGGCAGATTAGGCAGGCCGAAGTCGAATAGATCCTGGTCGAAGCGATTGTATTCCCCTAGTAACTCGACACTGGTTCTTTCCCCTTGCCAGGATATTGCCGGGGCTAGGGAATATGATTCGAAACTGCCACCATCACGAAAGGTATCGTTGTTCTCGTACGCACCGTTCAGTCTCATGGAAAAACCTTTACCCAGGACGTGGTTGATGTCAAAGGTCGGTCGCCATTGCTGGTAATTCCCCCACAGCAGATTGATTGCACCATAATTGTAGTCGAGCGGCCGTTTTGAAACCGTGTTAACTTGGCCACCTAGCGAACCAACACCGCCATAGAGCGTACCGGACGGCCCTTTCATCACTTCGATCCGTTCGATGTTCTGCACATCGCGAGTAACCAGGTTGCCGTTGTATTGGAATCCATCGCGACTGCTGCTGTGGGTAGTGAAGCCGCGAATATTGAAGAACATTCCGCGATTTCCACCGTAGCTGGCTTCGGTCTGCACACCGCTGACGTTTTCTAGCAGTTGGCCAGGCTGGCTCACTGCGCGGTCGCGCAACACTTCTTGCGGTACCACTTGGATTGAGACGGGGATGTCGCTCAGAGGCAGATCCGTCCTGGTGAGACTGTCAGCGCGGTTAGTAGTGTAGCCGCTCCATTCAGGATTGGCAGAGGCGCCGGTGACAGTCATTTCCGGTAGCTGCTGCACTTTTTTTACACTTTCCGATTCCTGCACTAAATATCGACTTTGTTCTGTTTTCTGAGCCTGGAAACCACTGTCTGCTAACAAATAAGTAAGCGCTTCATCAGTTGTGTAGCTACCTTTCTCAGGTTTCTTAATCTGCAGATCCATAACCTGAGCCAACCGGTCTAACGCCTGTGGTAATGGCGCAGCTGGCAAATCAAGTACCGCCGATGCGGCATAGAGCAATGCGCTCATAGTTAGCAACGCAACAGCGAAAATAAATTGAAACAACCCTCTAATCTGTACAACTACGTCGTCTATCATGCGATAACACATACGCAATTGCGCATGTTGAATACGTAACTGATCAAATACCTGTTCACCCTATCCGCATTGCTCAAAACCATGGAACCACCTTTCAGTATTTCAATCGAATAAAAATTATTTCAACTTCTGTTAACAAATACTTTCAATCGAACATCTTTTTTAGAAGCTAAACCCGGAGATTCATATCGTCAATGTGACAAATTGTCGCGCGACAATTTGTCACACCTGTTGTCGAGCGTAATGAGCATGAACCTGGAAACCGCAGTTGATCGCTTATCAACCTTTGGAAACCACGATGGATAGTGAGCTTGCTGCCTTTGCTCATGCTAACCTGGTGGGTGAGATCGCTACGCACCCGCTTGCACGCCTGTCGTGCTGCCTGGCTTCGTTGCTCCTCGTTGCAGGGAATGACCATGCACCTCGTCGCGCCTTGCCAGACAGCACGACAGACGCATACTCGGGCGCATCCAACCGCGGTTTCCAGGTTGAATGAAGAATTAGAAAATAGTGTTTTTACATCGTCACCTTTATGCGTTTGTTGTTAATAACCAACCAAAAATAAGGATTTATTAACGCAAAGAAGTGGTAGCTGAGGCGACAACGCTCCTGACCGATGAAGATCAAAAGAGGAGAATTTGGCCAGATCAGGTGCTGGCGTGCCGGATGAAATGAAACTGTTGAACTGGCTGAATATCAGGATAAACTGGCACGGCGGAAAGAAATTGGGCGCCCTCCCCTGCATCGCCCGTAGCCGAGTCGACAAACAAAGACCAGATCAACCTGACAGACGAGGAATCGCGCATCATGCCCGTTTCCGGCGGTGGATTTGAACAGGCATACAACACGGGCAACCGTTGTACGGGCAGCATGCTGGTTATCGCACCGGCAGTCACGACCGGGAACAGGTCAAACCGATGCTCGATCAGCTGACACAATTACATGCCGCACTGGGAAAGATCGAATATTTACTGACCGACAACAGTTTTTACAGCGCAGCCAATGCAGCAGCCTGTGAAGCACACGGCATTGAACCACTGATGGCAGTCGGACGCGAATCACACCACCCCGGCCCGTTTGAACGGTTCCCGAACCGCCTGCCTTGCCGGACAATGCCAGCCCGGCACAACGCATGGCGCACAAACTGAAAAGCCAGGCAGGACGCAAACTGTACGTACTGCGCAAACAAACCGTCGAACCCGTGTTTGGCATCATCAAATCCGTGATGGGATTCCGGCAATTCTCACTGCGTGGCCTGGATAAGGTCAAGGGAGAATGGACCCTGGTTTGCCTGGCCTGGAATTTGAAACGTATGGCCGCATTGCATCTTCAAATGGGAAATTGAACAAAAAAACAGGGGGAAAACCGTCAAAAATGACCTTTTTGACATCTTTCTCAGCAAAATACCACTTTGTGTTGTTTAAGCAGGAATTAAGCCCGACAGGCTGCCAGGCAATAGTTATCCCCTCAAATCAATTAATCGTCAATGCGACAATTTGTCGCATTCTAAATTAATGGAATTGAAAGGATAATCAGTATATAGCACTGGTGCTGTGTTTGGGCACCATCGTAATTGAAGTTAGTTAAATAATTAATCATACATGATGACATTAGAACGCTCTTTTTGGGTTAGGTTGCATCGTTGGGCGGGAGTGTTTATGGCTGGCTTTCTAATTATCGTGGCGACGACAGGCAGCCTGCTAGCATTCTATCCGGAGTTGGAACGCTTTATCAATCCTCAGTTCTATCCAAAACAGGTTTTAGCAAATAAACTTGATATTGCAACATTGGCTGAACTTGCAGAACAGAGAATCCCGTATGGGCGGGTTGATCATGTCGTATTAGAAGGTGATCAGGAAGCTACTGTAATCTATATGAGTGCAAGATCGGACGGAAACGGCCAATCGAACAAACTCGGGTTCAATCAACTGATTCTCGATCCTTATACCGGAGAAGAACTGGGGCGGCGCCAGTTTGGGGCGATTTCCGAAGGAATGATCAATTTCATGTCTTTCGTCTATGACCTACATTCTACACTTGCTTTGAGTTCATTTGGTATTTGGATACTAGGTAGCTGTGCTCTGATCTGGACAATTGACTGTTTCGTCGGATTCTATCTGACCTTGCCACAGCGGCGCAGACAATCTCCAAAATCCTCTCCTGATCAGAACAGCTGGTGGCAACGCTGGCAGCTTGCCTGGAAAATCCGCTGGCAATCGAGTCGCTATAAACTCAATTTCGACCTGCATCGCGCCAGTGGTCTATGGCTGTGGCTGATTCTGCTCACTTTTGCCTGGTCCAGTGTCTATATGAATTTGTGGGATACCGTGTATACCTGGACCACTCGTGCAGTGATGGAATACAAGGCACCTTGGACTGAGTTGCCTCAGCGAGAAACCCCTCTGGCAACCCCTGAGATTGGCTGGTGGCAGGCGCAATCCACCGGTGAAAAACTGATGGCTGAACAGGCGGATAAACATCATTTCACAATCGATCAGGTGCTTGCATTAGAATTGAATCGCATGAACGGTACTTATGTCTATACCGTACGTAGCTCTAAAGACATTCAGGACAAACGAGGCAAGACAAGTATATTTTTTGATGCCAATTCGGGCGAGCTCAAATTGGCGTTGCTACCGAGCGGCCAGTATAGCGGTAATACTGTAACCACCTGGCTCACTGCGCTGCATATGGCTAATGTATTCGGATTGCCGTACCGTATTTTTATCTGTGTGCTTGGCTTGGTTATTGTCATGTTGTCGGTGACTGGAATCATTATTTGGATGAAGAAACGGCATGCGCATTTCATTAGAAGGAAAATATTAACGTAATCAATATAATATGTTGTGCTGTTGATACCGTGTTTGCGACAAGGTTCAGCTACCAGCACACCACTCTCACTCTCTTTGAGCACTCTTACGATCTGTGATTCTGTAAATCTGTTTCTCTTCATCAAGATCCTCATACAAAGAGGATCCTAAAATTCTACTCAAAAATATCTACAAAGAAGAGAAGCTTACGTCAATGCTAATGCCACTCGTGAAACTATGCAGCTTCAGAAGAACTGGATATTACGAAAAAAGAACTCTTCGGAAATTTTGGGGCGGCCTATCTTAATAAGCATATCGACAGGAAAATCCTTAGGGAGATATTCGGGCGGGAAATCTGATCCATACACACTGCACAATCAGTTATTGTAGTTGCAGCTTAGTCTGATAGTTACCTGATTTGACAATACGTCTGTCAGATCAAATTCAATTACTCAATCTGATATATTTCCGGCAAAGCCCAGACCGCTGGATACCGCTCTCGGTCTATTCAAGAAACACTATAATCTGGCTAATCTGGCTGTTGGTTGGTATAACATGATTTCCTCATACAGAATCTCCCGCATATAAACTACGAGAAAACTCTACTTCTGAGCTTCGCTACTTAATGAAAGGATTACCTAGGATACGGTCATCAAGGATCCCGGCAAACTACCCATAGAGATAACTGTTAAACAAAGTAAGGAACTGAAACATTACAAATCTACGGGACAAATCGGGGAAGGAGAAGGCACCAAAGCCGGAACAGCTTTCCACCTCAAGGATGGGTCGATGATCTACGTACCGGAGCAGGAGCAATAAAGTCAGAATCCGGGCAAACGGTCAGGGCTCCACTTTCTTATCTGTAACATATTCCATGCGGATCTCCAGGGAGATCTGCACGAGGTGAAGTATAAAATCTATGACTGCAGCCGGATGATCGGTTTGATCGTGATGCCCTTTTCACTATCCTCAGCGGCCTGATTGATCTGATCAAGGGAATAAAACTTCACCGGCCTGTCGAAAGGAAATTTCCCTTGTTGATAGAGCTCGACCAATGTCGGAATAAAGATATCCGGTTTGCTGTCCCCTTCGACGATCCCGATGATGCGCTTTCCTGTCGTCATTACGCCGTTGACATCGAAGCTCGCCTCAGTACCCAGTGCAGGAGCGCCGACGATACCGCATGCCCCCCGGATCGCCAATGCATCGATGGCCTGGCGCAATACGGCCGGGCGTCCACTCGATTCCAAAGTGAAATCAGCACCTCCTCCGGTAATCTTGTGAACCGCTTCAACAGGATCCGTTTCGTGGCTATTAACGGTATGGGTTGCGCCAAGTTCCATTGCCAGTGCCAGACGTGATGGAACCACATCGATAGAAATAATTGTCGTGGCACCGGCAGCACGTGCCGCCATGATCGCACTCAGTCCGACTGCGCCACCGCCAAAAGCCGCAAAACTGCTGCCCGGGCTGACCTTGAGTGCATTGATGACCGCTCCGGCACCGGTTTGAATGCCGCAACCCAGTGGCCCAAGCAGTTCCAGTGGTGCAGTTTCAGGTACTTTGATCACATTGCGTTCATGTACCAATGCAAATGTGCCAAATGATGATTGCCCAAAAGTTTGAATGCCGCAACCCAGTGGCCCAAGCAGTTCCAGTGGTGCAGTTTCAGGTACTTTGATCACATTGCGTTCATGTACCAATGCAAATGTGCCAAATGATGATTGCCCAAAAAAGTGATCGTGAACCGGCTCCCGGGCATCATTTGCCCGATAAGTTGAGGTACTGCCGTCTTCACGTGCACCACCGAAATTCAATGCATAAAAATGCTCACAATAAGTCAGATCGCCGCGCAAACAAGGTCTACAATGGCCGCACCACATGTAGGTAAGCACGACGTGGTCGCCCACCGCCACCTTCTTTACACCATCGCCTATCTGTTCAACGATCCCCGAACCTTCATGCCCGAGAACCACCGGTAACGGTACCTCATAGAGCTGATCGCGGGCCACCATGTCGGTATGACACATCCCGGTTGCTACGATGCGCACCAGTACTTCATCGGTACGCGGTGCTTCCAGCATCAGATCTTCAATCTGAAAGGGCCCACCTTTCTGGTGAACCACTGCAGCTCTGATTCGTCTCATCTGTACTCCTCACTTTGAGACAGTCGTTTTCTGTACAAAGAGCAAATAAAGTTAACGAATGCCTGATTTTCCCGGTGCCAGAATCCCGTTGGGATCCAGTGCTTTTTTAAGCGTTTTGTGAACGCTTCTCTGTACCGGGCCATAGGTTTCAGCCACCTTATCCATGAACGCCGTATTGACCCGATAAGTTCCATACCCGCGTGCAGAAAACTCGGTCAGTAACTCGTCAAAACACTGATAGGCTGCTTTCGTCTGCTCTGCATCAGTCTTGTCATACAGGACGTCGACGATATGGTGCATATCACGCATCCCGACGATAAATTCACCGGAATAATCCAGCCCGTACTTGGCAAGAATCTGCTTGGTCAGCGCCATCTGCTTGAGTGTTTCGCTTCCTCGCGCCTGAGAAACAGGTGCGAACCACATCGACCCGCCACCTCCACGCCAGTTATACAGCGAAAATTCCGTAAGTGTCATTTCTCCACGCATGAGCTTGGCGCGATAAGCAAATGCAGGATCATCCGCCGCTTCCTGCTCCGTCAGGATTCTGGCTTTGCCCGACTGACCAAATGCCTGTGTCACGATCTTCCAGTTCACGTCGATCTGTTCCTGCGTGCCATAAAGCGCCGCATACACATTCCAGATTCCGAGTTTATGATCTTTCATAATCTGGTAAACCGCCTCATCCGGAATCGAACCCGATCCGCTCACATAATCACCACGCCGCGCTTTCACAGGTGCTTCGTACAGTGCATGTGCGATGACGACCGCATTCGGGATGACTCCACTGATACGCAGCGGACGGATCGTTTCCACGATTTCCACGATGTCTTCTTCGTGTTCGTACTGAATTACGAATGGCTTGAACGCCGGTGGTTCAGGCATCAGCCAGAATCCGAATTTGGTAACGATGCCATAGTTGGATTGCGTAAAAATACCATCTAAATAGGGGCCATATCCCCATTTGAATACCTGCCAGGTATTAGAGTTAGGCATCGATCCCATCCCTGTGCGCAGCACTTCACCACTGGCAAGCACGACTTCCATACCGCAAGCGAACAGAAAATGTTCCCCATAGGGCGTATACCCGACACCACGATCCAGCGTATTGCCAACCGGCCCGGCAATAGCTGAAGGCGCAGGCATGGATAACCACAGACCCAGTTTATGTTCTTTGATGTAATCGTAGAGCTGCTGGTAAGTCACCCCCGGCTCAACCAGAGCAAAAGCCAGATCCTTATCCACTTCGAGGATACGATTCATACGTTTGAGATCAAGCACTATCTGACCGCGTTCTGCCGGGGCTGCCGAACCATAGCCTAAATTCTTGCCGGTGGAAATCGTCCAGATCGGTATCTTGTACTGATTACAAACCGCAACGATTTTCTGGATCTGTTCAACCATTGTCGCCAGCAATGCCGCGGAAGGCGTATGCTCGGCATCAGGAACCGGCATCATCGTCTTGGTATAGGGTGCGAGTTGTTCCGCACTGGTGAGTACGGCATCATCGCCCAGTATTCTACGGAAACGACTGACGGCCGCATCAAAATCTTTTTCTGATACGCCTTTTGGCAATGCAATATATTTACTGGCCATGCTGTGTTCTCCCTACACGTCGATTACAAACGAGACGAAATTTACTCCCGGCAACCCTTTATGGTCCAGATAGTGCTGGCTCGACCGATGTACGAATGCGCGCTCGGAACATGATTCCCGGTTTATTTTCATCCCCAGCGCAGCTGCCGCAATTGCATAGCCAGTAGCTTCAACCCAGTTATCGGATCGCGGATATTTAATTGTTGTACTATCTGCTGTTTTATCCCGACTGGCAGTAGCGGTAATGGTCCGGGAAAATAGGGATTCCTGATTTTTTGATGTTTCCCAGCCGAGTAACCGGCCGGCTTCCGGAAGCGATACGCCAGCACAATACAAACGGGTTGCAGGCTGATCAGCCCGGTGATACGACAAAAATTCCGAGAGAGACAGTGCCTCATTCTCCGTACTTTCTCCCGCTGTTTGCGTGAGAAAGCGCTCGACAATCGAGAAACTGTACCGTTCATGTGCCAGCATCGATGCCAGCAACTCTCCTGCACTATATGCCGGTGATGCCGCGGCCCACACATGACGCAACGGCAGAGCAGTATGATTACCGGATACAAAAGTATGCGCACCTGAAACCAGCAGGCGCGCGGTGGAATTTCGTACCAGTTCAGCAAATATGGCTGCATAAGCATGATCCATGATAGCGATCCAGCGTGTATTCCGCGATTGCATCAGCAAATCGACCAGATGCAAAAAACCGGTTGATAGCTCACTTTCGAACCGGAATACCGGTAACGTACCATGATGGCGGCTGCCATGGCTGAAACAGGCAGACTGCACACCTTTTGCAAATGATTCAGCACCGATGGTGTTTCCCAGCAGTAACCGGCAATTCCGTGTGCTGTCGAGAAACGATCCCATCGATGTTGCTTGAGCAATTCCAGGAACACCAAGAGCCAGACAGGTTCCACCGGCAAACATACCTTTGATGAAGTCACGTCGAGTTTCATCCATGGAGCAGGGCCTCCTTCAATACTGAGATGCTTTCTGAGAAATGAAATCTGCTACTTTTGCCAGTGACTCATCGTCGATTTCAGAAGAGCGAAAAGCAGGCATAGCCCGGCTTCCATTACGAACGATCGTACGGATATAGATTGCAGGAAGTTCACGGTTACGAATTTGCGGTCCGACATTGGCTTCATGACAATAAGCACAGATTTTGGCATAAATTTCTGCACCATCCTTCCACGCAAAACCGGTACCGAGCTTCTCTTCTTGTGCCGACCATGCACTGTTCATTAATATGGCAGTAAACAGCAGACTAGATACCGCAGCTTTTAATTTCAGTTTTTTCATACGGATTCTCCACTGAGTTTCATCACGATTCCAAATCATTCCAGGCCGATGATACTGAATTCGCATATTCCGTCAGCAGCCCTACTGCCAGAGAAAGCTCGTTACTTTCCTGCCCATGACTTCCCCATTGAATACAGTCTGCGCTGTCGGGGTATCAGCACAAGCAACCCCATAGCAGACATGCAATGGTAACAAGTGTTCTTCTCTTGGATGGCAGAATCGGGCAAAGGGTGCCTTTTCCCACTCGATCAATCGCTGTTCACGCGCTTCAGGCGCTATTGCCGGATGGGTGCATGTTTCAACCAGCCAGTCATCAAATGCCTCATTTTCTCCGTGGCCATCAACCGTGTTCGAGAAAAATGCTTTCAAATTGTGAAATGACATGCCTGAACCGACGATCAGAATATTTCTGCTTCGCAAAGCGGTAATGGCTTTACCAAGCGCAATATGCATCTGGGGATTCAGGTTATTTAACAACGACAGCTGGACACACGGAATCTGAGCCTGTGGAAACATCAGCTTGAGCGGGATAAACATCCCGTGATCGAAACCACGTTGTTCATCGAGTTTTGCCGGAATACCGTTTGCTGTTAACAAAGTATAAATTTCATTCGCCAGCTCAGGATGACCAGGTGCTGCATATTGAATTTCGTAAGCCGCAGCAGGAAATCCATAATAATCATAGATCATTCCGGGTTGACTATTGCTCGTTATCGTTGCCTGTTCCTCTTCCCAGTGGGCACTGATAATCAGAATTGCCGATGGCTCACCCAGCTCAATCGCAATTTCCTTCAGAAAGGAAACCATCTTCTCATGCCCTTTGTCACCTAGGACAGGTAACGGTCCACCACCGTGCGGTAAGAATAAAACGGGCGCAAGTGCTTGTGATACCCGACTCATCATTAAAAGCCATCCGTTGACAGAAAATACGAGTGTTGCCGGTCTAGTGTACTCCATCGATCAGGAAAGGTAAGTACTTCAAACCTACCCGATCAAATCAGGGAAGGAAAAAACCCGAGCCGGGGTGTTTATGCACCAATCATGAATCAGTTGACATTACGCAGCTCCACCTTTACCGGAAATCATGTTTTCTTCGGTGTATGATGACAGCAGAATTGTCTCGTTGTCTTCTGGTATCACCTTTTACAAAATCTGCGGTAATGTTCACCCCATCGAGAGATCAGGCACGCCAGCTGTTTTTTGATACCTGGCAGAAATATCATCGGAAAGAGCCGTTATCCGGCATGGAAACCATTGCACTGGAAGTCATTCTGCAGCATCCGGAATATCATTCCATACTGCAGAACGTAGAACGTTATCTCGACAAAGATTTCCCGCCTGAACTGGGGGAGACGAATCCCTTTTTGCACATGAGTATGCATGTCGCCATCCGCGAACAACTGGCCATCGATCAACCTGTCGGCATCCTGCAGCGTTTTAAGCAACTGAAAACCAGATTGCAGGGAGATGAGCACGAGGCGATGCATCACGTAATGGAATGCCTTGCAGAGATGCTCTGGCATTCACAGCGTAACCAGACTGCACCTGATGCCGGAATTTATCTTGAATGTATGGATAAACGCATCGGAAACAAATAAAAAACGGAGTGCACCCCAGCTCCGGGACACACCCCGCTTCTCAGCCTCCGTATAAATAACGGAAGTGGTTTTACCTCTTGACTTGCAGTCCTGACTGACTGGAATAGTAAAATGCTAAATTGTCGATATCTTCCGCACTCAAGGCAGCTGCCATACCGGCCATGACCGGATCTTTACGCACGCCTGATTTGTAATCTTTCAATACTTTCTCGATGTAGGTTCTGGGCTGGCCGCCAATTTTCGGAAACATCGGCACTGGACTGTTGCCATCCACACCATGACAGGATGAGCATATTTCCTCTGCTTTCTTTTTCCCGGCTTCAATATCTGCTGCACTTACCTGTCCCGATAAAAAAAATATCAACCCGCTGACTGCGGCCACCAAATAGCTTTTCATGTTGTTTATATCCCCCTGGATTAAGAAGAGTAATCAATTACCGGCGTAATAAGCAGCCAACGCATCGATATCTTCATCGGAAAGTGTCCCTGCAATACCAACCATGGTTGGATGGTTACGCTCTCCGGATCTGTAATCTTTCAGTGCTTTGACCAGGTAAACTGAATGCTGCCCGCCCAGTTTCGGCACATGATAAACATGTGGGTACGCAGTACGATATCCTTCTATACCATGACAGCCCTGGCACATGACAATTTTGCTCTGGACCGAATCAGCATTCCCGGCTGCATCTGCCATGCCGGAAAACGACAGAATCATGCCAGAAGCGATAAGTAGTTTAATGGCTGCTGCCTTTTTCACTTTTGCATCCTCCTCTCAAAAAAAGCGAACTTTAAACGATGGGGGTCGTTTAGTCAATGAAGCCTATCGCTATGTCCCTGTTGTGTATAAGGAAATTTATTTTTCTAGTTCTTCTTGCGTGCTGATTCTGCCATGGCCTGCTTATGTTCCAGCGCCTCCCAGCGAATATAGTATAGCGATAGTTCCTTTTCCAGCGCTGCAGCACGCACCTTCAATTCCATTGCTTCATTATGGTTATTCTTGTAAAGGGCAGGATCACTCAGTTTCCGGGTAACCACGATCTGTTCTTGTTCGAGTACATCGATTTTCCCCGGTAATGCTGCGAGCTCATTTGTCTCCTGATAACTCAAACCGGCAGGAGGGGATGATTTGTCTTTCCCGATCTGACCAGACCCAACTGTCGGCACGGGAGAATTACTGTTCTCTTTCCGGATTGCTTTCGTAGCTGATCTGGATTGCAGCCATTCCTGATAGCCCCCTGCATATTCACGCACATACCCGTTTCCTTCAAACACGATGGCTTGAGTGACCACATTATCAATGAAGGCACGATCATGACTGACCAGAAAAAGTGTACCGGTATAGTCCTGCAATAACGTTTCCAGTAATTCGAGCGTCTCGATATCGAGATCATTGGTAGGCTCATCCAGAACCAGCACATTGGCCGGACGCGTAAACAGGCGAGCAAGCAGCAACCGGTTGCGTTCACCACCAGACAGGGATTTCACGGGTGATCGGGCACGCTGAGGTGGAAACAGGAAATCCTCCAGATAACTGATGACATGCCTGCGCTTACCATCGATTTCAACAAACTCCGAGCCCTGGCTGATGGAATCGACCAGCGTCATATCTTCACTCAGCTGTTCTCGTAACTGGTCAAAATAGGCAATAGATAAACGGGTTCCCAGCTGAACCGTCCCATTATCCGGCTGCAATTCACCCAGTATCAGTTTCAGCAGAGTAGACTTACCAGCACCATTGGGGCCCAGCAATCCGACACGATCACCCCGCATGATGCGGCAGGAAAAATCCTGAATGACGGTTTTATTTCCGAAACGTTTGGTTACATGCTCCAGTTCCGCGACCAGCTGCCCGGAATGCTGCCCGGTATCCACCCGGAAATTGACATTACCGACCCGCTCCCGCCGGGCGGCACGCTCCAATCTCAGTGCTTCCAGCCTTCTCACCCTGCCCTCGTTACGAGTACGTCTGGCCTGAATGCCTTTGCGTATCCAGACTTCTTCCTGATCCAGTACCTTATCGAACTTTCTGTTATGAATCGCTTCGACTTCCATCAACTCGGCTTTCTTTTGCTGATATGCAGAGAAATTACCGGCAAAACTTTTCAGCTCACCGCGATCCAGTTCAACGATACGGGTCGCCACGTTATCCAGAAAACGCCGGTCATGGGTAATGAAAATCACGCTGCCGGGAAAATTCTGCAATGTTTCTTCCAGCCATTCGATGGAGGAAAAATCCAGATGATTAGTGGGTTCATCCAGCAACAGCACGTTTGGCGATACAACCAGTGCCCGTGCCAGCGCCACCCGTTTTCTGGCCCCCCCTGACAATGTGCCCGCAATGGCATCTTCCGGCAGTTCGAGCCGGTTGATCACTGTTTCCACCTTATGATGCAGACTCCAGCCATTTTGGGCTTCCAGCACTCCCTGCAAATGCTGCATGCGATCGAGCAGTGCTTTGGTATCCGCCCCCTCCTCTCCCAGTGCGTGAGAAACTTCATGATAATCCAGCAGAGTCTGCGCCAGCGTACCCAGGCCGCGCGCCACTTCGGCAAATACGGATGCGCTCTCATCCAGCGTCGGTTCCTGCGGGATGTAGGCGACATTCATCCCTGGCGCCACCCACAGTTGTCCATCATCCAGCTTGATCTCACCTGCCAGAACGCGTAACAGGCTGGATTTACCGGCACCATTGCGCCCGATCAGCCCGATCCGTTCACCCGGGTCGAGTTGAAGCGCGGCATGATCGAGTAAAGCATGATGACCAAAAGCCAGGCAGGCGTTGTCGAGCGTAAGAAGTGGCATGGCAGAATTATTGATAACGAGACAGGTTAACCCTGGCGCTATTATATACCGTCACCGACCATGGGGTTTCAGTCCGCCAGCAGACAACCGCAATTCCACTGAATTTGCCATGGGCCGGTACTGCCGGAGTATTTGACACATCAACCTCATTCCCTATACCTTCTTCCTCTCAAGAACGCTTTCTCTTTCGAACAATCATGCCCTCAGAAAAAATTGCACTGACCCAGACGGTACAGAAAGGCGGGTGTGCTGCCAAGGTTGCAGCAACGGAACTGCGCCGGATTTTGCAGCAGGTCGGTTTTCCAGCTGCGCACCCCGCACTGATGGTGGATGGCCGGTATTTCGACGATGCTGCCATCTACCGGGTCAATGAAGAAACTGCTCTGGTACAGACGTTGGATTTCTTCACGCCAATCGTCGATACCCCGAAGCTTTTCGGTGAAATCGCTGCCGCCAATGCGCTCAGCGATGTTTATGCCATGGGCGGCAGACCGGTGACAGCCATGGGTATTCTGGCATTTCCGCTGGCGGCTCTGCCCGAACAGGTCATCGTCGATGTTCTGCAAGGCGCCAGCGACAAGATTGCCGAAGCTGGTGCCAATTTCGTTGGAGGCCATTCGATCGACGATGACACCCTGAAGTTTGGCCTGTCGGTCACCGGGTTTGTCAATCCTCGTCAGGTATGGACCAACGCTGGCGCCAGACCCGGAGATCATCTGATTCTGACCAAGGCGCTGGGAACGGGCACCATGACAGCCGCAGTGAAACGACAGCAACTGCGTGAGGAAGACATCATCGAAGCGCTCGATAGCATGACAGCCATCAATAACGCTATCGACTGCATGTCGCCGGATTTACAGGCATCCATTCACGCTGCCACCGACATCACGGGATTCGGTTTTTCCGGCCACGCCATGCAACTGGCGAATGCCAGTGATGTCACCCTGTGCATCGAAACCGGCAACCTCCCCCGGTTTGACAAGACTTTCCATTGCCTGGAAAACGGTTGCCTGACCAAAGCACACCGGACAAACGCGGAATACACCACACCACACATCGACGATTCAACACTGGATGCGCTGCATAAACTACTGATCCATGACCCGCAGACCAGCGGCGGTTTGCTGCTGAGTGTAGCACCCGAAACCAGTCAGACCATGCTGCAGGCGTTGCACACCCGGTTCCCGTCTGCCGTCATAGTGGGAACCGTTCACCCCCATCAAGACAAAGCGGTACAGTTTGCGTAATCCAGACATCGGCATCGATGACCTGACGGCCTTATTCATAGCAGATACGCCGCTGATCGACGTACGTGCACCCGTCGAGTTCACGCAAGGATCTCTGCCCGGTGCAGTCAATCTGCCCATCCTCAACGATGAGGAACGTGCCCTTGTCGGCACCACCTACAAGCAACAAGGCTCTGAAGCGGCCATCAAACTGGGCTATGAGATGGTTTCGGGTTCAGTCAAACAAAATCGACTGCAGCAGTGGCTCGATTTCATCCATCAGCACCCTCGAGCCATACTGTATTGTTTCCGTGGGGGCAAGCGTTCACAGATCACACAGCAATGGCTGAGGGATACCGGTATTGACAGCCCCCTGATCACCGGCGGTTATAAACGGGCAAGACAATTTTTAATCAGTACCATCGACCGGTTCAGTGAACATCGTAAACTGCTGGTGATTACCGGGCCGACGGGCAGCGGCAAAACTCGGCTGATCCACGACATCAGCAACAGTCATCCAGTCCTCGACATCGAAGCCCTTGCCCGGCATCGCGGCTCCGCCTTCGGCGGAATGTCTGTTCCTCAACCTTCACAAATCGATTTCGAAAACCACCTGGCCGTCAACCTGCTCAAGCTGGAACAAAACAACCTGTCTGAACCGGTAATCGTGGAAGATGAAAGCCGGCATACCGGCAAAGTATATTTGCCTGACAGTTTTTTCCATCATCTGCGCAATTCGGAAATCATCTGGGTAGATGAACCCCTTGCCACCCGAGTAGATAACATTTTTGAGGATTACATCCTCACTACACCGATCGGCCAGGCACAACGGATCTGGCAAGCGATCCCGCCACTGGCTTCAACGGTTGAAACTCGGGAAATACTGCGTCAGCAGGCAAGGCAGCTATTTGACAAATACGCCGGTGCCTTGCAGGCAATCAGTAAGAAACTGGGAGGAGACAGATTTCAGGAAGTGTCAGAAGATCTGGAAAATGCACGATCCGACTTTGAAAACAAAAATGAAATTCAATCGAACAAAATCTGGATCGAAAAACTGGTGAGATACTACTACGACCCACTGTATCTCGGATCACTGCAGCGCCGTCGCGTAAACCCCTGTTTCAAAGGATCGGGGCAGGCCGTAATGGATTATCTTCAGGCTCGTAAATAAGGCTCTATATTAACGCAGTCCCGCAATATTGAGCCCAATAGCGGCACATCTGGTCACAGCCAAACAACCTCTGCGGAAATAAATTCCCGCAGAGGTTGCCCAGGTTTGTATTCACCCGACTGGCAGGATACTTATCTGCCTGCCATACAACATCAGAATTTTAAGTTCAGGTTGACAAACGCAACACGTCCCGGTGCCGGTATAGCATAGTGGCGAAAATAGGTCGTATTGAAATAACGTTTGTCCGTCAGATTCTGAACATTCAACTGCACGTCCAGATTCTGGCTGATGTTATATTTTGCCATCAGGTCGAAACGCACATAGGACGGGAGATAGCCATTGTTACTGGGATCAGCATATACCTTGCCGGTATAGAATAACCCGCCACCGAGCGTTACACGTGGCAGCACCTTGTAAGTAGACCAGAAGCTGGCAGCATGTTTGGGAGTGCCATGCAGCTGTTTACCTTTACTGCCGGCTGAACCCACTGCATTCTGATCGGTGCTGTCGCCTACCCGAGTCTGTTCCGCATCGAGGAAGGTATACCCCCCGAATACATTCCACTTATCAGTCACATTCCCTGCAAAACCAAGTTCAAAACCATTCACTACAGCTCTACCTGCATTCTCAACAGATGGGCCCACGTTGACGCGTGCATTGGTTTTGATCGTGTGGAACACTGCGGCAGTCAGCGCCAGATCGTGCAATACATGCCACTTGGTACCTACTTCATAAGTTTCGGTACGTTCTGGCTTCAAACTTTCTGTATTAGCATTTAGATCACCGCCCGCATAACCGAAATCTCCCATGGACAAACCAACAGGTGAAGAAGATGTGGCAAAGGCTGCATAAATGTTCGCATTGGGCTGCATCTTATAAACAGCCCCTACCTGATAATTGAAGAAACTTTTGTTCTGCTTGAAAGAAGTCGTATTGGCACCGGTACTGGCATTGCGATTCTGTAAATCGACCTGATAATTATCAAATCGAATACCGGCATTGAGCAGTATTTTTTCTGTCAGCTCCATACTGTCAAATATATAAGCTGATTTGTTATGAGCTTCTATTTCTGCACTGGGATACGGGTTGCGGGTGACGGGATCGAACGCAACTGATGAATCAGGATTACCCAGCGGCGCCAGACGGTCAGCCGCATTTGTGATCCTACCACCGGCATAGGTACGATTCCGATAATCTTCCCAACTGACTTCAAAACCGGCATTCAAACTATGTTTGATGAACCCGGTATCAAAGATGAACGATACATCCGTCAGGTTGGCAACCGTCTCGGTTCTGGTGCCACGGTTTCTCGTAGCGTCCCTGTTCACAAGGCCCGCTGCAAAATCAGCACTGCTGATGTTAGGGCGACCGACGAAGAATTCATTGGTCGTGATGCTATAGCGCGTAGTATTGCGCACGACCAGATTATCGCTGAATGCATGTGAAATTTTGAATGTACCGATATCGGCTGAAGTATCCTGAAAATCCCGGCCCTTAACACCATACCAGGCGCTTCTGGAACCCACCGGCTTCCCTTCCGGAATGCCGCCATTTGCAGTATTCTGAATGAACGGAATTCCCCAGTCCGACTTATCATCCGTTTCAAAATGATACCAGCTGAAGGTAGCACTGGTCGCGGTATTCAGTCCCAGAGTAATGGAAGGCATCAACCCCCAGCGTTCAACATCGACGCCATCACGTCCCGGGGTATCCGCTTTGTGTGCCATTCCTACCAGACGGACAGCAACATTTTCCCCAATCGTATAATTACCATCGATTGTCCCGCGCTTGAATTTTTCGGTACCGAGCCCGGCAGAACCCTTGAAAAAGTTGCCTGCCCGCGCCTGCTTGGTGACGATATTGATACTACCCCCTGCAGAACCTCTACCGTCAAAACTACCGCTCGGGCCTTTCAGTACTTCCATCTGCTCGACTGCGAAGATTTCACGTGTCTGAGTACCGAGATCGCGTAAACCATCCACATAAATCGATGAAAAAACGTCGAATCCACGAATGAACGGGCGATCACCTGACGCAATACCCCCTTCACCACTACCGAAAGTAATCCCCGGTGTGGTCCGCAGCGCATCCTGGAACGTCAGCGAACCGCTATCCTTGATGACTTCATCGGTAATGACAGTGATCGATTTGGGTGTATCAATGAGCGGAGCGGTAAATTTCTGACTGGCAGATTTATCTACCTTGTATTCATTGCTTCTTTCACTGGTTTTCCCTGATTTGACCTTGATTTCAGGTAGCGGCACAGGCTCACTTGCATTTGCACCTGCCATCCCACCAAAAGCCAGTGTCAATGCAGATACAACCGGCCTGATCGGGAATATCCCCCATGAACGAGAAGACACCTTTGCCATTTTCAATCTCCCTTAAGTTAAATAATTGGTTGAAAACCAAATTTTTGTTATAAAAATAGTAAATACAAAGAAAATATGAGTATCAATCAGGTGACAATCATTGTTTTTTCATCTGAATACTCCTGTTTTTGAATCGTGCCCATCCGCTGGATCGGGTGTGATGCCCCTCCCTGCTGCCGGGAATACCGGAAAAATGTATAGCACATACGCCCCTTCATTTTGGCTGTTCATTTCACTCGCACTCAATTGGCCAGGTCACATCAGATGCCTTATTCTTTCGACGCCTGGCAGGGAGTAATGGCATGGAATGTTGAAGTGTCGGAGAAGTATTCTTTTCATGAAGAGCCTTTTTGTCTGACGCCCCTGCACAACGACCACAGGTCATATGAATCGTCACGGGCTGTTCCGTCAGGACAAAACCATGCCTGGAAGCGAGTTGTCTCAGGTGTTCATGCAGTAATACAGAATCGTCCATAGGCACACTGGCTCCACACTGACGACATACGATGGCTCCTTTACGATCTTGCAAATCATGCGAGCTCAACCTGTAGACAGCCTTTCCACCACTGGCCCCGACGCGCCATTCACGTAACAGCACCCCGCGATGATCGAGATCCTTGAGCGCACGATATACAGTTGCCAGGCTGATGGTCGTCCCGCGTGCAATCAGTTCCCTGAAGATCGCCTCACCTTCAATCCATCTTTGCGAATCAGCCTCCAGGACTTTCAGTATGCTCAATCGTGTGGATGTGGAGCGCAAACCCGCTGCCTGCAACTTCAAAGAACAAGGATGACCCGCTCTGGAACCCATTATTTATCCCCTCCACACTCGCACAGTACAATCAGCCCACGGCACTCTCTACCGTATGGCACTATGAATATAAACAGAAATCGTTCGTGTTTTTGCTATGATACAAACCGAAATGTCGTCGTTTTGTCAGCAACGTCTGAAATAAACCATGAATCCTTCTTTTCAAGCCCGTATTCTCATCCTCGAGGATAATGCCAGCCTCGTTGCCAACCTTTTTGCCTACCTGGAACCGCGGGGATACCTGCTGGATGCAGCCCAGGATGGTCTTGCAGGTCTTACGCTTGCACAGCAGGGGAATTACCATGCGCTGATCATCGATTGGGGGCTGCCAACGAAGGAAGGAGTAGATGTCATCCGTGCTCTGCGTGCACGGGACTGCCATATACCCATCCTCATGCTGACCGCTCGCGACGATCTCGATGACAAAATTTCCGGATTCAGAGCAGGTGCGGATGACTACCTGATTAAACCATTCGCGTTCGCAGAGCTTGAGGTGCGTATCGAAGCGCTGCTTGCCCGAAGTCGTGGCAGAAGGCGCAAGCTCACTGTGGGCGACCTTTCATTCGATCTGGATACTCAGCATATATGGCGCGGATCACGGCAGATACAACTGTCCGCAAGTGAGCGACGGCTTCTGGAAGTACTGATGCGCGCAAGCCCGTCAGTCGTTTCTCGTCCTGAACTCGAAGAAACGCTTTGGGGTGACGAGCCACCGGAAGGCAATGTGCTCCGCTCACATATGTATGAACTCCGGCGGGCTGTGGACGGAGAGCAGGAAGAAAAACTGCTGCACACACTTCGATGTGTCGGCTATCGCCTTGCTGTGCAGGAGCAAAACTGATGGCGACCAAAAGCCTGCGACGACAGATCATGCTCGGCATGCTGGCGTACACACTGCTGCTTTCACTCGGGATAGCAACCTACGGCGTGACCGTGATCAAAAATGTGGAGCACCTTATCTGGGAGTCACTGCTGCGGAGCGAGTTCGAATACTTCCTGGAATGCCAGCGCACCGAAGCCGGTTACCGATGGGATGACACGGAGCTGCTGCGACTCTTTGGAAAAGGCAGCGATACACCCATTCCTGCAGAATTCGATCTGCCAGCAGGAGTTCATGACGGAATATCTGTCGAAAAGAAACAATTCGTCGTGCTGGCGAGTGGTATCGGCCCGGATCGCAGTGTGATGACACTGGACATTACGAACATAGAAAGAGTGGAACGGCAGCTCATCTGGATGATTCTCGGATCCGCTGCTGTACTGGTATGTATCCTCGTTCTGGTTACGATTTTCGGTGCCAGACGACTGGTACGACCGCTGAGCAGCCTTGCACGAGCAATTGCAGAATTGTCACCCGATCAGAACGGACAGCGTGTACAAATTGAACCACATGCCCCGAAAGAAGCCCAGGTCATCGCTGAAAGGCTCAATTCCTATCTCGTGCAGATCGACGATTTCGTGGAGCGCGAGCGCAAATTCATCCGCATGGCCAGTCACGAATTGCGCACCCCGCTTGCCGTGGTCGTCAGTACCGCAGAGGTGGCACTCGACCCTCTGGTATCACCGCATTCAACCGAAGCACACCTGCGCCGCATCCTGGCAACGGCTCACGAAATGCAGAATCTGGTCACACTTCTCCTCGCTCTTGCCAGGGACCCTGCACGCCTGCAGTCGATGATGGAGCTGGTCGACCTGGCTGAGCTGGTACCCTCCATCGTCCAGGATCATCGGCTGCTGGCCGGATCAAAGGAACTGGCTTTCGACATCATCACAACGCCCCCTTGTTCAATCCACGCTCCTCGCCAGATTGTGAGTGCCACCATCGGCAATCTTGTCCGCAATGCGATTGAAAACAGCGAGCACGGCACGATTCGCGTGATCACCACCGGTTCCGGCGTCACCGTTCAGGATTCCGGACATGGTGTTTCAGAAAGCGAACGCAGTCGTATTTATACACAGCTTGCACGTGCTGGCTCCGCTGCAGCCGGTGGCATTGGGCTCGAACTGATCGCCCGGGCATGCGCTCATCTGGGCTGGCGCCTGGATATCGACAGTCTGGAATCCGGTGGCACCAAAGCCACACTCACCTTCCGTTGATCTTCCCGGTATCCGGTCGACAGTGGTTCATGCCAGTTTCCAGCGAGCGTGTTCCCCTGCTCTAAGGGGGATCAATTTTTCTTCACCCAATTCGATCTGCTCCGGAATCTGCCAGCTTTCCCTGATCAGGGAAATCCGATCGGTATTGCGTGGTAAACCATAAAAATCGGGGCCGTGAAAGCTGGTAAAAGCCTCCAGCCGATCGAGCCGGCCAGCCTGTTCGAATACCTCGGCATAAAATTCGATAGCGGCATGAGCACTGTAAATGCCCGCACAACCACAGGCTGATTCTTTGTCTCTGACCGGATGCGGTGCGCTGTCCGTACCGAGGAAGAATCTGGAATGACCACTGGTCGCCGCTTCCAGCAGTGCCTGACGATGCATTTCCCGTTTCAGCACCGGCAGGCAGTAATGATGCGGCTGCAACCCGCCGGTAAACAAAGCATTCCGGTTCAGCATCAGGTGGTGTGCGGTAATCGTGGCAGCAATCCGGTTTGGAGCCGTCTGTACAAACTCGACTGCCTCTCTGGTAGTGATATGTTCGAATACCACTCGCAGCCCGGGAAAGCGTTGCAGTAGCGGCGTCAGTACCCGGTCAATGAAAATTTTTTCCCGGTCGAAAACATCCACTGCAGGATCGACCACTTCTCCATGCACGAGTAAAGGCATGTCGAGCTCTTCCATCCTCTCCAGCGTAGCTTCGCAACGTGCAATATCCGTGACACCCGCATCGGAATGTGTGGTCGCTCCGGCAGGATAAAGCTTGATACCTTGCACGATACCACTTGCCTGAGCCCGGGTAATTTCTTCGGGTGATGTCGTATCCGTCAGATATAGCGTCATCAGTGGCTCGAACCGCCCCGCCAGCTCAGCCGGTAAAGCAGACAGAATACGGGCACGATAGGCAGCTGCCTGTTCAGTCGTCACGATGGGCGGCTTGAGATTCGGCATGATGATAGCGCGTGCAAAACGCCTGACAGTGTCAGGCAGCACTGATCGCATGGCATTGCCATCACGCAAATGCAGATGCCAGTCATCCGGACGGGTAAAAGTCAGCTTGTCTGCTGTGTCGTTCAATTTGTTGCCTCGCTGATTCAAAGTAAGAATCAGCCACTATATGTCATCCGGGTGGCATACGTCATGGAATCCGGAACATCACGCAAACTTTGCTCCTCAGATTGGTCTGCTGCGGTACCGTGTCATCGATCCAATCAGAATCAGGCCAGTCAGCATGATAGCCAGCATGTACGGTTCCGATACCTGGGCGATATCCACCGCCACTTGTGCAAGCGATATAAATGGTTGATTTGTAAGATCGAACTCAAAATAATTTACCGCATTGACAAAATGCCATAGCCCAAGATACTGGTTCAAGTCATGATCGGTCACGGAAGTGCCCGTAAAAGTCCTGGTCCAGCTGGATGCAGCCAGGCCATTGAGCAGAGGAGCAGCAGGTTCATCTCCCCACATCTCGACCTGTAATGCAACGACAAGCGGGCCGCTGAACAAAGATACGGGCGATATACGAATGAAGAATTCTTGCACTACACTGGGAGTAATAAGATTACCCGTGCTGGTGACAAAAACGCCCGGGTTCCAACTAAGATAAGCATCAGCCACGTTATGGGTACCTATATCAGGCGCAGCTGTCCGATCACCACTACCACCATAACTGGCATCGGAAATGGTATCCCACTCGGCATAAAGCGTACTTGCACCACCTCGCATCCAGCCACCCCAGCCGGCCTCATCCGGTGTATCGAAACCATACCCGGCATCATAAGGATTCGGGCTGTTGGAAATATCGGCAGCAGCCTGACCACTCAAGCCGACCAGCAAGAGACTGATGATGATTCTGCATAAAGACAACATACGATTACGCTCCTGAAATTAAACTGACAGCACGACATGTACTGACGGATTTTTAAGGAACCTCTGCACGAATCCTCCATGAACCGCATTGCGGGCAAAATCATGATGATCGCAAGGAGCGCAACGAAGGTCGTAGTTATTCTACGATGCCGAGGCGCACGACACAGCGAGCGCGTGATTTTGCCACAACCCTGAGGGCACTGATTTTGCAGACGGACTGCAGCGTTGAGTTCGTCGTGAAGGGGTCACCATTCACTACCTCACTCGCCTTGCATTCCATCCGCAAAACACAGTGTGCGGCCATGTGGGATTCGTGCAGAGGTTCCCACCCAGGGGCTGGCGGACCGAAAACAGGGTCTGGCTGGCAATATCGAAATACGAGGCTGGCTTGGCAAAAAACAGGCGAAAGCTGGCAGAAAGTGTCGGCCGGGTAGAAAACCAGAGAATGCTTTCCCGGCCGGGAAAAAATATTTATCGGAAATTTGAAACTGTCAGCCAATCAGCCGGCTGCAACAAGAAACATTTATATGCAAATCCGATTTTTTCGAAAAATAGCAGATAATGAGAATCATTGTCAACTACCCATCCCGGACTAAACAAACTTCTCCGGTAATCAATCGGAATAAATTTGGTTCCACCTGATTTTGTTCTTATTTTCATGTAATACGCTACTATCAGAGGGTCATCATCCTGTTTCAGCCTCATTCAGCTGAGCTGCTTTAGAAACAGGATGATCCATAAACAAGCTTCTTTCGTTTCCGGATACGAGATTATTTATGATAAGGTTGAAAGATAACCTTGCCCCACATCTTTGGCCAGTGCGAGATACGTATTGTGCGAATCAAACGCCGATCATGCGGCATGATGATCATCCTTCCTGGAAAATCTGGAAGCCTGCCTCGACCAAATGTGAATGAAATGAATCCTTCTGAAAAGGAATACTTTCTCTTTCTATGTGAGAACGACGATGACGACACCCAATGATGCAGATAACGAGACCTACAGCCAGTCTCTCGAAAATGACATGAGCAGATTATTACCCGATCAATCCGTGCTGGGAGAGCCCGAGCCCTGGGAAAGCTGGGAAACCAGCCTGTGCCTGTGGAGTATAGGGATCGGTATCGCGGCACTGATCATCCTGGGTATTCTGGTGGACTGGTTCCTCCTTCCGGGATAAAAATGAAAGCTGATCTGGAAGTTCGGTTGATACATGATGGGATCAAATGGATCGCATACCATCAGGACTTCGAAGCTTGCGGACAAACCCTGGCGGAACTGGATCAGGCTCTGATCAGGTCTCTGCTGGACAGGCAATTATTTCCGGAAAATAGCTGCGTGACAGTATTCATGATTTTCGATCATAGCTGCATTCCCGCCTGGATACGCCAATACGCCTACCATTACTTCAACCGTTACATCCGTCTGGACTTGAAATCACCCGTATCAGCGGTGCAATAAAAACAAGGAAACAAGCAAGAAATGAATGCAATGAATGACAAATGGTATTCAGGTATGGCAAGAACGGAAGACTGGTGGGCAGTCTGGCTGGGATTGATCATGTTCATGGCAAGTGTCAGCTCGCTCTGGGGGCTGGAGCTGACCGGCTGGATGGCCAAACCCGAAACCTGGGTATGGGAAAAATTTTCCATCGAAGGCGTACTGAAATCCAGTGGCAAGCCGGAATGGCATCCGGCATTATCGTTACTGGTGACTTATCTGGTATTTACCGCCCTGACCTGTCTGGCAGCATGGTCGATGAAATTTGACCTGAAACAGTTTTTTATCGGTTGGACCATTCTTTTCGTCATGACCTGGATCATCTGGATCATCGGCAATGAAGCTCATTTCAAGGCTTCCGTGTATGAAATGGACAAATATGGCCTGTCCTGGGGATTGTCTCTCGGCAGCGGTTTTTCTTACCTGCTGGCGCTGCTGGTCGGGCTCGTCATCGGCAATTTCTTCAAAAATACCGCCAGATTTCTCAACGAAGCAGCAAAACCGGAATGGTTCATCAAAACGGCAATCGTATTCCTGGGTATCAAAATCGGCGTCATGTCCATCGAAGCAGCCGGTTTCATTACAGAGCTGGTCATGACCGGGGTTGCGGCTACTTTTGTCGCCTACATGCTGTTCTGGCCGATCGTCTATGCGCTTGGCCGCAGAGTATTCCATTTATCACGTGATGCCGCAGCGGTCCTTTCTTCCGGCATTTCCATCTGCGGCATATCGGCTGCCATCGCCACCGCCGGTGCCATTCGTGCCCGTCCGGCACTTCCGGCATTCGTCTCGATCCTGGTCGTAATCTTCGCCATGTTCGAACTCATCATCCTGCCGGGGTTTTATACGGCAATAGCACCGGAGCAGCCTATCGTCAACGGCTCCGCTCTGGGGCTGACAGTCAAGACGGATGGTGCCGATGCAGCTGCCGGAGCCATGCTGGATGAATTGATGCGTGCCAATGCCGAGGCCAACCTGGGCATCGTATGGAAAGAAGGCTGGATTCTGATGGCATCATTGACCACGAAAATCTGGATCGATATGTTTATCGGTGTCTGGGCCTTCGTTCTGGCGCTGGTGTGGGTATATAAAGTAGAACGCAAACCCGGCCAGTCCAAAATCGGACTGATGGAAATCTGGCACCGGTTCCCGAAATTTGTACTGGGTTATCTCCTGGTCTGGTTTTCGTACATCATGCTCGCCTCCAGCGGATCAGAAGCCGCTGAAACCTTGCATAAAGCTGCTGCCGCAGTCGAGGGGCCAATGCGTAACATGATGTTCATGCTCACCTTTATCAGCATCGGCATCATAACTGACTTCAGCAAGCTCAAAGGAATGGGGAAGTTGGCATTGCTCTATGCAATTGCGCTGTTCGGCATCATTGCTCCGATTGCTTACGGGGTTGCATGGATATTTCATCGCGGCATGATGCCGCCCGTTCTCTGAAGAATTGCGCAAAAACTAATGACGAGCGGTGACAACAGATCGCTTGCTAAAAAAGCACATATTATCGTCGCCAATCGTCAGAAACCGATGCGCAGCACTGCAGTAGCGGCATGATCATGCCCGTTATGTGCGAAGCGGCCGGTATAGCTGGCACCGATCGCCGCACGCCTGCCCAGTGACAATTCGAACCCGCCCTCGACCAGCAGATTGTTGCGTGCGAGTGGCGTACCGGCGATGGTAAAGGGATCACCCATGGAAAAGCGATGAGTCGAACGCGGAATCACATCACCCCAAACATGCTGCCAACCGATCATGCCAACGGTTCTGATGCCTGTCCCGCGGAAAACATGTGCAGCTTCGATGCGTTGGCCCAGCGTCATGACAGTCGCAGACATCGTGCTGCGTCGGCCGGCCAGAGCCATACTGCCCCCGGTTTCGGTAAACCTGTTCGAACGTGTGTGAATATGGGCGAGGTTAGCAAATGGCTCATAGCGCACAATGCCAAAATGGAGGGTATGAGCCAGCTCTCCGAAAGCCTGGGTCGTACTCGCACCATGAGTACTGCGCAAAGCTCCGGAAAGACCGGGGACGGCAACCGTGCGCCGGGTGTCGATGTCATGCTCGCCATGCAACAAACCAAGACGCAGGCCCAGATCGCCCCATTGGGTGCCTCCATAGAGACCGGCATACCACGTTCCGGCCTCGGCGGTCGAGGCCCGGTCAGCAACCGTCACACCAGTCCAGCTACGGCCGGTCATGACACCTGCCCGCCAGTTGCCAAGCTGACCATCGAGGCCCAGGAGCAACCCGCCAGTATCGCGCTTGAGGGAGGCAGCGTTGCCATCACTCTGCCAACCGGCCCAGGCCCCATAGCCATGTGCCCAGAATGCGGTATCGGTATTTGTGCCAAACGCGGATCGAAGCCGGTCATTGACTGCTCTGCGCGGAAAGCGGCTTTCTTCGAGCAGCACGCCGGATGCAGTGGCATGGATTTCTCCCGAAAGAAAGTCGAAGCTCCGGCGCACGGCGACCTCATCGCTCATGAGCGCAATCGTGTTCCATATCGGGTGGCCATAGGGCAGCATGTCGATTCCCCTGCCCGTCGCGATCTGGTTCGGAGTGAGCGCGACCGATGCAGAGGCAACGTCATTGCGCACGAAATCGAGCGTGATATCGTTGCCATCGCCACCGGCATAATTCACGTATGGATCGAGGAACAACAGATTGTTGTTGACCGCGCCGAAGCTGCCAGCCACTGCGCCGGCACTCTGCTTGTCGATGATAGTGAACGGCCCGTTGATGATATTCCAGCCCGACGCCACGGGAGGAGAAAGCTGGAGATCGAGGGTGGCACCGGTAATATCGACGCCACCCTGCACAATGAGCATGTCCGTCCCCGCCGGTGTACCGTCGATTCGCAGTGTGCCGTAATTGACGTAGTTACCGGCAATGGTCTGAACGCCAACGCTGTTACCCGGCGCGTGCACACCGCCGCCAAGGATAGTGACGTCGGCCCCGGTGCTGCCGGCCGTGCCCGAACCGCCGAGGGTGGCGCCGTTCAGCACATCGATCGTTCCGCCGAGCGCACCGGAGCCGCCCATGCCAACGATCAGACGGCCATTCGTAACCGTCGTCGTACCGTTAAAAGCAGCGCTGTTGCCGGTGAGCATCGTCGTACCGGTGCCCAATTGATCGAAGACGCCAGTCCCGGAAAGGATACCTGCATAGGTCCAGTCATTTGAACGATCAATGCGCAGTGTTCCTGTGCTGTCGATCTGGATGTCGCTGGTGACCGAGCCGCTCGTGCCGCCATTGCCGAGCTGGAGCACACCGCCCGCAATCATCGTAGAACCGCTATAGATATTGTTGCCGGTCAGGATGGTCGTGCCGGAATAGTGATTGAGCGCCCCGTTTCCGGTGATGACGGGTGAGAAGAGATAGGCGCTATCGGTATGATTGAAATTAAGCCTGCCGGTGCCGTCGCCAAAACGAACTTCGGCGGCGCCCAGCGTGCCGGCCCCGACCGGCGCACTACCCGCCGCAGCCCCGATATTCACCACGCCATTTGCTGTCGCGGCTTCAGCGACATGAACAATGCCGTTGCCGACACTAACATGGCCACCGTCTGCGACGGTGAGCGTGCCTTTGCCGAGATCGCCGATGTAGAGCGTACCCGTGTTGCTCCAAGTGGAACCCG